>Ga0118677_10014032_pt1 | contig 11407 bp, 11 predicted proteins | sample AliMusrvi5mmetaG_FD_86154 | JGI IMG/M metagenome (GOLD analysis project Ga0118677, IMG submission 86154) | reverse complement strand
AGTCGCGTGTTGTTCCTGGAAGGCGCGCCCACCATTGAGTTGAAGCCCGCCGCGACCCACGATAGCGTCACCGAGATTCTGAACGATGCCTTTGCCGCCGAACAGGCGGCCATAGCGCGGTTCACCGATCTCTGCAAACAGTGCTACGACGCCGGCGACCTCTCGAACTTCCATTTGTACCAACACCTCGTGAAGTGGCACCGCGAGGGCGACGACAAGTTCAAGGGCCATGTCGCGTGGCTGCAGAAGCAACTCTACCAGTTGAAGAAGCTGGGAGAAAACGACTACATCGCCGTCAGCGCGGTGAAGGATTAGGAGGCACGATGCCGCTTCTACGAACCGAAAACGAACGCAACGATGCGGAAGTCTTTTCCGCCGATGCGCAGGTCCTGCCGAGCACGGCCAACGCCAAGGACGGGACCATCGATGTGGTCTGGTATAGCGGGGCCGCTGTTCCGAGGGTTGACCGTGCGACCGGCGAACCCTACATGCTCCAGCTCGACATGCAGGGCTGCCGCTTCGACCGGCTGAACAACGGCGCGCCGGTGTTCGACACCCATTTCACCGGTGACGATTTCAAGTCCCTGATGGCGGGCAAGGTCGGCACGCGGGCCCAGTTGGGCGTGGTACGCCGCGCGTGGCCCAACGGCGATAAGGGCATGGCCACGCTGCAGTTCGATCTGGGCGATCCGGATGGCGCCGAGATGTTCCGCAAAGCCAGCACCGGCATTCTGCAGAACCTCAGCTTCGGAACCTTCGTGTACAAACGCGAAAAGGTAAACGCGCAGACCGCGGGAATGCCGGAGGGCAAACCGCCCTACCTGAACGACAAAGAAATCGGCATGTTCAAGGCCACCGACTGGGAGCCGTTCGAGATTTCGCCTTGCACAGTGCCGGCCGATTTCAACACCTGCTTTCTGAACGCACAACCGAACGATTCAGTACGGGCAATCAGCCCACAAAAGGAGAAACCTGCAATGGAACAGACGACCACGCAGGACACGGGCGCGGATGCCCGTACTGTGAACGAACAGGCCCTGGCCGCCGCGCGTGAAGAGGCGGTCCAGGCCGAACGGGAGCGCGTCAGCGAAATCCAAACGCTGGGTGCGACCGCAATCAAATACGGGATCGACGAGACCGTCATCAGCGACTTCATCGCCAAGGGCGTGCCCGTCGATCAGGCACGGAAGGAACTGTTTGCCCATCTGGCGACCAAGGGCCAGCAGGGAGTCCCGCCGCGCGCTGGCGCAGAGGGTCCGGCATTCCCGATTCGCGGTGAGGGCGGCACTTCGGTAACCCGCGACGGCATGGAGCAGCGCCTTGCCTGCATGCAGATGGCTTTGCTGCTACGCGCGGATGGGCGGTTCTTCCTGGCGCGGCGCAGGGACCACAACGGCAACGAAACCGGGGAATATCTCGATGGCTACGGCCCCGAGCAACAGCGGCGCGCCGTTGAGATGGCCCGCGAATACCGCAACTTCAAGCTCATCGACATGGCGAAGGAAGCCCTGGAACTGCGCGGCACCAACCCGCGCGGGATGGACGTGACGCGGGTCGCGGAGCTGGCGCTCCGGGGATCCTCGCGGGGACCGGAGTTCTTCGCCGGCGGCGCCGAATCCACTTCGGACTTCCCGGCGATCCTGGCCAATGTCGCCAATAAGACCCTGCGCCAGGGTTACCAGGCGGCACCCCGGACTTTCGCCGCGTTCTGCCGCCAGGTCTCGGCGAAGGATTTCAAGCCGATCAACCGCATGCAGCTGAGCGATCTGCCCGCGCTGCAGCCGCTGAACGAGCAGGGCGAGTATCACCGCACCGCACCGACCGACAGCAAGCAGACCTACTCGCTCGCCACCTTCGGCGAAGTTGTGGCGATCACGCGCAAGACCATCATCAACGACGATCTCGACGCCTTCAGCCGCATCCCGTTCATGCTGGGCGTCGCGGGCGCCACGCTCGAATCGAACACCGTCTGGAACGTGATTCTGAACAACCAGGTGATGGGCGAAGATAACGCCGCGCTGTTCGTGGCCGGCCACAAGAACCTCAACACCGGCGCCGGTTCCGCACTGGCGGTCACCGGTCTCGCCGCCGCCCGCGCGGCCATGCGCAAGCAGGTCGGGCCCAAGGGGACCATCCTCAACCTGACGGCGTCCTACCTGATCCTGCCCACCGCGCTCGAAACGGCCGGACTGCAACTGCTGTCCCCGCTGAACCTGATCGGCACGACGACTCCGGGCGCGATCATCCCTGAGTGGATCCGGTCGCTGACCCCGATTGTCGAACCGCGTTTGGACGGGCTGACCACCTACGGCGCCACCGCCTGGTATCTCGCCACCACGCCGGGGCTGGTCGACACTATTGAGTTCTGCTTCCTCGAAGGGCAGGACGGGATCTATATCGAAACCCGCCAGGGCTTCGACGTCGACGGCTTCGAGATCAAGGCGCGCCTGGACTTCGCTGCGGCGGCGATCGACTTCCGCGGCCTGCAGCGCAACAACGGAGCGTAATCGCTCCGGGACCGAATGGGGCGGGTTTCGGCCCGCCCTGAGATCGATTTCAACGGGAGAGTATCATGCAGAATTTCGTACACAAGGGTCGGACGCTGGAGTTGCTGGCGCCTTACAACGTGCTGTCGGGCGGTGGCTTGCTCGTAACGAACATCTTTGGCATCGCGGCTTTCGATGCGTTGAACGGCGCGCAGGTGAACGTGGACCGGATCGGCGTCTTCGATCTGGCGAAGGACGCGAGCGTGTTCGCGGCCGGCGACTACGTCTACTGGGACAATGTGGCCAAACTCGGCACATCGACCGTCGCCACCAACAAGAAGATCGGCTACGCCGAGCAGGCGCAGGTAACGGGTGACACGACCGTGCGTGTCTGCCTGTTCGGCGTCACTTAAACCAGGCCGTTCGAATCCAGGGGCCGTTCGCGTGGGCGGCCCGGCCCATTTCCTTGAATCTGCGAGGTAGAACATGCCCGGCTACAAGTTCCCCAATCTCATCCCCAGCAACGATCTCTCCGCGACTGTGGACGCCAGCGTCGTGGTTCCCAGCGACGGGACCGACCTACCCTACGCCACGCGATCGATCTGGGTCGGCGGCGCGGGCGATGTGACGGTGATGCTGGTCAAGTCTGTGGCGCAGGTCACCTACAAGGCGGTCCCGGCTGGCACGCGCCTCAGTGTCAGCGCGACGCGCGTTTACGCGACGCTGACCACGGCGACCAATATGCTCGCGGAGTTTTAACATGCTGTCGGCAGACGACTTCCTTCGCCAGGCGCACGACTTCGCGTTGAACCCGTTGCTGCACCCGGGCGCCACGCTGGTGACCATCCTGCAGGACGCGAATTCGACCGACGTCTATGCGCTCTTGAAGCTCGGCCCGGCCACCGGCGACCCGAAGATCCACCTGGTGGCGACGGTGCGCATTGCGGACCTGCCGCAACGGCCGCTGGAGAAAGACCAGCTCATTTACGACGGGAGTCTGTACAACGTCGTGAATGCGCCGCCCGACCAGCACGGCCACGCGACTCTGCAGTGCCGCCTGGTCCGCGGCGCGGGCGCGAGGATCTGATGACCCCCAAGAACTACGTCAAAATCACGTACAACGGCGTGAAGGTCCGGCTGCCGTTAGGCAGCGACGATCCGCTGAAGTTCCGCATGTTCCAGCTGGCGCAGTACGGGGTTTCGATTCTCCGCGAGCGCATTGACGGCATGAAGGACTCCGGCGACTCGCCCATGCCTCCGCTCAGCACGGGCACGTCCGAGTTCTACACCAAGTCCGGCAAGCGCATCGCTGGGCGGCTGGCGGCAACCTTGGGCGGCTATGCCCAGTGGAAGGCCGCCCATCTCGGCAATAGCGACCGGAACCTGTTCGGTCCCGGCAGCCGCACGTTTACGCGCCGGAGCCTCGGTGGCCCGAGCAAAGTCATCCACCAACGGTCCGGTACCGGCCATATGCTCGACGACATCCATGTGACTCAGGCCGACGCGCGTCGCGCGCAGATCTCGATCACGACAACGGCCGGTCGAGAGAAAGCCCTGCGCAACGAATACGCCATCCGGCGCAAGGGTGGCATGGGCTGGTGGGGCTGGTCGCCGCGGAACGTCTCTCAACTGCTTGAAGCAGGCCGCAAGCTCGTCGACGAGCGGGCCAAGACTTTCCGTCTGGGTTTCGCGGGGATCCCGCCGCAGATCAACGCTGCCATTCCACCTTGGGGCGAGAGCCCGAGGCTCCGCACCTTTGGAGGCGGCTGGTGAGCTTCGTTTCCGGACTGCCGGTGCGCAAGCTGGCGATCGATTCCGTGGTGCGGCTGCTGTCCGATCCGGTGTGCGGATACAACGCCATCTTCCCCCTGGTGCACGCGAGCGGCGGCTATCCGGAGTTGGCGGTTCAGCCGAACGAAATCGATTTCAACGACAACTCCCGGTCGTTCGCCAAGTCCTATCTGGCGGGTCTCGCGGACATGGATCTGGCGGAGATTTCGGACGCGTTGTCGGTGGCGATCTATACCACCCAGGTGCAGAATCTGGGCCTGGCCATGGGCCATCGCTTTGCCGGGGTCTGCCAGACGCACATCGATTTCTACATCCGCCAGGGCGCGCGAAGGTTCGACGCCTTGCGCGCGGACGCAAAGGCTGGCAATGCCCAAGACCCGGGCATGGAAGGCAGCGACACCGAATCGCTGATTGCGGTTATCGAAGACACCGCCATGACGGTGCTGCACGCCGACTTGGCCACGGCGCTCTGGCTGCCGGGCGTCGTGTATGGGCTGGTGTGGCAGAGCAGCACCACGCCGCTGTTTCAGGTTTCGGACGGCTACCAGCAGGTTCTCCAAATTCAATTCCCGCTTGAGGTGCACATCCTATGACGTTTCGTTTTGTCGGCTCCGAACTGCAGATCGGCCACGTGGCATTGAAGACGTTTGGCCAGGCCATCGAACTGGAACCAGCTATGGCCCAAGAGATCATTGCGCACGAGCACAGTGCCGCGCTGTTGCCCGACGAGTTGTTCGCTTCCCTCGGCTTCACGGCCGACGAGCTGCGCTGGTGCAACTCCGAGACGTTTGCCGCCAAGCGCGCGCAAGCCTGGGCGTTGCTCGCGGAGCAGCGCGTTCGACTGCGCGCCGGCGGGAGTTTTGAACAGGAGACCGAATAGCGATGGCCAACCAATCCCCTTCCGTATCGCAGATCGCCTTTGCGACCACCGAGACCGTCTTTGGAACCGTCAACAACACTGCGGGCGCAGCCACGGTGCTCGGGTCGGATGCCGTGCGCATTGCCTCGCTCGACACCACGGCCTCGCAGGCCACCGTCAAGCGGGATGTCAAGACGGGCTCGTTGACCCCCATTGTCGAAGTAGCCTCGCGTCCTTCGGGCTCCTGGAGTCTCGCCACCGAGCTTTCGAGCAACGGCGCGGCCGGGGTGAAGCCCGATCTCGACGACCTGCTGGCCGCCTCGTTCGGCAAGGCCTCCACCGTCCTCGCCTCGACCTCCGTCACCTACGCACTGGCCGATAACCTGACCGCCACTCCTGCGCCGTCACTCTCGATCTTCAACTACCGCGACCCGGCCACGACCCTGCAGCAGATCTCCGTGGGCTCGGTGGTGAAGACGTTGAATCTGTCGTTCAACGAAAACGGTGCGCAGAAGATCAGTTTCAGCGGCCCCAGCAAGTACGTGCTCGAAAATCACCGCTTCGCCGGTGAGCCGACCGCGAACAAATGCGGGCTGACGACATTCCCTGTGCGTCCGGCCTCTCCCGTCTACAACGGTGCGCCGGTGCTCGGCTGGAACGGCGGGGTGACCATCGGCGGCAACACCTACGCCACGCTGCGCAGCGGGTCGCTCGCGGTCGACTTCAATCGCGAACTGCAGGCCGACGTGCTAGGCGCGGGCCTCGCCATCGGCGTGATGCAGGGCGAGCGTTCCTGGCCCATCGAGCTGACGCTGTACGCCGACGATTCGGCCAACTTCCAAGCCTTGATTGCCGCGCTGACAGCGACGGTCCAGACGGTCGTGATGACCATTGGCAACGTGGTCGGCAACATTCACACGTTTACGCTCGCCGGGATTCTGTTTGACCGGCAAAGCATGGATTCGTCCGGGCGGAACTGGTCGATCAAGATCAAGGGCAAGGCCTCCGGCACCAACCTCGACGAAGCGACTTACGTGATCACTTAAGGGAAACCATGGACTTCAAAACACAGGTCGAAATCGAATCGAAAGCCGTGCCGGGCGCACGCTTCACCGTAAGGGTGCTCAACCGGCGCCAGGCGCTGGAGCTCGAGTTCGGGATCCTCGAGGCCCGCACGAAGATGGCGGAGATCCAGGAGCAGATGAGCCAACTCACCGGCGACGACATCTCGCTCGTTGATGGCAAGGAAGTCCGGGTTTGGCGCATCAACCCGGGGAGTGAGGCAGAGTATCGGCGGCTGAACATGCGCTGGGAAATGGAACTGCGCGGCGTCGTGAGTCCCGCCTACCTGCGCGCCGGCCTCGTTAGCTTCACTGGCTACACCGCCGATGGCGGGAAGCCGCAGACCATCGAGGATCTGATCGATCACGGTCTCGACTCCTTCGTGGACGAGATTACCTGCGCCTGCGTGGCGCATTCGTGCATGAGCGAGGCAGATCAAAAAAACTTGCAGTCGCCTACCACTTCAACGCCGGTGGATGGGCAGGCGGACTATTCTTCGATTGCGTTGACTGTGTAAGGGACCACCGGCGCGGCCGGACCTGCAAGAAGCCCGGGATCGAACCACTGGTCACGCCCGGCTACCGGTGGCGCCCTTCCTACGATGTGGCGCGCGAAGGCAAGTTGGTCAATGTGGATGTGGGGACTCTCTCCTGCGAGGAGTGCCCCGTGTCTTACATCACTCCGCGCTCGCGCTGGCTGGTACAGATTCTCCTCGAAAACAAAATGCACTCTGATGCGGCCGGAGCTTGTCTGTTCGGTGAAAACACCGTGGACTGGCCGCAGTGGTGGGCTACCGCCGTCGCCACCGTCCAGGCGCAGTCGTTGATCGTCGACAGTGTTTGCGGAACCCGATAACCCCATGGGCGCCATTACCAATTTCCGTCTCGGCATCGATGCGCAGGTCTCCGGTGAGGAGCAGATCAAAGCTCTGCAGGACCGGATGAACGAGTTCGCCTCGCAGCTCGACAACCACTGGAAAACGGCCGCCGCTTTCCCGGAAGGTTTTGCCGGGTGGAGCGACAAGATCAAGGAGGCCATCTCGAACCCGCTCCAATCCGCCGGGAGCGCGATGGGTGCGGTGCTCGACAATATCGGCCCGCTCGGCACGAAACTGGCGGCCACCGCAGGCATCCTCGCCGGGGTGGGCATCGTGGCTTTCAGCGTCGCCCGACAGATGGGCGAGCTGGCTTCGTCGGTTCGCGACACCTCGCTGCGCATGGGGCTCAGCACGAAAGAGGTGCTGGAGTTTACCTTCGCCGCCAAGGTGGCCGGATCCGACGTCGGGACGCTCGAACACTCGATGCGGAACCTGTCGCTCGGCCTGGCGGATTCGAGTGTAGAGGGCGACAGAGCCCGTCTGGGTCTCGCTTCCTTGGGCGTTTCGGCGCGCGACGCCTCGGGCGAACTCCGACCCACCAACGACATCTTTCTCGATATTTCCCGGGGCCTCGCCGGGATGGGCAATGCCGCCGAACGCAACACCGCGGCCGTGAAGATCTTCGGGCGCGCCGGGATCGACCTGATTCCGGTCCTGCTGGGTCTTTCGGAGAATGTGGCGCGCGCCAAGGCGCTCGATCTGGGGATCGACGACAAGACCATTCAGCAACTGGAAGGCGCGCACAAGGAACTGGCCGGCATCGAGGCCGCCTGGGAGAAGCTCGCGCGCGAGCCCAAGATCCTCCTGACCGTCGAAATCGCCCGCTTTCTGAAGTGGATGCGGGGAGACGAGTCGGCAGACAAGGGTCCCATGACCCCGCAGGAGAAGGACATTGCGCGGCGCAGGCAGGAATACGAGGCGAGTCCGCAGAGCAAAATCGACAGCATCAACTCTTCGCTGAAAATGTACGAGCCATTCGGCGACCCGCTTTCGGTCGCGCGCACGGCCAACCTGCGCAAGCAGCTGGGCGAGCAGCAGGAGCTGTTGTCCGGCGAAGGCAAGCGGATCCTCGATCAGGCGCTCGGCGGCGGCACTGTGGGCCAGCACGATCTGAATAAGCAACTGGAGGCGGCGCGCAAGAACCAGGAGAGCATCGAAGGCGAGGCGCGCGGGCTGCAGCAGAACAAAAACGGCGTGATGGTCGAGCCGGCGCAGGCCATGGCCGCGCGGGTGGCGGAAGCTCGAAAGGAAGTCGAGACCCTCGAAGCCAAGATCAAGGCGCTGCATGATCTCGCGGAAAACGCGAAAAAAGTGGTCGCCGCGCTGCAGGAAATGGACAAAGCGGCGAGCGTTGGCGAATCGCCGTTCCTCAAACAGACCCAGGGCTGGTTCGAGAAGTTGAAGGATCTGAAACTGTCGCCCGCCGAGTCGAAGCAAGCCTATGCGACGCTCGGGCAAATCATGACCCAGGAAGACCACGAGGAGCGGGGCAAGCAGTCTGCCGAGTGGGAAAAGACGGTGATGGAGTCGAACCGGCGCATTATCGAAACGGCGAAAAAGGACTGGGAAGAGGTCTATCAGCCGCTCGAAGAGCAGGCCAAACGCCGCGCTGCCGCTGTCGTCGGTCTGGGCAAAGAGGGCATCGATTATCGGTCCGGGAATGAACTGGCCGGCGCGCAGCGAAGCTCCCGCCTCGCTTCGGGGCTATTCAGTGTCACGTCGCAGTCGCCCGCTGCGGGTATCGAGTTTAACTACGCCGCGCAGGTCGATCTCGCCGGGAAGAAATACGACATCGAGCACCGGCGCCTGCAGGAGATGATTCGCTTCGAGCCGGTCGAGACGCAGGCGCTGAAACTGCAGACCGACACGCTGAAACTCAAGGCCGATGCGCAGCGCAGCATGGACGATGCCCGCATGGAACGCGAAGTTGCCTACGCGCAATTGCAGAAGCAGACTCTCGATCAATATAAGGATGGCGTGGGCCGGGTCTTCGACGCCGCGCTGGGTGGTAGCGCGGGCCTCCGTGCATTGCTCAATTCGACGCTCGTTTCGAACGCCAGGCAAATCGCCATGAACGTCGGAGGGAAGTTCTTTCAGATGGCCGGTGGCGAGGGCGGCACGCTCGGCAAGTCCATCGACGCCGCGCTCCCTGCTGGGCTGAAGGGCATGCTCAAAGGGACGCTGCTCGATCCCAGGAACATTCCGCTCGATGCCAACACCGTGGCTCTGAACACGCTGACGGCCGCCATCACGGGGCGGGCCATAGCAGGCACCGGTTCCGCGGCTTCTGGAACGGGCGGCCTGGTGGGTGCGTTCAAACAGTTGTTCGCCACCGGCGCAACTTCCACGAGCAGCCAGGGCCCGGCCTGGGTGGGCAACGGCAGCACTTACGGCACGGACGCTTACGGCAATCCGACCTTCGGCAATCCAACCTACCAGGAGACCTCGCAAGGCTATGCCCTCGGTGCGCCGACCTCGTTTGCGCCTGGCGGAGGTGCCGCCAAGTGGGTGGCGGGCGGCGCCGCAGTCGCCGGGGGCGCATTCGCTGCCTACAACGGCTTCAGCCATGGCGGCGGGCAAGGCGCGATGGAGGGACTGGGCGGTCTGGCCGGCACGGCGAGCGGAGTGCTCGCTCTAGCCGGCGTGACCGGTCCGGCCGCGCCCATCGTCGCCGGAGTCGGGCTGGCTCTGGGCATGGTCGCCGCGTTGATGGGCGATCCCCACCAGCGGCGCGCGAACGAACTCTCCCAGGAAGCAGTCCACGCCGCCTACAACATGCCCACCGGAACGCACTATACGGTCGACTCCTATGGCCGCAATGTGAACTATTCGTCGGCGGGCCAGCCCCGCGTGGTGATCAATATCAACGCGCTGGACTCGAAGTCCATCACCGACCGCGCGGCCGACATTTCGGAGGCGATCCGCATGGGCCTGAACTCCTACCCGCCGCTGCGCGCCGGGATCCTGGCCGCCATTCAATCCTGATGCCCACCTATCCGACGCTGTCCACGGGCACGACGCTGATTGCTAGCCTGAAGCAGTCGTTCTGTTCGCCGGTGCGGGTGAAGCAGTTCGCCGGTGGGCAGGTGCAACGCTGGCGCGTGGCGGCGGCCTTTCTGCGCTTCGAGATCTCGCATGTGAAGCTGCGCTGGTCGGACGTCGTCACACTGCGCAACTTTTGGGACGCCCAGGGGCTCGCGGGCCCATGGAGCTTGCCGGTCGGCGCGGCGACCTACAACAACTGCGTCTTCACGGACAAGCTCTTCACGGCGCAGGAGCAGCAGCGCGGCCTCGTGAACGTGACGCTCAAGGCGCGCCAGGTGCTGCCCGAATCGACCATTGCTCACCCTGCTATCGGGGGAGCGCAGCCTTCGTTTCCCGCAGGCCTCATCCAGGCGCCCTACAATTCCGCCAAGCGCAGGAGCGCCATCGTGTCCGATCGCGAGACCGGGCCCCGCTACGAATACGACTACGACGCAGCCTCGCTGATTGCCTTCGATGTCACTTTGAACGCGCTCACCCAGACCGAGCGGGACTCGCTCGTCGCGTTCTTTGCGAGCGTCGGCGGCCCCTGGGCGCCCTTCAACTTCACCGACCCTGACACGGCCACCGTGTACACCCACATCTACTTCGCGATGGATGAATTGACGGTCGAAAAGCTCGCCTCGAACGTCTACCGTTCCGCCTTCACGCTCGTGGAGAATCGCTAATGCCAGTTGCCCTCACCACCATCAACGCCGCCAAGGAGCAGTCCTCCACCTACCAGCCAATTCTGCTGGCGGATTTCCTGTTCTGCGACGGCTCGAAGCTCCATTTGAGCACGCACCCGTTGAACAGCGTGGAGGGTGGGTTTCCCCTGCCTGGCACCCCGCCGACCGATTACAAAGCCCGGCTCTCTTCCCACAACATCGAGGCCATCCAGTCGCTGTCGCAGCAAGGCATTTCGCTCATTCCTTCGATCACGCTGGCCATCGAAGACCCCGACGCCGCGATTTACAACACCAACGAAACCACCATCGGATTCCGCGGCGCGGTGGTCACCTTGACGCTCGTGCTGTGGGACGTGGGAGCCAACACCTTTTCGAGCGACGCGCGGACCATCTTCACGGGCCTCTGCGAGAAAGCCGTCATCAACGCGACGACGCTCTCTGTCACTGCGGTGTCGGAGGTCGGCAAGAAGGTCCTGCCCACGGCCGTTCACCAGGCTTACTGCGTGTGGCCAAACCCCGCCACTTTGGCCCAGCGGCTCACCGCCAACAACCCGGACTCGCAGTTCTACTGGTGCGGGGAAGACCGGGCTCCCGACGCCGCGCCGCCCTGCCAGCACACCAC
>Ga0118677_10014031_pt1 | contig 11407 bp, 9 predicted proteins | sample AliMusrvi5mmetaG_FD_86154 | JGI IMG/M metagenome (GOLD analysis project Ga0118677, IMG submission 86154) | reverse complement strand
CTGTACCAAGTACAGGATATTGTGAACATGGAAGTAGAGATACGCCAATACAAGCACCTCGAAAAACTGCCCCATGAGCTGATGAGGCGCGCAAAACAAATGGGCTTTAGTGATGAGCAATTAGCAGAGCTGGTAAAAGACTGTACTGCCGAGGAAGTGTATGAGCATAGGAAGGCCGCAGGCATCACACGCGTCTTTAAGATGGTAGATACTTGTAGTGCAGAGTTTGAAGCAAAGACACCATACTATTACAGCACCTTTGAAAATGCACCGGTGTCGGGCGCAGCTACCATATTATCTAATGAGAGCCAGATCGGTAAAAAGAAGAAAGTTATAGTGCTGGGTTCAGGGCCTAACCGCATAGGGCAGGGCATTGAGTTCGATTATTGCTGCACCCATGGCCTTATGGCCATACGCGAGTGCGGCTACGAATCTATAATGGTGAATTGCAACCCTGAAACGGTTTCTACCGACTTTGATATTGCTGATAAGCTCTACTTCGAGCCTGTATACTGGGAGCACCTTTGGGAGATCATAGAGCATGAGCAGCCATACGGCGTGATCGTGCAGTTGGGTGGCCAAACAGCCCTGAAACTGGCACAGCGCCTGCACGAAAAAGGAATAAAAATAATTGGCACTTCTTATGACAGCATGGATATTGCCGAAGACCGTGGCCGCTTCAGCGATACACTGAAGGAGTTGGGAATTCCTTATCCTAATTACGGCACCGCATACACTACCGATGAGGCTATAGAAGTGGCCAAAGAAGTAGGCTACCCGGTATTGGTACGCCCGTCTTATGTGCTGGGTGGCCAGCGTATGCGCATCGTTATCAACGACGAGGAACTGGAAAAAAGCGTAGTAAGCCTGCTCAAACACCTTCCCGGCAATAAGATACTCATAGATCATTTCCTTGACCGCTGCCAGGAGGCAGAAGTGGATGCCATATGCGATGGCGAGGAGGTGCATATCATGGGCATCATGGAGCATATAGAGCCCGCAGGCATTCACAGCGGCGACAGCCATGCCTTGCTACCTGTGTTCAACCTGGGGCCGCTGGTAGTGGAAGAAATGGCCGATATAGCGCGAAAAATAGCGCTGCGCCTGAACGTGAAGGGCCTGATCAATATACAATTCGCAATAAAAGACAGCAAGGTTTTTGTGATAGAGGCTAACCCCCGTGCCAGTCGTACCACTCCATTCATTGCAAAGGCCTACCGCATACCATACCTCAATATAGCCACAAAGGTGATGCTGGGCGAACTAAAGCTGAAAGACCTGAAGATACAGCAGAAACTGGATGGCTTCGCGGTTAAAGAGCCGATCTTCAGCTTCAATAAATTCCCGAATGTGAATAAAGAACTGGGCCCTGAAATGAAGAGTACTGGTGAAGCTATCCGTTTTATAAAAGACCTTCGTGATCCATACTTCAGAACTTTGTACAAAGAAAGAAGTATGAATTTGAGTAAATAATTCTTCAAAATAAAAAAAATTTTAGAAATTGACAATCAATTATAATAATTTTGCCGTTATGTTCAATCAGCATTCCCATATAAAAATATTGGAATGGTTAAGAAAAAATTAATTATGGATACCTCTTTTTGATGCCCTGATAAATTCAATGCAATGCTGAACTTCAGGGCAAATATATTCCCGCTCCATATATTTAGCTATACCGTCAGAAATATTCAAACCGGAATGTAATATTACATTATAAAATGTATCAATTTCATCTATGGTTTCATTGCTGAACCCTCTTCTTCTTAAACCAATCTTGTTAATACCTTCAACTTTGGCAGGGTCTTTTCCCATAAGAGTATAGGGTGGCACTTCTTTAACAATTTTCACATCCGCTCCAATCATTGCGTGGCAGCCAATATGACAAAACTGATGAACCTTGACAACACCACCTAAAATAGCCCAGTCCTCAATTTCAACATGACCTCCAAATTGGGTTGCATTGGCAATGATTACATTGTTTCCAACACGGCCGTCGTGTGCTATATGTACATAAGCCATTATCATACAATCCGAACCAATTACTGTTTTGCCGGTAGATGTTCCCCTGTGAATAGTAGCATATTCCCTGATATCATTCCTGTCACCAATAATAGCAAGTGTTTTCTCAGCTTTATACTTCAAATCCTGTGGTTCGGTCGAAATAACAACACCTGGAAAAAGCCTGCAATCTTTGCCTATTCTGGCACCATCATCAATATAAGCACTTGAAAATATTTCAGTATTATCACCAATAATAACATCATCTTTCACAATAGAAAACGGCCCGATTCTGACATTTTCTCCGAGTTGTGCCCCGGCTGAAACAATAGCCGTTGAATGAATATAAACGCTCATATACTTCTTTTCTTAATTTATTAATTACGTAATAGGTGTATCTTTGTCAACAAGTGCAGCCTGAAATTCAGCTTCAGCCACAAGAATACCGTTGACATAAGCCATACCTTTGAATGTGTATGTATTAAATCTTTTATTTGTCATTTGAACTTCCATAATAAGCTGGTCGCCGGGAATAACCGGCTTACGGAATTTTGCATTATTGATAGCCATAAACATACCCAGCTTGTTTTCAACATTTGTAAAATAAAGCAGCATTAAACATCCGGTCTGTGCCATCGCTTCACAAATCAGAACTCCGGGCATTACCGGTTTTTCGGGAAAATGGCCTACAAAGAATGGTTCATTCACAGTGACATTTTTTAAACCGACTATGGTGTTTGTTTCATGGTTCATATCCAGAATTCTGTCGATTAATAAAATAGGATACCTGTGAGGCATAATTTTCATCAACTGATAAACATCCATGACCGGTGCTTTACCGTCATATTTCTTCAATTTCTTAACAGGATGTGTCTTTTTATATAATTGCCTGATTTTTTTTGCAAATTCTATATTTGCGGCATGTCCGGGACGGGCAGCCAAAATTTGTGCTTTTATTTTTACTCCGGCTAAAGATAAATCACCAAGCATATCAAGAAGTTTGTGCCTTGCGGGCTCGTTCTTAAACCTTAGCTGTGTGTTGTTTAAAATACCGTTTGTGCCCACTGTCAATGGATATTCAAGCTTGAAGAGTCCGCGTAAATATTCCAACTCTTTAGCATCAACTTCTTTATCTATGATGACAATAGCATTTTCAATTGTTCCGCCTTTGATTAATCCCTGTTCTAACAGCAATTCGACTTCGGTCAGAAAACAAAATGTACGTGCAGGGGCAAATTCCTTTACAAATTCCTTTTCCAAATTAAACAATCCGGTATGCTGGCTGCCAAGAGCCGGATTGTAATAATCAACCATAACAGTTATGCGGAAATCATCGGTTGGAAGGGCAACAATTTCCACTCCACGCTCTTCATTGGAATAATTAATTGTCTCTTCTATAACAAAATATTCTCTCTGGGCATTTTGTTCTTCAATTCCTGCCCTTAATAATATTTCAACATAAGGAAGTGCACTGCCATCACCAACAGGAGGCTCAACTCCATCAATTTCTATACGGCAGTTATCAATTTGTAATCCCGACAGGGCAGCCAATACATGCTCCACAGTCAGGACTTTTGCACCATTAATACCGATTGTTGTACCTCTTGACAGGTCAACAACATTTTCAACCAAAGCAGGAATCTCGACATGTTCAGGCAAGTCAATGCGTACAAATCTATATCCGTAATTTTCCGGTGCAGGTTTGAAGGTCATTGTGCAGTTTGTCCCTGTGTGCAATCCGACGCCGGACATAGAAACTGGTTTGCCTATAGTTCTTTGAAGTTCTAACATTCAGAATCCTTAGTTATTTTCATAATAATATTAAAAACAAACGATTAAGATAGTAAGACCACCCCTGAAATACAATTGAAGAAGCGGGACATAGGGAGGAAAATGTTGATGGTAAAGCGAAAAGTATATTTATCCAGTCTTTGCTGGAATAACGGGCCTAAATTAAATTTGAAATAAGAAAATAGGGTTAATGACCCGTTTTTGATTCCAATTCTTTAACCTTGGCTTCGAGAGCGGCAATCTTTTCGGCATATTTAGGGAGATTACGAATATGAGCTTCGATCTGAAACGCATTTTTGATTTCTTTGGCAGGCGATCCGAAGTAGGTGCCCTGTTTCAGAATGCTTTTAGAGACTCCAGATTGTGCGATTAGAATAACATTGTCACCAATTTCAATATGTCCAGTAAGACCTACCTGGCCAAGGATATAGCAATTATTTCCGATCTTTGTACTACCCGATATTCCGACCTGAGAAGAAATGATTGTATTTTCTCCGATTGTAACATTATGGGCGATCTGAGACAAGTTATCTATTTTAGTTCCCTTTTTAATTCTTGTGGAACCTAAGGAAGCGCGGTCGACGGAAACATTTGAACCAATTTCCACATCATCTTCAATTACAACATTGCCGATCTGAGGAATTTTATGGAATACACCTTTTTCATCATGGTCATAACCAAATCCATCGGAGCCAATAACCGTATTTGCATGAATAATGCACCGGTTTCCTATTTTGCATTTTTCTCTAATGCTAATATTCTGGAAAAGGAGAACATCATCTCCTATTTCAACATCTTCGAGGATGACAGTATTATGGAATATCTTCACATTATCGCCGATTACGCAACCTTTAGAAACAACAACATTCTTACCGGCAGCGAAATTCTTTCCTATTTTTACAGAGGGATCTATAAAAGCCGCAGCATCAATTCCTTCTAAAGGAAATTTGGGAACAAAGAAACGTTTTATTAAACTGAAGAAGGCTTTGTTTGGTTCTTCAGTTTCAATATAATTTATATCTTTCCTGGTTTGCAGAAATCCTTTTTTGACAATAACTGCAGAAGCTTTTGTAGCGGGCAGGTATTTTTCATAGATTGGCAAATAAAGAAAAGTAAGATCACCCGGTTCAGATTCTTCGATACGTGAAAGATTATTTATTACTAAACTTCCATCACCCGTGAGTGTTCCATTGATAAATTCTGCAGCTTCCTGAAGTGTTAAGTTCATTATTATAATTTCAATTTATTTAGGACTTTAGAAGTAATATCGTATTTATCTTTTGCATAAAGGAGGAGGATGTCACCGCTTTTGTCAAAGACATAATCATAGTCTTCTTCAATGGCTACATCTTTAATAGCTGAAAAGACTTTATTTTGAACCGGTTTCATCAACTCATCCTGTTTCTGGAACATTTCGCCGTTGGTACCGAATTTTTTTTCACGATAATCAGCGACCTGTTTTTCAAGTTTTACTAGTTCGGCTTCTGTTTCAGAGCGAGTCTGATCAGTCATAATAAGTTTTCTTTTTTCATAGTCATCGTATTTAGTCTTCCAGTTGTTTTCAATTTTACTTAATTCATTCTGCCATTCCTGAACAATAAGGTCAAGTTTTTGTTTAGCATCCTGGGCATCAGGTAATTTATCCATAATTGCATCAGAATCGACATAGCCGATTTTAGCCTGAGCATTAGTTAATCCTGCAACGAAGAATAAAATTATAAACAGGGGGAAGAGAATACGTTTCATAAACACTCCGAAGTATTATTGATCAAATTATTTAATAAATGAGATCGTATCAAGCTACATATGAAGATAACAATATTAGGTTAATAATAACAAACCTCCCACTTTTTTCATAGAGGAATATAGTGGTCTGTACGAAATAGAAAAACAGGCTGGTATCACAAAAGGAATAACAGCCTGTTTAATAAAAGATTATTTCTTGCCTCTTTTAAGCAAGTCAAGCACCTGATAAGTAACATCGAATGAAGAATCAGCATAGAGTAGAATTACATCGCCAGTTTTATCAAAGACAAACTGCATACCTTCTTTCTTAGCAACTTCACTGATTGCTTTATAAATTTTTTCTTTTATAGGAGCGAATATTTTTTCGTTTTCCTTATAAATGTCGCCCTGGCCCTGTGCAAATTTTTGTCTTTTGAAAGCTTCAATTTCCTGCTGTTTAGCGACAATAGTCTGTTCGGTTTGTTTCTTTTTATCATCCTTCATAGTACCCTGCTGTTTCTGGTAATCAGCATACTGATCCTGAAGGTCTTTTGTCATACTGTCAGCCTGAGCAGTCCATTTATTTGTTAATGCTTCGAGATCTCCCTGAGCTTTAATAGCTTCCGGCAGTTGAGTAAGAATAACCTGTGAGTCGACGTAGCCTAATTTTAAAGGCTGTTGTGCGAATATAAAATTGCTGCTTATTAAAAGAGCTGTCAGGACTAAAAGATATTTTTTCACTTATATTACCTCAAATAATTTATGTATTTATTGATTTATTAAAATCCCTTGCCAAACTGAAAATGGAACAACCAGGCAGGATCTTTGCCGTCGACGGATTTTCTATCAAATCCATAACCCAGATCGAAGCCAATTAAACCGATAGGGTTGATCATAATTCTTGCACCAACACCGGCAGATTTTTTTAGACTAAAGATATCGGTATTAGCGAATCTTTCGAACACGTTGCCAGCTTCCGCAAAAGCAAGCAGGTATAAGGGAATTGGATCCTGCGCAACAGAGAATCTTAATTCAGCAGTATACCGTGTCATAACCCTTCCGCCGAAAACAGTACCATCGGCAGTTTTGGGTCCAATAGTTCTATCATCATAACCTCTTAGGGGTTCAGTAGCGATTACAAGACCGTTACCTCCCATGAAGTAATACTCGAACGGATTGATTTTAGTTTCAGAGGCTTTATCCAATTCCTGAAGGTAGCCCAGATTTGAAACTGTATATAGAGCTATTCTATTAGAATTAAATAAGCGTTTATACCATTCAACCTTAAAACCCATTTTAAGATAATTAACATCTCCGGGGAGGAAAGGACCGCCAGATAATTCGGCATCCAAAGAGACATTAGATCCTTTTGAAGGGAAGGTCGGATTATCAATATCTCTTCTGCTGATAGTGGCGCCTAAGGTATACTGATGGCTTACGCCAACCGGATAAACACCACCGCCGTTTAAGACATCATTATACTGATATCTTAATAAACCCTGAATATAGAAATAATCATCAGGCCATTTTAATCTTCTACCTAGTTTGAGAGTTGCACCGGCCTGGCTTAAATCGTATATATATTGTTGTCTAGTATCGAACAATTCAATACCAGCGAGAGTTGGAGTATCATACATCCATGGTTCAGTAAAACCAAGTGTAAATGTTCTATAAATATTTCCAACGCCGAATTGCCAGTTGAAACTTAAGACCTGGCCACCGCCAAGGGAGAATGGATCGCTCATAGAAAAGTTAGTCAAGGTAACGCCGACAGAACCGCTGAATCCGAAACTTCCGCTATAACCGACAGATGCATTCAGGTAGTCGCTTGATTTTTCTTCCACGTGAAAGGCAACATTTACGGTGCTATCATTATCGAGGTTATAATCTATACCCTGAGGGCCATATAATTTTTCAACATTAAAGAACTGCAGATTTGCAAGCTGCTGGACGCTACGGAATAAAAGAGCTCTGTCAAAAAAGTCACCAGGGACGGTATATAATTCTCTTCTAATAACCTTATCCATGGTTTTATCATTGCCGAAAATATCAACCTTTCCAATGCGGAACTGATTTTTTTCTTCCATCCTAATTATAAGGTCTATCGAGTCAGGATCAATTTTCTGTTCAGTGGTTTTAAGATTAAAAGTAAGATAACCATTATCGAGATACATTGAAGAAATATCGCTTTGTTTTTCATTCTGTCTCAGATTTCTTTCAAACTTCTCATAATCATAGATATCGCCCTTTTTAAAATCGAGCCGTTCAGTTAAAGCTTCACTAGGGAAAACAGTATTGCCCTGCCAAATAACATTTCTAATTTTATACTGAGGACCTTCGTAAACGGTAATATAAATTCTGAGGTCTTTGTTTTTATTAAAATATGCTAATGAATCTGAGACAACACCGGCATCTCTATAGCCATTTTTGAGATAAAATTCCTGAATAGCTTTTTTATCTTTTTCAAACTTCTCCTTATCGAATTTAGCGCCGCTCCAGAATTTCCACCAATGTGATTCTTCGATATCATTCATTGCGCCTTTGAGGTCACCTTCAGTGAAGGCAGAATTTCCGATAAAATGAATTTCCCTAACAGTTATTTTATCATTCTCTTTAATTTTAAGTTTGATAAGGATCCGGTCTTTAATTTTCTCAATCAAGTTAGAATAGGTAATATCGCTGAACTGATATTCAGAGGTATATTCATCTGCGAGATCTTTTTCATTACGCCAAATAACGTTAATACCTTTTTTAGTAGTATCGGCAGTAAAGTAGCGGTAGATCATGGGATTTATATCTACATTGAGGTAACCATCGGTGGCATAATTTTTCAATAATTTATCTTTAAGTCTGGCGAGATCAACAGGTCTAATAATCTGACCTCTAATAAAGCCGGCTTTGTTTTCGATATCAGTAGTACTTAAATCATCATTACCTTCAATAACCAGTTTCTCGAAACGTGAATTTTCCTTAACAACAATTTTAAGGAAGACGCCTGTTTGAATTTGTTTATCAATTAGGATCTGGATATCTGAGAAGATATTAAGTGCCCAGAGTTGTTTAATTGCATTGAGGGTTTGGTCGCCCGGGACCTGGATCTCATCATTTATTTTTAATCCACTGTTAGCAATTATGGTAGAGGCATCTGCTGATTTGTTACCTTCAACTGTGATTCCTAATATTTTAAAACCTGTTCTAGCAGTTTGAGAAAAAGAAATGGCAGAAAATAATATCGCAATGAGGATAGTATTTTTAAACAATTTCTTTAGGAAGGTTTGAGACATTCTTTAGGCCTTTTTCGTTCATTTTAAGTTGTTCACTGACTTTACCGAACCTGCGTTCCCTAGACTGGAAATTTCTGACAGCTTCGTACAATTTTTTTCTTCTGAAATCGGGCCAATACACATCCGAGATAAAAAACTCAGTATATGCGATCTGCCAGAGCAGAAAGTTACTTACCCTGAATTCACCGCTGGTTCTGATCAGCAGGTCAGGATCGGGAAAATCCTTAGTTGTTAGATGGTCTGATATACATTTTTCATCAATATCGGCAAGCGACAGAGATTTATTTTTAATTTCACCGGCAATACTTTTCATTGCCTCTAAAAGTTCCCATCTTCCGCTATAACTTAGAGCGATATTGAGGACCATTTTTTTATTATTCCTGGTCTTTTCCATAGCATCGGAGAGTTCTTTTTGAACTTCAACAGGTAAAGCGGCGATATCGCCGATACAAGTGAGTTTAATATTATTTTCATTAAGCTCATCGGCCTCATTTCTAAGACTTCTTAAAAGAAGGCGCATGAGAGTAGAGACTTCATCTTTAGGGCGTTTCCAATTTTCAGTTGAAAAGGTGTATAAGGTTAAGTATTTCACACCTATTTCAGCGCAGGCCTTGACAATATCCTTCACAGATTCCACGCCTTTGGAATGACCTGCTACTCTTGGAAGACCTTTTTTCCTGGCCCATCTACCATTACCATCCATGATAATGGCGATATGAACAGGAATTTCACCCGATTTTTTTAATTCATTCTGAAGCTTTACATCGGATTCCGGTTGTAGTTTACCCAACTTATTTCCTAAAAATTCAAAAAGCCTGTAAAATTAACCTTATGATTCTTTAATGTCAAGGTAAGCAAAAAATGAACTCACCTCATATTTAGAGTATAAAATTAGGAATAATGTTCAATTTAGGAAAGGTAAAAGTGAAGTCTTTTGAAAAAAAGGCTAATTTACCTGAAAATGATACTTTAGAAAATGACGACCTGCTTTAGTATATTTGTGCTTTATTAATGAAATTTAATTATGGAACTGATAGACAAGTTAAAGAAAATAAAGGACCGGTTTGAGCAGATTAATCAGCAATTAGCTGATCCAACGTTCATGAATGACAGGGATAAGATCGTAAGTCTTAGCAGGGAAAGGAGCGATTTAACCGGAATTATAAGCGCATATGAAGAATATTCAGATATTATAAAGAATATAGAAGGAAATAAAGAGCTGATTTATTCAGGAACGGATAAAGAGCTTGCATCACTTGCTCAATCTGAACTAGCAGAGCTTGAAGAAAGCAAGGAAAAGCTGGAAGAAAGTATAAAATTACTTTTGTTACCGAAGGATCCACTAGACAATAAAGATATTATAATGGAAATCCGGGCAGGAACGGGGGGAGAAGAGGCAGCTCTTTTTGCATCAGATCTGTTCAGAATGTATACGCGATACGTAGAGATTAAGGGATGGAAAACAGAACTTATAGACGTAAGCGATACGGGGCTAGGCGGAATAAAGGAAGTAGTTTTTTCGGTAAACGGGCAAAGTGTTTACAGCGAAATGAAATTCGAAAGCGGTGTACACAGGGTGCAGCGGGTTCCAGAGACAGAAGCAAACGGGAGAGTTCACACGTCGGCAGCATCTGTGGCAGTGCTTCCTGAAGCTGAAGATGTTCAAATAGATATTGATCCTAAAGATATAAAGATTGATATATTCAGGTCAGGCGGCGCAGGCGGTCAGAATGTTAACAAAGTTGAAACAGCTGTGCGAATGACGCATCTTCCAACTGGGCTGGTTGTTCAGTGCCAGGATGAAAGGTCGCAATTAAAGAACAGGCAGAAAGCGATGAAGGTTCTTCGCGCCCGGCTTTATGATTTGAAACTGAAAGAATATAATGCCGAAATTTCTGCAACCAGGAAAATGATGGTGAAGAGCGGAGACCGCAGTGATAAAATAAGGACATACAACTATCCTCAGAACAGAGTTACAGATCATAGGATTGGGCTTACGCTTTATAACTTATCAAACATAATGAACGGGGATATGACTGAGTTGATTGAGAATCTGAAAATTGCCGACAGAACTGAGAAGCTCCAGGCAAGTAATGAAGTTTAAGAACATTTAAGAAAACAGGATAATTGAAATGCAAGCTATTGAGGGCGATCTGAATATAAAGGGAAGGAGATTTGCGATTGTCTTAGCCCGGTTTAATGAATTTATAGGATCGCAGATGCTTGAGGGAGCGCTGGACTGTTTTAAAAAGCAGGGTGTGGCTGATGGTGATATTATTCTTGTTAAGGTGCCGGGAGCATTTGAGATACCCACGGCAGCAGATAAGCTTGCCTCATCTGGAAAATATTCGGCCATTATTTGTCTAGGCGCCGTTATCCGGGGCGGGACGCCACATTTTGAATATGTTGCAGGAGCCGCCGCTACAGGAATTCAGCAGGTATCTCTGAAATATGGTATTCCAGTAATATTCGGGGTTTTAACTACTAACGATATGGAACAGGCAGTAGAGAGGGCATCCACTTCTAAAATGAACAAGGGATATGAAGCGGCGCTGGCGGCAATCGAAATGGCGAATCTTCTAGAAAAACTTTAGTAAACAGAATTGTTT
>Ga0118677_10014029_pt1 | contig 11409 bp, 10 predicted proteins | sample AliMusrvi5mmetaG_FD_86154 | JGI IMG/M metagenome (GOLD analysis project Ga0118677, IMG submission 86154) | reverse complement strand
CTGTGACACCGGGCACCAGTTGATAATGCGGGTACCTCGGTAGATCAAGCCGTCACGATAAAGCGTAATAAAGGCATTAATAACTGCTTTGGACGCACTTTCATCCATGGTAAAGAGGTTTCGACGCCAGTCACAGGAAATGCCGAGACGGCGAAGCTGCTTGAGAATAAGACCGCCGTACTCCTCCCTCCACTGCCATACGTGATCCAGAAACTCCTTGCGTCCAAGATCGTGCCGGGTTATACCTTCTTTTTTCAGCTTTCGCTCTACAACCGTCTGTGTCGCAATACCAGCATGATCGGTGCCAGGAAGCCACAACGCCTCTTTGCCTGTCATACGACTGTAGCGGATAAAAATATCCTGCAACGTATGGTTCAGTACATGACCAAGTGTAAGACTTCCGGTAACATTCGGCGGAGGCATGAGCACGGTATAAGGCTTTTTTCCCTCTTCGAGTACCCGGGAACTTTCGGCATGAAAGCTCCCGATCGCTTCCCAATGAGAACTTCTCCACCGATCTTCGACATCATGATGGTTATATGTTTTTTCCAGATTAAACGCTTTGGTCTGATCGATCATGATAACATCCCAGTGGTTAGTCCTTCTTTTCAGGCATGGGACGTTTCTCAAAGATGGCATCAATAATGCCGTAATCAAGCGCCTCCTGCGCGTTCATCCAGCGATCCCTTTCCGAATCCTCCCTTACCTGCTGCACATCCTTACCTGTATGTTTGGCGAGCAGTTCATCAAGTAACCTGCGGATTTTCTCTATTTCACGGGCCTGGATAATTATATCAGTCTCCTGTCCATGTGCGCCACCGGAGGGCTGATGAATCATAATCCTTGAATGGGGAAGTGAAGCTCGCTTTCCTTTTGCTCCGCTGGCAAGAAGAAATGCACCCATGCTTGCAGCCATTCCGACACACACTGTTGAGACTTCCGGACGGATATACTGCATCGTGTCGTATATGCCGAGACCGGCAGAAACACTGCCACCCGGAGAGTTGACATAGATATAAATATCTCGTTCCGGATCTTCAGATTCGAGAAAAATAAGCTGGGCCATAATCAGACCAGCCACATGCTCGTCAATCCCGCTTCCGAGAAAGATAATGCGTTCACGCAGAAGCCTTGAAAAAATATCGAAAGCACGCTCGCCACGTCCTGAAGTTTCTATAACCATGGGAACAAGAGTGTTGGTAATCCCCTGTTCTATAGCGCCTGAGTACATTTTTCTGGCATGATGCTCGAAACCAAAATTAATATTTGCCATAGCTCTATTGTTTGAATATTGGTAAATCGTTCAAAGCATAAAATGTGCCCTGCCCGAGAAGCTCAACTTGAACTCCTGATACTGATTGTCAAAATACGCAGTGACAACAATAAATCAAGACTTCCCGTTTCAATTAGCAAAAAAAGAGAGATACCCGATCTTGAGTGATACGATGGAAAATGGTGTCATTTCTCTATATTTAGTGCCAAACAAACATCAAAACGTTGAGGAACATGCAAGTACGCCTCATTTCAGTCACCACCCCACTTATAGAGGTTGAGAACAAGCCACTCCCACCTGAAGGCCTTATTGCTTACTGTGCGAGAGTATCAAGCCCCCATCAGGAGACGCCTGATTATGAAAAGCTGCTTGCCTACTGTATTGCACACAAGCATTGGAGCGTCTTTGAAATGGTGGATATGACTGTTGAAATTGTGACTTCAAGAGCTATTTCACCGCAGATTCTTCGACATAAAAGTTTTCAGTTCCAGGAATTTTCCCAACGGTACGCCAAAGCGCAGGAGATTGAGCGATACCAGCCAAGGCGACAGGACAGCAAAAACCGGCAAAATTCCCTTGATGATCTCGATGAAACGACCATTCAGTGGTTTGATGAGGCGCAGGATCGTATTGCCCGAATGGCGCTTGAAGAATACAATCTGGCGCTCGAAAAAGGTATTGCCAAGGAGTGCGCAAGAGTGCTCCTGCCACTGGGCACTCAAACAAAACTTTATATGAAGGGCTCAGTAAGAAGCTGGATCCACTACCTTGAGGTACGAACAGATAAAAGCACGCAACAGGAACACCGGGAAATTGCCATTGAGATAAAAAACATCTTCATAGCACAGTTCCCGGTTACGGCTGCAGCGCTTCACTGGAGTTAGACCTTGAGCATACCAAGCAAAGTGACCAGCTCGTTTTTAAGATCCCTTCGGGAGATAATCCGATCAAGAAAACCATGTTCAAGCAGAAACTCAGCACGCTGAAACCCTTCGGGCAGATCTCTTTTGATGGTATCCCTGATCACCCTGGGACCGGCAAATCCTATAAGGGCTTTCGGCTCGCTGATATTGATATCGCCAAGCATGGCAAAAGAAGCGGTGATACCTCCCATCGTCGGATCAGTCAGAAGAGAAATATAGGGCAGTTTCCTCTCGCTGAGCTGGGTAAGCTTTGCCGCAGTTTTAGCCATCTGCATAAGGCTGAACGCACCTTCCATCATCCGGGCCCCACCTGACTGGGAGATGACAAGAAGAGGAGCGTTGAGCGCAAGTGCTTTATCAACGGCGCGCGCTATTTTTTCACCAACAACAGAACCCATTGATCCACCGATAAAACCAAAATCCATTGCAGAAACAACAAGAGGATCACCTCCACACTTACCATGAGCATTTCGACAGGCCTCGGTTTTTCCATTCTTTTCAATAGTATCATGAACCCTGTCGGGATATTTCTTTGTATCGGTAAAACTGAGAGGATCGGCAGAACGTAGATTATCGTCAAACTCAATGTACTTGTCGCTATCGAAAAGAATCGAGAAATACTTATAAGGAGATATCCTGAAATGGTGACTGCATTCCGGACAGGTATAGAAGTTATCTTCAAACTGTTTTTTGTGAAGCATCGCTCCGCACTCTTCACATTTCCACCACAATCCTTCCGGAATATCTCGTTTATCGGTAGGACGTATTGAGGGGTTTTCCCGTTTAAACCAAGCCATTTTTCAATGAAGAGTAAAGGTTATACATTAAACTTCAAGATATGAAGTCCAAGGGAGATCTCAAAAACAGTCAGCATAAAACCTTTTTCACCACTATATAAAACAAGGAGCACCAGCTTTGTTGAACTTCAGATCGGTTTTCTGCATAGCAGCACTACTCGCAGCAACTTTCCTCACTGCAATGATGGCGAAACCTGATACTGTAGCAGCACAAAACAACTTAGTCTATCCCGACACACTTAAGCTTCCCCTACACCGCTATGCATTGTTCCAGTCGATGAGACCAGCAAGAAAAACCGTTGGTCTTGCACTTTCAGGCGGTGGCGCCAATGGCCTTTCGCAAATTGGCATTCTCAAAGCTCTTGATGAAGCCGGTATTCCCGTTGATTGTATTGCCGGCACAAGCATGGGCGCTATTATCGGAGGGCTTTACAGTTGCGGATACAGCCCTGATGAACTTGAAAATATCGTCCATACCCTCCCCTGGCAATCCATTACTGCTCTCCATGATGATTATACCCGCTCAAACATTTTTCTTGAACAGCAACGAATTCGAGACCGTGCGTCTATTACAATCCGTATTGAAAAGCTGAAACTTCTCATCCCTAAATCGCTTAATTCCGCTCAGACACTGACTGGCACTCTCGACCTCCTGGTTCTGAACGCTCTTTACAATGCTTCAGATTTTTCAAACCTTCCAATTAATTTCAGGGCCGTATCGACTGATCTTGTTTCGGGGATGCGTATAACACTTACGAGCGGTTCACTATCAGAAGCAATGCGAGCAAGCAGTACTATTCCTATTCTTTTTGAACCGATCATCCGTAACGGCTATCAGTTGGTTGACGGCGGACTTGTTGCAAATCTTCCTGTTGATGAGCTTGATACGTTCAACGCAGACTATAAAATTGCGGTGGATACGCATGGCGGCATGTATGCAACCAGCGGCGAACTTGATCTCCCCTGGAAAGCGGCCGATCAGGCTATGACGATCCTCACGAAATTGCAGTATCCTGTGCAGCTTGCAAAAGCCGATATCGTCATAACTCCAGAACTCGGCAACCATAAAGCAACCGATTTTTCCGATATCAATGCGCTTTTTGAAGCTGGCTATACCAAAGGAAAAGTTATTGCAGAAACCATAAGGCGCAGCATAGTAAAAAAGAGTTCCCGAGGAACGACGATCAGGACATACAAAAAAACTTTTCAGTTTCCTCAAGAAAACCCGGAACATGACCCAATTGTTTCCACCATTATCTGTAATGCAACTGACCTGAACAAAACCCTTCAGGAGTTGCTGGCAACAGATCTCTTTACCAGAGTCTATGCCAAACTTGATAACCACCACAAAACAGTTGTTTTTTATCTTTATCCGCTTCCCGGAATAAAAAAAGTAACCGTTACAGGGGGGCCACCTGAAGCGCTTTCGCAGGAAGAGATTGAGCTTTGCTTCAGGCCAGTAACAAAAGTGCTCTATACCAATACTGCAGGAACCAGGGCTCTCGAAGCACTGGTAAAAGAATACCGAAAAAAAGGCTATAGCCTTGTCACCATCAAAAGCATATCCTTGAACGATGGTGCTCTGAACGTAAACGTTTCTTCCGGAAAACCATACGGTATCAAGGTAAACAGGGATAAAAAAATCACAGGAATCACCCCAATAACACGTGAAATAAAAATCGACTCAACTCAAGCGCTCCGTATTCAAAAGGCTGAGGAGTCTGTCAATAATCTTTATGAAACAGGAGTCTTCAACCGTGTATCAATCTTCGCACAACCTGCCGCTGGATCTGAAAACGAACAGAATCCCAGGCTCAACTTTTCTCTTGAAGAAAAACCTTCTTCAGTGCTCCGGCTCGGGTTACGCTATGATGAAACGAACAATGCTCAGTTTCTTATCGATGTCAGAAACGAAAATTTCGGCGGAACTACGAACTCCATCGGCGGCTGGATGAAAGCTGGAAAAAAGGGCTATCTCGTCAATCTTGAGCTCAATGTGCCGAGAATAGAAGAGTCTCACTTTACGATGTCCTCTCGTCTCTTTTATGACCAGCATTATTTTGAACATCGCGAGATCTCAGGGAGTATAACCAATTATGGAATCCAGAAGTACGGCATCAGCCCCACTTTCGGCACAAGAATCCGAAAAAATGGACAGTTGATTGCCGAAATGACCCTGCAAAACGCACAATCCTATGCTGAAGCGAATAACGGTACAACACTGAACACCGCAAATATCACGATGCTCTCTGTCGGGACACAATTTACCCTTGATTCGAGAAACAATTCCCTGTTTCCCACATCGGGAACGTATACAAACCTCAGATATTCAATGACTCCGACACTGTTTGGCAATCATGAAATGTTCTGGCAGGTTTCAGGTAATCACGAAGAAAATATCCAGCTCACAAGCAAAACCACACTGCAACTTTCGGGCCTTTTCGGCCTGAGCAGCAGCAATATGCCCTTATCAGAGAAATTTTTCCTCGGAGGCCCGGGTACAACTTACAGTCAGCGCTTTATTGGATTAAAAGAAAACGATCTTCCTTGCAACAATATGACTGTTGCCGGAATTCAACTTGATTACAGGCCATCATTCGCTATTCTCTTTCCAACATCGCTGCTCCTGCATTACAATATTGGAAATGTATCCGAAAAACTGGCCGATATCTCTTCGGCTCACTTTATTCATGGCACAGGAGCAAGCCTTATTTGGCAAACTCCTATTGGTCCGGCAAGGTTCACTGTTTCAAAAGCTTTTCCTTTTCTTGCAAAAGCTTATAAAACAGCATACACATCGTTGCAATTTTCAGATACCATCATTTATTTCAGTATTGGTCATGACTTTTGAGCAGAACTTTTTTGTACTTTTACGCACCAAAAAATCCGACGCAGCAACATTCTCATGATAAAAAAACAGAAAAGCATTGACTCACCGCAAAAACCTCATATACTAGTCTGCAACGATGACGGTATTGAAGGTGAAGGAATCCATGCACTTGCGGCGGCAATGAAAAAAATCGGCAGGGTTACCGTCGTTGCGCCAGCCGAACCACACAGTGGAATGAGCCATGCCATGACACTCGGGACTCCACTCAGAATCAAGAAGTTCCTGAAAAACGGCCATTTTTTTGGACACACCGTCTCGGGAACCCCTGTTGACTGCATAAAGGTTGCACTGAGCCATATCCTGCAATCCAAACCTGATCTTATTGTTTCAGGCATCAACTATGGCAGCAACACTGCGATAAATACCATCTATTCAGGCACTGTCGCTGCAGCTCTTGAAGGAGCAATTCAGGGAATTACCTCACTGGCATTTTCGCTGACAACCTATGAACATGCGGACTTCACTTATGCAGGAAAATTTGCAAGAAAACTGGCGAAAAAGGTGCTTCTTGAGGGACTGCCAACAGATACCATTCTTTCCGTCAATATTCCTAATGTGCCAGAATCAGAGATTGCCGGAATTGTTATTACGGAACAGGGATTTTCACGCTGGGAAGAAGATGCCATTGAACGACACGATATGTTCGGCAACCCCTATTACTGGCTGAATGGCACCATGCGCCTGCTTGACGATAACATGCGCAAAGATGAATTTGCTGTTCGGCATAATTATGTGACCGTTACTCCGATTTCGTGCGATCTAACCAATCACAGGTATATCAGCAGCCTTGAACAATGGAACCTGCAAAAATAAAACCGTGAACACCTTTCTGCTTGACTACAAACATATTTTGACACCGAAAAAAGGATTTTCAAAACTTTTTCGAGACTATACATCAGACGGATCCGAACGGTCAGCACTGATTTCTGAATGTTTTCACCTTGATTATCAACGAGAGGCAGATTATTACCGACAACTCGGATTGCTCAGTTCGAGAACATTTGACAGGGAAGCCCTTGTACGCCTTCTTTCCCGGCAAAACCGTCATTATGGCGGCACTTCTCTTCACCTCCGGGAGATTGAAAAGCTCCGATCCCCACGATGTATGGCCATAGTAACCGGACAGCAGCTTGGATTGTTTACCGGACCACTCTACACGATCTACAAAGCTCTCACCGCCATCATTTTTGCCGAACGCCAGAAATCACTCTTTCCCGAATACGATTTTGTCCCGATATTCTGGCTCGAAGGTGAAGATCACGACTATGACGAAGCGGCCCACACGGCCATTTTTTCCGAGAACCAGGTTGTCCATTTTAAACAAGAACCCTACAGGCGCATGCCGGATCAGATGGTTGCAAACACCTGTTTCGGCGAAGAGATCAAGCGGACAATTGAAGAGTTTCTCCAGCTCCTGCCTGATTCCTCCTACAAGCAGAGTGTGAAAGATATCCTCACTGAGTGCTATTATCCGGGAAGTACCTTTGAAATAAGCTTTGCAAGCACCATGATGCGGCTCTTCAGGGAACAACCACTGATTCTGCTTTCGAGTCAAGATCCCGAGTTCAAGAGACTTTCGACCAGCATCTTTATCAGAGAACTCTCATCAGCGCCAGCATCATCCTACAATGTCGTTTCGCAAAGTACCCGCCTGGAAAATCTCGGCTACACAGCACAGACAAAACCAAGAGCGGTCAATCTTTTTTATATCAACCATCATGGACAACGGCAAAAAATAGAGCAACCCTTAGAGGACGTTTTCTCAATTGTGCCTGACAAACAGCGCTATTCAAAGCACCAGATGCTTGAACTATGTCAGGATCATCCTGAACGGTTCAGCCCCAACGTCGTTCTCAGACCAATTGTCCAGGATTACGTCCTGCCAACTTTTGCCTGCATAGCTGGCCCGGGTGAAATAAGCTACCTGGCTCAGTACCGGAAAAATTACGAGCACTTCGGCATCACCATGCCGTTTATTATCCCCAGGGGGAGTTTTACTCTGGTTGAGCCGAAAATAAGCAGAATCATGGACAAACTGATCCACGTAACCGGAAAACCAGGATTTTCACGCAAACAAATTTATCATGCGGTATTCAACAACCTTCAACAGTTGAAAAAAAATGCCGTCGGCATCGCTGAAAATCCTGAGCTTGACACACTGTTCGAAAAAACAAAGGAGGAGATCCGCATAGCTTTTGCTGCTCTCGGGCCAGTACTTGCAAAGATTGACCCTACTCTTGAACCGCTTCTGGCAGCTTCGTCTGTACAGACGGATAAAATTTTCGAAAATATTGAACAAAAAACTTGGAAGGCAAGCAGGAGAAAAAACGAAGAGCTGCTAGAGCAGATTCTGAAAGCAGAAACCGCACTTTTTCCTGAAGGGATACCTCAGGAACGACTGGTCAATATTTTTTATTACCTTAATAAATACGGTATGGAACTGATCAACACTCTGAAGAACCTGCTAAATGGACACTCAACAGAAGCGCATATTATTGTGGAACTGTAGACAAACAGCCTTCCGTTTGTTCGTCTCCTTCCTTTTGCAGCAGATGACAGCAGTTGCAAACAATACGACGAAGGTCAGCAGACGATGCGTCTTCACAAATTGATGTAACAGCAGAGTCAATCTCCTTGCGGTAGCTCTTGCTTTTCAAAGATTGTGTACCCCGTTTTTTATGAATATACTGGGAAATAGCTGCGGGAGTAACGCCAAGTTTCTTTGCCGCCTGCGACTGGGTCATTCCAGTTTTTACAAGCTGAATAGCAAGATCGGCTCTTATTTGAGGAAGATAGTACCACACTGCTTTTTCACAGGGAAATATCACGATAACATTTTTTTGACGTTTACAAGAAGAAATACAACCATCTCATTCAGGGTTTTCCGGTAATAATGAATCTTTCATTCAAATCAATTGCGAGCTGGTCTATTGTTGTACTGATAATCATGCAGTTTGTTCCGCTTAAACGCATCAACCCGCCAGTAATTTCAGACATCCAACTCCCCGGTTCCATAAAAAACTCACTGAAAAAAGCCTGTTATGACTGCCACTCAAATGAAACCCAATGGAATAACATTGCCTACATTGCTCCCGCATCATGGTTTGCCTCTAATATAGTCGCATCAGGCCGAAATGCTCTGAATTTTTCAGTATGGAATAATCAGAAAATAGCGAACAAGAGACAAGAGACAACTAAAATCAAAAAGGTTATTTCGCAAGGTACTCATCAACAACTCTATTACCTCTGGAAACCGAGCTCACATCTCACTGCTAAGGAAGCAAAAGCACTTTTGGAATGGCTGAACCTAAACATGAAGTAATAAAAGTCCAACCTTAAAAATTCAGCGAATAACCATCGGGATAAAATATTTTTATAATTGCTATTACCTCTTCTGGACTATCTTCGACAACTACAATTCAAGAAAATTCCTGATAATTTTTTTCCCCTCAGCAGTCATGATAGATTCCGGATGAAACTGAACACCATAGAGCATAAACTGCTCCGAATCCATACCCATTATCACTCCATCCTCAGTCCAGGCCCGGATTACAAGCGTCTCTGGAAGAGTTGACCGTTCAACAATGAGAGAGTGATACCTTGTGGCCACAAAAGGATTATCAACACCACTGAAAATTCCGGCGTTATCATGATAAACCAGTGAGGTTTTGCCATGCATGATTCGGGACGCTCTCACCACTTTTCCGCCAAGAGCGGCACCAATCGACTGATGCCCCAGACACACCCCTAAAATCGGAATTTGTCCAGAAAACCGGTGAATAGCGGACAAGGATACACCCGCAGATTCCGGCCGCCCTGGTCCGGGAGAAATCACTATTCCCGACGGACTCCATGAGGCAATATCATCCAGGGTTGCAGCATCATTGCGAATGACTCGAACCGATCCGCCGATCTGTTCAAAGTATTGAACCAGGTTGTAAGTAAAGGAGTCATAATTATCTATCATTAAAATCATATCCGTTTCTCCATTATCAACAGGTTGTTGATGGCATTTTATTATTATATCTTGTGAATCAATCTGTCACTATAGATTCGAAACCATCTGCAATGCTTTCTGGATGGCTTTGGCTTTGTTTTCGGTTTCAATCCGTTCACGTTCCGGGTTTGAATCGGCGACAATACCCGCTCCGGCACGAACTGATAGTTGGCCGTGTTCGATGCATGCCGTACGTATAGTGATAGCCAGATCCATATTTCCGCTGAAGGAAATATAACCGACTGCCCCGCCGTAAGGTCCTCTGGGTTCCTGTTCCAGCTCTGCAATAATTTCCATGGCTCTGACCTTGGGCGCTCCGCTCAGGGTTCCGGCAGGAAATGTGGCTCTGATCAGATCCCATGCATCCAGTTCAGGTTTGAGGTCACAGACGATATTGGATACCAGATGCATGACATGAGAATATCGTTCTACAACCATCAGATCCGTTACCTGAACGGAACCGGTTTCTGCAATCCGCCCCAGATCGTTGCGTCCTAAATCCACCAGCATGAGGTGTTCTGCCCGTTCTTTTTCATCCTTGAGGAGTTCGTTGGCCAGTACCCGGTCTTGTTGTTCGTTCTTCCCTCTCGGACGGGTACCGGCAATGGGTCGAAGTGTGGCAATGCGGTTTTCCAGCCGCACCATCGTTTCCGGGGAAGATCCGATCAGTGCCCGATCATCCATTTGCAGGAAAAACAGATAAGGGGATGGATTGATATACCGCTGGGCACGATACAGCATCCATAAATCCGGCATGGAGTCACAGGTAAACTTTTGGGAAAGTACTGCCTGAATAATGTCTCCAGCGCAAATATGGTCTTTCACTGTTTGAACCTGTTGACGATAGATCTCATCAGGGGCAGATGCCTTCAGAATAAATGCTGCTGAAGACGGCGCATCCGGGGCATTTAAAGACTGATTTTGAACAAGCTCGATGAGAGACTGAAGTTTTTCAGTTGCATGACGGTAATGTTCACCTGGAGTGGAATTATGATCCAGAAATGAGATGACAACCCCCAGAAGGGTATGCCGGATATTGTCAAATATTATAAGTTGATCTGGGACCATTAATTGTGCCAATGGCGTATCTTCAGGCAGCCGGTTGGAAATATTTTCAAAAAAAGACACAAACTCGTAAGAAAAATATCCTACCATTCCGCCCCAGAATCTGGGAAGTCCCGGATAACTGGCCGGATGATATGCACTCAATATCTTTTTGAGAATCATTAGAGGGCTTCCCTGATGAGGCGTGGAATGAATCTGCTGCCCTTCACTCACATCAACCCGGTCTTTAAAGACCTGAATATGTGAACGGGCAGATAAGCCCAGAAAGCTGTAACGTCCCCAGCGCTCTCCTCCTTCGACACTTTCAAAAAGAAATACGGATTGTGACTGTCTGATGCATTTTTGCAATAACGAAACGGGCGTCTCCGTATCCGCCAGAATTTCTACACATAGCGGAACGACATTGTATGAGGCTGCCAACCGATTAAATTCATCTTCTGTAGGAAACTGCTGAAGAATCATAC
>Ga0118677_10014028_pt1 | contig 11409 bp, 7 predicted proteins | sample AliMusrvi5mmetaG_FD_86154 | JGI IMG/M metagenome (GOLD analysis project Ga0118677, IMG submission 86154) | reverse complement strand
CGTTCCGCCTTTGAAGGTGTGCTCGACCTTCTAAGCGGCCGATATCCCTCCGACGAATTCGCCGAACTGCGGCCCCGCCTCACTTGGGACCGCATTCGCAATGTAGTGACCGCCCGCGACGGCGCAGCCCGTCTTGCCATCCTCAATGCTGGAACCATCCCCGACCGCGGCCTTTACGGCGTCTTTCTGGCCCACAGCGAGGGCAAGGCCGTCCGCGTGGGTGAACTCGACGAGGAGATGGTCTTCGAGTCGCACACCAACGAGACCTTTATCCTCGGCGCATCCACCTGGCGCATTGTCGAAATCACCCACGATCGCGTTCTGGTGGAGCCCGCCCCCGGCCAACCCGGCAAAATGCCCTTCTGGAAGGGCGATGGTCTCGGCCGCCCGCTCGAGTTCGGCAGAAAGATTGGTGCGCTCGTGCGCGAGTTGCGCGCCTTGCCCAAACCGGCCGCCCTTACGCGCCTCGTAACCGAGCATGACCTCGACCCCGGCGCTGCTGAAAATCTGCTCCAATTCCTCACCGACCAGGAGGCCGCGACCGTCCAGGTCCCCGATGACCGGACCATTGTTATAGAGCGCTGTCGCGACGAACTCGGCGACTGGCGTGTTTGCGTTCTGACGCCCTTCGGGAGCCGCATCCATATTCCCTGGGCCATGGCGGTCTCGGCGCGCATCCGCGCCGCCGGCGGGCCGGAGGTTGAAACGTTGTGGGGCGACGACGGGTTTGTACTGCGCTTCCCTGACACCGATGAGCCTCCCGATCCCGACTGGTTTCTGGTCGAATCTGCCGAGGTGATGCAACTGGTGTTGCGCCAGCTTGGTTCAACCGCTTTGTTTGCCGGGCGCTTTCGCGAGGCCGCCGGACGCGCGCTGCTGCTGCCGCGCCGCCGCGCAGATATTCGTTCTCCGCTATGGCAGTTGCGCAAGCGGTCCTATGATCTGTTGAAAGTAGCCGCGCGCTATCCGTCGTTTCCGCTGCTGCTCGAGGCGTATCGCGAGTGCCTCCGCGACGTCTTCGACATGCCGGCCCTGATGGAGATCCTCAAGGAAATTGAACAGCGCAAGCTCCGCGTGCATATCGTTGAGACGCGCACGCCGTCGCCCTTTGCCGCCTCGCTCTTGTTTAGTTATGTGGCCAACTTCCTCTATGACGGCGATGCCCCGCTGGCAGAGCGCCGCGCGCAAGCTCTCACCATCGATCAGGACCAGTTGCGCGAGTTGCTTGGCGAGGCCGATCTGCGCGAGTTGCTCGACGCCGACGCCATTGCGGATGTTGAAGACGCCGCGCAATGCCTTGCCGAAAATTATCGTGCGCGCTCCGCCGACGGCATCCACGATCTCTGCCTGCGCCTCGGCGATCTCAGCCGTGAAGAACTTGCGCGCCGCGTTACCTCTCCCGATTTGCTGCAACATATTGACCGGCTTGTTCGTTCCCGCCGTCTTCTCGAACTGCGCATCGCGGGCGAGCGGCGTCTGATTGCCGCAGAAGATGCTGCGCGTTATCGCGACGCGCTGGGGATTCCACTTCCTCCCGGCCTGGCCGCAGCCCTGCTTGGGCCTGTGGCGCAGCCGGTGCTGGAACTGATTCGCCGCTACGCGCGCACTCACGGGCCGTTTACCTTGCGCGAGGCTGCCGGCCGTTTCGCACTGGACTCCGAAACGGTGGAGACGGCGCTGCGCAGTCTCGCCCATGAGGGCCGCATACTCGAAGGCGGCTTCCGTCCCGGCGGTCTCCATCAGGAGTGGTGTGACGGCGAAATCCTGCGCCAGATTCGCCGCAAATCTCTCGCAAAACTTCGCCGCGAAGTCGAACCGGTGGAGCAGCACACCCTGGCGCGGTTTCTCACGCATTGGCAGGGCCTGCTGGCTCCCCGCCGCGGTACAAGTCTCGACGCGCTGCTTGACACAGTCGAGAGCCTGCAAGGCGCGCCGCTCGTGGCCTCGCTGGTTGAGACGTCGATCCTTCCAGCGCGCATTGCGGAGTACGCGCCTGCCGGGCTTGACACGCTCATCGCCGCCGGCGAAGTGGCCTGGGCCGGCGTCGAACCGCTGGGCGAGCGCGACGGCCGCATCGCACTGTTTCTGGCCGACAAGCTTCCTCTGCTGGCGCAGCGCCGGCCGCAGGCGGAGCCGCTCACCGAGCGCGAAGAGAAGTTGATTTCCGTACTCGAGTCCACCGGAGCCAGCTTCTTCGATCCGCTTCACCAGGCCGCCGGTGCGGGCTATCCCGGCGAAACCATCGACGCATTGTGGAGCCTGGTCTGGCGCGGCCTCGTCACCAATGACTCCCTGCACGCGTTGCGTGCCTATACCGCTAAGCCAGACAGCACGCGCACCCCGCGCCGCCTGCAAACCGGAAGCGTCTTCCGCAGCCGCCGCACCACGCCGCCCACCGCACAAGGCCGCTGGTCGCTGCTGCCTTTGCGCGCAGAAAAGGGGAGTGACGATGGACCGACAGCGACGGAGGCGAGCCACGCCCTCGCCCTGCAACTTCTCAACCGCTACGGCGTGCTCATGCGCGAGTCGGTCGCGGCGGAGAATGTCCCCGGTGGATTCAGCGCCGTCTATGACGTCCTCAAGGCTCTTGAAGAAAGCGGCCGCATTCGCCGCGGCTATTTTGTAGCCGGCCTCGGCGCAACCCAGTTCGCGCTCCCTGCCGCCGTTGACCTGCTTCGCCAATTGCGCCGCGAGCCGCCGCAGGAGAAACCGGAGTTTGTGCAGTTGGCCGCCACCGATCCAGCCAACCCCTATGGCTCGGTTCTGCGCTGGCCCGACTTGCCTGTAGCGGAAGAGGACTCGGAGTCCGCGCCACGTCTCCTCACCCGCGCCGCCTATGCCGAAGTGATCCTCCGCAACGGCCAACTGGTGGCGTGGCTCCGCCGCGGCAATCCCAACCTGCTCGTCTTTCTGCCCGTCGAAGAGCCGGAGCGGTCGCAAGTCGCCTCAGGCCTTGCCCACTTTCTCTGCGCCCGCGGCCAGCAGCGCATGCGCGCCTCAACCCACCAGGGCATGCTTATCACCACCATCAATGGCCAGCCGGTCTCCGCGCATCCCATGGCAACTTTCCTGATGGATGCAGGCTTCCAGCCCGGCCCTCTCGGCATGCACGTGCGGCGGATTCTTCTGCCCGTCGGGGCGCACTCGCACCAATCGCACAGCGGCGAGGTGCAGTAGCCCCATGCCCGAAGGCGACACCATCTTCCGCACCGCGCGCGCATTGGGCCGCGCCCTCATCGGCAAACCCATTATTGGATTCCGCTCGACGTACCCTCTGCTTACGCGTTTCAACGACGACACGCCGCTTGCCGGCCAGACAGTTGACCGCATCGAATCGCGCGGTAAGTGGCTCCTGATTCACTTTTCCGGCGGCGCCACGCTGGCGACTCATTTGCTCATGAACGGCAGTTGGCACATCTATCGCCCAGGCGAGCGCTGGCAGCAGCCCCGCTTCAACATGCGCATCGTGATTGAGAACAGCCACTACATCGCGGTGGGCTTCAAGGTGCCCGTTGCGCAGATGCACACTGCGCTGTCGCTTGCCCGCGACGCGAGAATCCCGCGCCCGGCAAACGACGTGCTCAGTGCGGAGTTTGATGCGGCGGCAGCAGCGATTCGCGTGTTGGCACATGGCAACGAGGAGATTGCGGACGTGCTGTTGCATCAGGAAGTGCTGGCCGGCGTGGGCAATGTCTTCAAGTCGGAAATCTGTTTCGTCGCCGGCATCAACCCATTCTGCAAAGTCGCCGACCTCAATCTCGGCCAGGCGGGCGCCCTTATCGCGGTTTCGCAAAAGCTGATTGCCGCCAACGTCCTTGAAGACTCGGGCGACACGATTGTCACCTACGGCGGCCGCATGCGCCGCACCACGCATGAATCCGATTTCAGTGAGAGCCTGTGGGCCTATGGCCGCCGCGGAGAGCCTTGCCGCCGCTGCGGAAAACTCATCCGCATGCGCGTCCAGGGCCCCGATGCCCGCGTTACGTTCTGGTGCCCGCAATGCCAGCCCATGCCTGACGGAACCGATGTAGACGGCTAATTCCGTGACCGGGCGATTTCGTAGTCGTGCCCGTGAGGCTGGGTGCCCCAGGTCTCGATTCTGAGACCTGGGAGACCGCAAATCTAAGCCTTCACAGTACTACGCCGTTGGTCGAATCAATTCGACGGTTTGCCCGTCCCAAAGAGCTTTTGCAGCAGGTTGCGATGCTCGGCAGGGTGGTCGCAGGTTTCCATCGGCGCGGTCCCGGCCAGAAACGCCGCCTCGAAACTTTCAGGGCAGGTTTCGTCGCTCAGAAGGTTGCTGTTCTTGTCGATCTTCACAATCTCCACGCCTTCCGGCGCCGAAAATGCGTTGGTGTCGGAGTATTGTGGCAACTCCACCGCGCGCTTCATGAACTCCGCCCAGATCGGCGCTGCGGCATGCGCGCCTTCAATCTTGATGTCGGTGTAGTCGTCGTTGCCCACCCACACCACGCACAGCAGATTAGTGGTGAAGCCGGCGAACCATGCGTCGTGGCTGGTACCGGTCTTGCCCGCGGCAGGGGCGTGGAATCCCATGTTGCGCACACCCGCGCCGGTTCCGGAGCCGGTGACATCGCTGCTCAGCACGTGCTCCATCATGTTCAGGGTCAGGTAAGCAATGCGCGGGTCCAGCACTTGTTTGGATGTCGGCGTGTAGTCGGCAATCACGTCGCCTTCGGGAGTGCGTGCGCTGGCCAGCAGCCATGGGTCGAGGTGCAGTCCGCTGTTGGCAAACACGGTGTAAGCGCCCGCCATCTCCAGCGGTTCCGCGTCGTAGGAACCAATGGCCACCGACGGAGTGCCGCGCGCGCTCTTGATACCCGAATCGCGGGCCAGCGCCGCAACGCGATCGAAGCCTACCATCGACCCCAGGCTGATGGTGGCGTTGTTCAGCGAACGCATCAGCGCGAAGCGAGCCGTGACTTCCTCGTGATACTCGCCGTGCATGTTGCGCGGGGTGTATTCGTACTCCGTGCCCGCGCCATATGTGGTCTGCTCATCGCTGAGCATGGTCAACGGCGAAAACAGTTTGGTTTGCCCCGTCAGCATGGTGCCTTCAGCAGTGGTTTGGAATGCCGACGCGTAAACAAAAGGTTTGAAAATGGAACCTGTAGGCCGATGCGCAACTGCGTGATTTACCTGCGAGGCGCCATAGCTGCGCCCGCCCACCAACGCAAGCACTTGTCCCGTGTGGGGATTGAGCGCCACTAGCGCCACCTGCGGATAGATGTAGGCGACTCCCAGCTTTCTGTCGCGCGCATGCAGCTTGTCAACCTGCTCATCGACTACGTGAATCGTGGACTCTACCACTGCCGTTGCTTCGCGCTGCAAGTCCGGGTCGAGCGAGGTGTAGATGCGCAGCCCTTCGCGGTTGAAGTCGCGCTCGCCCAGCTTCTGCATCAGTTGTTCGTGCACCAGGTCGACAAAATACGGCGCCTCGCTGGCGTCCACGCTGCCGGGCGACAGATGCAGCGACTCGGCCTTTGCGTGTTCGGCCTCATCTTTGGTGATGGCCCCGGTTTCCACCATTGAATCCAGCACCAGGTTGCGCCGTTCGATGGCCCGGTCCGCATGGCGGAAGGGCGAAAAATAATTTGGCCGCTGAATCATTCCGGCCAGCATGGCGCATTCGGCCAGGGTGAGATGAGGCAGGTCCTTGCCAAAGTAGGCTTGCGAGGCTTCGCCAAAACCGTCGATCGAGAAGCTGCCGCGCTGGCCCAGGTTGATCTGGTTGGCATACATCTCGAAGATCTGCTTCTTTGTAAAGCGGTGTTCAAGCTGGAAGGTGATGATAATCTCAATCAGCTTGCGCTTCCATGTTTTCTCCGGCGTAAGGAAGAAACCGCGCGACAGTTGCATGGTCAGCGTAGAGCCGCCCTGCTTCTTGTGGCCGGTAAAAATATCCTGGATGCCTGCCGAGATCAGCCGCCAGTAGTTCACCCCGCTGTGCTCAAAGAAGCGCCGGTCTTCAATGCCCAGCACTGCCTGCACAAGGTTCTGCGGAATTTCGTCGTAGGTAATCAGGCGGCGCTTGGTGCGGTTTGCGTCCTCACTCAGGCCGGTAATCAGCAGCGGCTCCAGTTCGTAGCTTGACAGGGCCTGCCCATGATCGTCGGTAATGGACTGCACTACGCCCGAGCCGATGTGAATCACCGCACTGTCCTGCGAGTGGTACGACTGCGGCCCGGGCCGCACAGTGATAGCCTGACCGGCTTCGCTGTAGGTGCCAAGCGGCGCCATTTCCGAGGCGCCGTCGAGAGAGTATCCAGCCTCGTGCAATTCGTTGGCGATGAGCCTGACGCTGAGCTTCTGTCCCGGGCGCACTTCGCGCGGCGCGGCAAATATCTTTGCGGTGTTGGCAAAAATGGGTTGCTTCAGCCGCTCGTCCACAATGCGACCGTACTTGATGTAGTACCAGGAGCCCATCACCAGGACCACCAGCGCCACGGCTGCAGCCGAGAGCAGTGCCCCGCGCAGCAGCAACGTAGCCCATGGATACTTTCCGGTGGGCATTGCCAGCTTGATCTTCAACGCCATTGCCGCTCCTTTGGCCTCAGTGCTTCCCCATGCTCTTCGCGAGCAGGCCAAACCTGCAACGAATGCTGGGTGGCCCAGGTCCCGCTTTTGGGACCTGGGCCACCACAACATTCAATGAACCACATGCGAAATCCCTGTGTCATGGACCCGTCGGCTGAAAGCTGCTGTTATTCTGCAAGATTCGTCAGCAGCTTGTCTTCTTCAACGCGCTCTTTTACCAGCGCAACCACTTCGCCGATCGCCACATCCACGCTGGTTGAGATTGCGCGCGTTACCAGTTCAACCAAGCCTGCCGCGGCCTTCTTGCCGACGTTTATGCGGTACGGAATCCCCACCAGGTCAGCGTCCTTGAACTTCACGCCCGCGCGCTCGTCCCGGTCGTCCAGCAGCACGTCGAGCCCGGCCGCCTGTAACTCCGCAGCCAGCTTCTCGCCTGTCTCGATCAGCAATGGGTCGCCGATGTTGGTTACAGTGACCACTACCGTGAAAGGCGCAATCGAAGCCGGTAGCCAAAACCCATTTTTGTCATTCGACTGCTCAATAGCCGCAGTCAGTATGCGCTCAATGCCGATGCCGTAGCTGCCCATGATCGGCGTTACTTCCTTGCCGTTCACGTCCAGCACGCGCGCGCCCATGCTCTCGGAATACTTGTAGCCGAGCTTGAAGATGTGGCCGATCTCGACCGCTTTGCCCACAACGAGTTTGCCCACGCAGCCATCTTTGGGGCAGTTCTCGCCTTCGTTCACGCTGCGAATATCGGCTGCCAGCGTCCACGTAAAGTCGCGGCCAGGCACAACGTTGCGCTGGTGGTAGTCCACCTTGTTGGCCCCGGCTACCATGTTCTTGCGGCCATCGAGTCCACGGTCGACGACAACAATGAGCTCGCCCATCGCATTGACGTCCTTCGCATCGCCTTTCATGAACTCGCCACGAACAAACTCCTCCCATTCGTCCGGAGGAATTCTGTTGTGACCAATCGGACCAAGGTATCCTGCGGGAGCATGGAGATAGAGCGCCAGTTGCTCCGGAGTCATGAACTGAACTTCCCGCGCCCCTATCGCTCGAAGCAGTTTCGTTTCATTCACATCGTGATCTCCACGAAGTAAGACCATCAAAGGCTGCCAATCCTTAAAGAGCGCCATATACGCCACGCACTTGATGTCCGACGACTCGGCCATCTTCAGAAATGCCGCGATTTCGGCGATGGCCCCCATGCCGGGCGTCGAAATCAGTTCCGGCATGCCGTCGCCGGTTGGTTCCATCTCGACCACAGCCTCAAGCCGCGATGTCGCCTTCTCAAGGTTCGCCGCGTAGCCGCAAACCGGGCAGCTTGCAATCAGGTCCTCGCCGGCGTCGGTATAGACCATGAACTCCTGCGACTGCGAGCCGCCCATGGAGCCCGAGTCCGCCTCGACGGCCACAAATTTCAATCCGCACCGCGTGAAAATCTTGCGATAGGTTGCATCGTGCAGTTCGAAGCTTTTGTCCAGTCCGGCTTTGTCGATGTCGAACGAGTACGCATCCTTCATGGTGAACTGGCGCACGCGCAGCAGGCCCGACTTGGGCCGCGGCTCGTCGCGGAACTTGGTCTGGATCTGGTACCAGATTTGCGGCAGCTGTTTGTAGCTGCGCAACTCGCTGCGCGCAATGGTGGTCATGATCTCTTCATGCGTCATGCCAAGGCACAGGTCGGCGCCCTTGCGGTCCTTGAGCCGGAACATGTTGTCGCCCATTCCGGTCCAGCGCCCGCTCTGCTCCCACGGTTCTTTCGGGAGAATTGACGGCAGGAAAAACTCCTGCCCAATCTCGTCCATCTCTTCGCGCACGATGCCGATAATCTTGTTCAGCGAACGCTGCCCGAGGAAGAGGTAGTTGTAAATGCCCGCGCCCAGTTGCCGGATGTAGCCGGCCCTGAGCAGGAACTTGTGGCTGGCCACTTCGGCATCCGCCGGGGCCTCGCGAAGAGTGGGAATAAACAGTTTCGACCAGCGATGCATAGAGATAAGTGCTTGCTTTCCCGCCGTTAAGGTATCCGGCGCAGGACGATTTCGAGCAGTATCCATTCTAAATGTTCGCGGCCGGGTTGAGTCTCAATGCAGGGTGGCTCATTCCAGTCACAGTGGCCGACTCAAGTGGTCATGTTGAAAATGCTGGGTGTCCCACGCGGCTGGGTGCCCCATCCTTGCGACGTACTTGTTTTTGTTGCAAGGGTGGGATACCTCGGACCTCAATCGAGGAACGGCCAATCCTTCAGAGCAACCCCAACAGCCCACGGTGCGAAACCTCAAATCCGGACCAGCCACTTCCCGGGAGCTTCCCTACTTTCCCAGTCCGCTGGCCTTGATCAAGAACCGCTCCAGAATGCCCCAGGGCAGCAGGCTCCGCAGCAGCACGCCCATCTTGGCATCGGGGCCGAAGACGTAGCGGAGACGCGGCCGCGGGTTGTCGAGAATGGCTGCAATGCCATCCGCCACCACTTGCGGGTTGGCTTTGGGCTTGGTCGACTCGATGCGAATGCGCCACTTTGCGATGCGGGCGGCATTGGGAGACGCCGGGTCCATGGTTCCAGCGGAAATATTGGCGTTGCGCGTCCAGATGTCGGTGGCAAAGGCCCCCGGCTCAACAAGAGCGACCTGAATTCCCAGCGGCTTCATCTCCACCCGCAGCGTCTCCGCCCATCCCTCCAGAGCAAACTTCGAAGCCGAGTAGCTGCTGACGCCGGGAAACCCCATGCGCCCGGAGATCGAAGAAAGAACCACGATGTGCCCCGTGCCCTGCCGCCGCAACTGAGGCAGAAATGCCCGCGTCACCGCCACTGTCCCAAAAAAGTTGGTGTCAAACTGCCACCGCAACTCCGCATCTGTAATGTCGTCTGCAAATCCGGCCATCGCAAAACCCGCATTGTTCACGACTGCATCGAGCGGACCAGTGCGCCCCGCGACCAATTCAGCCATTGCGGCAATCTGCCCCGCATCCGTCACGTCCAGCGCATGAAACTCGATCCGGTCAAGAACGCCGGCGGCCCGGGCGGCGGCCTCCAGTTTTTCGCGCCGCGCAAGGTCGCGCATGGTGGCCAGCACGCGCCAGCCGCGCTTGGCCAGCGTGATCGTCGTCAGCAGGCCGAAGCCGCTGGATGCGCCAGTAATGAGGGCGGAGCGTTGGGAGTCCATCGTAGTACTCAATTCCTCAAATTGACCCCGGCCAATTCTGTCGGCCATGTAGAACGGCGGCGATCAGGACATTGTCGCCTTGAATCGTATACGCCGCAATGTAGGAGGTTCCAGGGATCACAAGTTCGCGTGTATTCGGAACGCGGCCCAATCTGCCGGATAGAGGGAACTGAATGAGGCGGTTGGCGGCTTCCTTGATTTTTGCGGCTTCTTTGCGCGCAGCGGCAGGGCTGTCTTTCGATATGTATTCTCGAATCGATACCAGGTCGGCGACCGCCGTGGGAGACCAGAGAATTTTCATTGGGGCGCGGGCGGCTCGTTTTCCGTGCCCCAGCTATCGAGCCAATCCATTACGCGCTCATTTGAAACGCCCTTGCCCGCTTCCAACTCGGCCAGGCCGGCGCGAATGCGTATGTGTTCCGCACTATCGGGTGAAACGAGCGAGATCGTACCGTCTCCGTTTGAGACCCACTCCACCGGCTCGCCGACAGGCAACGAGGCCTCAGCGACCAATTCCGCGGGAATCTCGACGGTCAGTGTATTTCCGACACGAACGATTCGGGTGGTCATGAGGTCAACTCCTAACGAAATCATAGCGCGAATCGAGAATGGCGGTACTTTTTCGCCGTGGCAACCGCGAGAGTGGCGAATCCGGTCAGCAGCCCAAATCCTCCTGACGCGATCACGATCAAAGCGGTGCATGCACAAGGTGCGGATATTCGCACGGGATTTCCTTCATTCCCGCCCATCTTGATCAATCTCGCGCTCGGGATTCTTGGACCGAAGGAGAGCGTTGCGGAAGAGCCTCATTGAAAGCAGCAGGAGAAACAAAGCCAACAAAAAATCAACGACCCATCCGTCGGGGAAGTCCCTATCAAATGGAATTGAACCGATGGCAATCGCTAAAAGCAGAAATGTGAGCCCGAAAACGACCAAGCCCGCGCGCTGGATCGGCTTTGCACGAGGGTCGCCCCTCCAGAGAAATGCGTCAACGCTGCTACCGTTCCGCAAAGTGTCAGGCCACACAGTCGCTCGCTGCTTGGCATCGATATCTTCCCGAATTTCCTCGAACTCTTGCTCTTTCCGCATCAAATCCCTGTTCCATGCTTCAAATCCCATGTCGCTAAATCAACTCCACACCCCAAAGATCATGCAGATGGAGTACGCCTTCGACCTGGCCCTCGGCGTCCACCACCACTAATGAAGTAATCTTGCGCTCCTCAAGAATCGCCAGTGCTGTCGCGGCCAGTTCGCTCGCGGAAATTGTTCGCGGATGCGCATTCATGGCTTCGCCGGCGAGGCGGCTGAGGGCTGCGCCGCCTTCGCGCTCCAATAATCTCCGCAAATCGCCGTCGCTGATCACTCCGCGCAAATGCCCCTGCAACTGCACGGTCGTGATGCCAAGCTTCTTTGACGACATCTCGTAGATCACGTCGGTCATCGGGGTCTCAGGCGCCACCACCGGCACCTCGTCGCCGCCGTGCATCAGGTCGCGCACCTTGGCCAGCCGCTTGCCCAGCTTGCCGCCGGGGTGCAGTTCGGCAAAATCCTCCGCCTTGAAGCCCTTGCGCAGGCTCACGGCAATCGCCAGTGCGTCGCCCAGGGCCAGCATGGCGGTGGTGGAGGCGGTAGGCGCCAGGTTCATTCCGCAGGCCTCGCGCTCCACGCAGCAGTCCAGGGC
>Ga0118677_10014027_pt1 | contig 11409 bp, 11 predicted proteins | sample AliMusrvi5mmetaG_FD_86154 | JGI IMG/M metagenome (GOLD analysis project Ga0118677, IMG submission 86154) | reverse complement strand
CGACAAGCCCATGGCATTGGTGTAATAGGTGAAGCCGACGGGGGCGGTGCTCTTGCCGGTGACCTGGTCATAGGCCAGGCTGGAGAGGGTGGACAGGTTGCCGCCGTAGCCAAGATCGAAGCGGTAGGTGCCGGGGCGCGGCGCGGTCAGCCGCACTTCGACCAGCTGGATCAGTCTCCCCTGAGGATTGGCTTTCTGCTCCGACAGGCGGAAGGCCATGGTTTTATCGATCCAGGGCTCCCACTTTTTGGCGGTCGGGTTCCAGATCTCCACCCCATACGGCACTTTCTTCTCGATGTAGGAGCTATCATAGGGCAGATACGGCCAGGCGAGGGTGAAGCCCAGTTCCTCCCCCTTCTTCCGGGCGACCATGAGGAAGTTCGGACAGGGCATGTAGCCGCTGTTGTAAAAGAAGGGGGCGTCCGGAGTCGGCGCCTGCATCTCCATCACTGCCACCAGGTCGTTCAGATCCACGCCCTTCGCCGGTTTGCCGTTCGCCAGCGTGGTCTCGGCGAAATTGGTCACGGGCGTCACTTTCCAGCGGTCGAGTACCTTCGGCCACCAGCGCTGCGTCTCCGCGTGGGTGTAGTGCGCCGGACCCGCGCTGTATTCGGGGCCGGCCAGGTCCTTCACCGGGGCGTAGTGCGCGGCGTGAAAGTTTTGTCTCGCCACCATGTACATGCACACCATGTAGGACATCTGCCCCTTCCACATGAACTCCTTCACCTCGGGCGACTTCTCCGTGTAGAGGCCGGTGTCCAGCAGGTAGTGGTAGTACCAATACAGCTGCATGTCGTCGATGCGCCGCTGGGCGGCCGGCTCGCGGGTGCCGTCGATCTTCCGGCTCGCGGCATCAAGGAGACGGATGGCCTTCCCCCAGTTGTTGGGCGCATTGGGCTTGAAGGTCTCGGGGCTCAGGAAGTCATGGTAGGCCTTCATCTCCTTCCAGGCGCTGCCGTACGCGCGCTGGAACCAGCGGTCGCGGAGGGCGTCGAGCTGCGCGGAGGTTTGGCGCACGTTCCACAGGATTTTGCAGGTCAGGTAGTAGCCCAGGGCGTATTTGCCGTTGTTCAGATCGGTCTCGCGCACGATGCCGCGGTAGCCGACCTGGTAGGCGCGCTGGTAGATCCGCGATATATTGCCAGCCGAGGCATCCCACGCGGGTGGGATGCCTGCCGGGCCAAGATCATTGACCAGTCCCTCGCTGTAGAAGGAATAGTCCTCGGACGGCTCGCGCGGCAGCAGAATCTGGAAGGCCCTGGCCATGTCCTCCTGGGTGGCCAGCTTTTCCCACTTGCCGGTGCCGCGGTGCTTCGGGAACGGGGCGATGCCCAACCGGGTGCGGAGATTCGGGTTGAAATTCGGCGGCACGTCATGGTAGTTGTAGCTGTACATGCTGCAGCGCGCCAGCTCTTTCTTCGACTTCCCGGTGGCGGTCACGCGCTGGTCGGGCGGCAGGGAATCGATCCACTTGTCGAACTCGCGCAACAGCCAGTCGGCGAAGCCGAACATGTTGTCGCTGGCCGAGGTGGGGTCCCAGAGCTCCTTCGGCTGGTTCAGCCCCTGGTAGCCATGCAGCTTATACGGTTGGCCGAGCGGGGCGCCCTCCTTCGCCCGGTAGTCGGGGTACCAGGTTTTGTGCTTCAGCAGGGTGTCCAGCGCCGCGTTGCCCGGCGCGCCGTCCTCCGCCTCCATGGGGAAGATGAACGGGTCATCGGGATTGGTCGCAAAGACCGCTGCCGCCTTCGTCTTCATGTCCTCAAGGACGATCTGGCGCACGAAGGGCACGGAGAGATCGACGTTGGAGCCGAAATAGCTGGGGTCGTCGTAGACCTGCCAGCTCTTGCCGTCGCAGGAGTAGACCTTGTGGTAACCGGGTGTCCCCCTGGCATCGGTGTTGACCCACCAGTGGTCCTTCTGCGCCTCGCCGGCCGGTGGGCGATTCGCCTCCGGGCCGATATCCGTCAGCGTCAGGAAGCCTTCGGCCACACCCAGTTCGCGCATCTTATCGATGATCTGGCGGTGATAGGCCTGCAGGGCGTGGCCCGGGAATTCCGGCATGGATTTCCCCATCAGGCGTGAGCCAATCACCCAGCGCGTATAGCTGACATCCACCGGCTCATCGGCCGGATCGGTCAAGCCGGTCATGATGGTGCCATTGCCGATGGTCTGCCCGCTCGTTGCCCAGAGGAGGCGATGGTAGAAGCTGGGGCGCCCGGCGCGCTTCACCGCGAAGACCAGCGGTTTCTTCGTATGGTCCGGGGTGTAGATCCAGTCCACCCCCATGCCGAGGATCTCGTAACCAACCGATTCCAGCAGCTCCGCGACGGCGTCAACCAGGCCGTCCGCCGTGTTGGCCACTACCAGCACCCTGTGCTTTTCGCTGCGCAGGAAGAACGCCTCGTTGGCGGCATACTGGTCGTTCGGGTCCGCCTGCAGCGCCTGCCGCACCTCGGCATCGTTGCGAATATCGGCGGGCGCGTTCTGCAGCAGCGTCAGCACGATGCCGCGGGAAAGGTCCGGCTTGCTCACCACCGGGAAGTCCTGCCCCGTCATGCGCTTCAACCCATCCTGCAGATACACCGCGGCGTAGTAAGTGAGCACGGCTGGCGTGCTCCCGTACCACTTCTTCCCGTGCATCACCGCCCAATCCACGCCGGTTTTTGCCACCGGATCGTACTGCAGCACGATCTCCGGCGTCTTGAAGCCGTTGATGAGCGGCTGGTGCACAATGAAGGGCACGGGAGACGCCGGCGCCGCCAGGCCGCCACAGCACAGTAGGAGGAGTGCGAGGAGAATCCGCGAACAAATGACCGGTTGCATGATAGCCACCTTTACCGAGAGACGCGATATGGAAAGTCTACTCCCGGACGCCATGAAGAGCAAGGGAGAGTCTTGCGACCGGCTGGTAAGGAATTGCGGAATCAACGCGGGTGAAGAAAACCAGTTCCCATACTCCGTAGCGCTAGCGTTGCTGCTAGCCCGTCTTTCCCAAAATAGCGTATCAGGGAGAGACGAACTGTATAGACATCTGCAGGCTGATCTGTGGGGCGGTCAGGATGACCGCGCTACGGAGAGAGATATTTTCCCCATTGCATCCGTTCAATCATGCGTCGCCCCCACCCCCGGCATGGGCATGGGTTTGATGTTCAGCGGGATGGAGGAGCGCGGAATATCGTCGATGCGCAGGTTGACGGTGTAGATGCCGAAGCGGTCGAAGGTGAGGTTGTGGAAGGTGATGATGAGGTTCGTCGACGCGGACGGGTCCCGATCGATCGCGTAGACCTCGAAGGCGCCTTCGGCGGTGGCGATCGGCGCGCCGTCCTGGTCCACGATCTGCACGTGCAGGGGGTGGCTGCCTTGTTCGGCCTGGTTGATGCGAATGCGGGCGACCACCGTGAGCTGTGGGTGCACCGCCGGGGTGGCGACGGCGCCAATCGTATCAAACGCCCCCAGCAGATTCAGCCGGCCCAGCGAATCATTGGCCGCTTCGCAGACCGCAAAGATTTCGATATACATTCCACCCTCCGCCCAGGTCCCCGGCAAGACGCCGGCGCCAGGATCTCTATAGTAGTGGATGCCCTCCCCCCTGTCAAAGAGACCGGCCGACGCCGTTCCCCCGTATTCCGTATTGATGGGTAAGGGCTTAAATGGGGTCAGACGTCATTTTCGGCAGTTCTCTTTCCACATTGGGGTCAGTCGCCGCAAAGTATACCAGGTTCAATGACGTCTGCCCCCAATTAATCCCACTCCGTAGCGCGGTCATCCTGACCGCCCCATAGGAAAAGTGCAAGCGTTGCTGCCAGCCCGTCTCCCCCAAGAAAGCCTATCAGGAAGAGACGAACGGCATACTCCAATACAGGCGTACCTGCTGGGCGGCGAGGATCGCCGCGCTACGGAGTGAGTTTCCAGCCCACCCACCGCGTTGCCGTGGGCTGCAAATTCGGACCACGTCATTCGTAGACGGTCATTCATCTTGACGATATCGGCGTGTTTCCGTCTCCCGGCCCAGCAAGCGGGCGGCCATGTCGATGTACTGGAACCCGTATTCCACCGCCGGCTCGATCTGCAGACAGCATTGCCAATCGTTCCAGCCGGAGATGAAGACGATATCGGGATTCACCTCCCGCGCCCGCAGCAACTGCCGTTCGAACAAACGGCCGTCTTCACGGCTAGCCGCGGCGATCGGGCCATGCTGGCGGACCGCCTCCAGGTCCACCTCTTGCTGATACACATACTTTTGCGTGTAAGCCGCTTCCAGATACCCATCAAACCCCGGGTTGACCGGCATCCACTCCTGATGCAACGTCTGTGGATAACTCTCGATATACGACCAGTTCTCCGTTTGGAACGGTTGCACACGGCGCAAGGTATAAAAGGTATTGTCCTGCTCGATGACATCGATCGCGTCGTTGACCCCGTTCAGATACGTCACCACCAGCGGCTTCCCCTGGTATTGGTAGTAGAATGGTTGCTCAGCCAGATGCTCCCGCACGTAATCCAGGCCATAGCGGTACTGCTCCAGCGTGGGGTTCTCAAACCATTTCTCCAACCAGATCACCAGTTGCAGTTTCCGTGACTCCCCGTCCTGATGCGAGAGCTCCTCGATCAGCAATGGCAGCGTCCGATCCTTAGGGATGTCCCAAATATCCCAGGTTTTGAATCCATAGATGTCGTAGACGATCACATCGATCCCGGCGCGTCGCATCCACTGCAGGTGTTTCCGCAGTAACGCGATGTCGTCGCATCGGTAGTCCGGGATGAGCGGATGGAAGGGTCCGCTGAATTCACGGATCGAATTCCATTCCCGTGTATCCACTTGCGTGATCGGGTTGTAAAATACCGCGACCGTTCCGTCGAAACGCTGTTGCTGTGCTTCTATCGCAGTCATGGTCATTTGAAAAGCTCCTGTGTCAGTCACTGCTGTCCAAGATAACTCAAAACCGCCGTTATAGACAAGTCTTTCCCTCGTGACTCCATCTATCGTCTCGTGTTGTTCAAAACCACCCCCTCTGTTTGGGGTTTGCCATCCATCAGGCTGAGCCTGCTGTCTCAAATCCGGGGTTAATTCAGGGACACCATACCTATTTTACGTTTGCCGAACAAAGAAATAGTATGGTGTCCCTGATTTCCCACTAACTTGTCCCTGTCGAAAGAAAACATGCTTATCTTCGTCTCAAGCGCTACTCAAACGTGATCGCTTCCGCAATCGCCCGAGCGCGGAGGGTGGGGATGAGGGCGAGCAGGCCGCCGGGCTCTTGGCAGGCGGCGGTAATCTCGTCGAGGTCGCGTTGTTGGCGGGCGAGTTCGGCTTGGGCGATGGGGTCGCTGTAAATCAACTGAGTCGAGTTTGGTAAGTGGTAGTCGATATCGCCGCGAGAGAGGACGTAAGAATAGCAAACCTCAAACGCATATTTTGAAGACCTGACCGCATATAATTTTTCGCCGCCCATACTGCAATTCACGGCATAGATTGCTGCAAGCAGTGCATCATCGGCATACCCTCCGTCCATGCCATCATCTTCATCTGTTAATAATTTACCGAGTTTTTTCACGCACTGACTACGTTCCGCTACCGGGAAATGAATTTCCTGCAAATGCGCCCATAGCTTATCAAGAGTTTCTTCCAAGAATTTCAGGCGCCCCTTACCTGTTAACATCTTATATCTTGCGTAGAGTGGCGCCAGGCGCTGAGCACAGGCGGCAGCGAAGGCGGCTCTGCCTGCAGGAGGAATCTTAGAGAGCCTCTCTGACAACAACTCTTTTTTGAAGATTGAAATATCTTTCACCATAGGACGGCCTTTCCTTAATTTTACTGTCTCACAATACTAATAGCGTTTACTACCTTTATTCATCGGCCAGAAAGCAGTACGATCAGAGGTGAGGATAGCACCGCTCTCAAGGAGAAACCTGCGACATTTTGGACAGAAAGCTTTACTCACTGCAATCTCTTTCGGCTTTAAACCCCTTTGAAAAGCCTCATGCAATACAGTCAACTCAGCATGCTCGTTACTAAATTCGGCCGGAATGTACCCTCTTTCGATAACATAAGACTTCTGCTCATCTGATAAATTATTCTTAGCTCCACTTCCAATAACAATCCCTCCATCAGTCTGAAGAGTTGCTACAGGTCGGTATTCTTCAGCCCAGGGAAATTAGGGGAAATTAGGGACAGACGGTATTTTCTCATGGCCTTCTTTAGAATAAATACCGTCTGTCCCTATTTATAGGGTCCCTATTTATAGGGAACAGGCTACCAATGAATCTCTGAATTAGTAGCCTGTCTCCGATATTCCCGATATTCGTCTCAAGCGCTACTCAAACGTGATCGCTTCTGCAATCGCCCGAGCGCGGAGGGTGGGGATGAGAGCGAGCAGGCCGCCGGGCTGCTGGCAGGCGGCGGTAATCTCGTCGAGGTCGCGTTGTTGGCGGGCGAGTTCGGTTTGGACGAGGGGATGTTCCGTGGCGGCCTTGTCCTTGTCAAAGCTTGGATCGTCGATCTCGTCTAAATTTATGATATAAGTACTAACATGGGAGTACAACGTTTCGAAGGCAAATTCCGCAGACCAGATGGCCGACTGCAGGTCTCCGGTCAGACTGCAGGTCAAGGCACAGACAGTCGAATTGATAGCATCGGTGGCCATGCCCCCTTCATCGTCGTAGTCATATTCAGCAGGGATCATTGCTTCCAGCGTTACGATACTCTCCTGCCGTTCCGCCTCAGGAAACGATGCTTCCCCCAGGAAGTCTGCCCACAGCCGTGCCAGCGCCTGAACGAGGACTGCTGGTTGCCCTTTGCCGGACCGCTGGTGAAATCGCAGATAGAGTGAGAACTGCCGCTGAGCACAGGCCGTGGTGAACGCGGCCCTAGCAATGATGGGCAACTCGGACAACCGCCGTCGCAGGGTGCCTGGGCCAAAGTCTAAATGCTTTTGTGTCATTGGTCAGTCCTTCTTTGTGGGGGAATAGGGAGGGACACCTTTTTAATCATCTTTCCTTTTTTACAGCGCAAAAAGGTGTCTGTCCTTATTTATCCCGTCAGGTCGCAACTGTGAATGCAGACATCATAATTCCGACTCTTCTTCCTCGTCATCGTCATCGGGCCTCAGCGAGGCGAGGAAGGCATCAAAGCTGTCGGCGAGGAGGATGAGGTTATGGTAGTCGGGGGCGCGGCCATCCAGGTACTCGCGCTCGTGGTCCCAAAAGTAGACGTTGCCGGTGTCATCGCCTGCGAGGGAGAGGCAGATTTGGTTGCCGAAGGGGTCGAAAGCGATTGGCAATACGTGCTTGGGCATACGACCTGAGCATATGGCATAAATAGATGCCAAGTTATCCACATCTTCATGGCAGATGCCATAGAAGCCCCCGATCACATCTTCACCTTCCTCATCATCGATGAAGAAGACCGTGTCCGCAGGTTCACCACCATTATATCGAAGCAAGAAATTCCGATACGAGGCGGGGAGCGAATAGCCGAGGGTCTTTTCCAACGCATCGATTTGCTGCGGATGGATTTCCCCTAACGAATCTAACATGTCGATCATGGGTTTCTCCAGACGTCATTGGCGATCACCCGGTGACGATAGGCCGGCCACGCCACCCGGCCCATCCCACTTACGGAAGCACCACTAATGCCGCGGCGAACTGATCGAAGCTATCAGCGATAGGGCTGACGTTATGATAGTCCGGTTCCCGACCGTCCAAATATTCGTGTTCATGGTGCCAGAAGTAAACCTTCCCGGTGTCCTCGCCATACAGGGAGATCACGTACTGATTACCGAAGGGGTCCCAACCAATCGGTAAAAGATTTCGGGGCATACGCCCCTGGTAGATGGCGTAATGGACTAGGAGGCTATCTGCCGGTTTTTCGCAGATGCTATAGAAGCCATCGACCAGCACATGCTGTTTGATCTGCCAGACATAATAACCGTCACTTTTCGGCCTTCCGCCATTATACTCCAGCAAGAACTGCCGATACGGCGTAGGGAGCGGGTGACCGAGATACTGCTCCAGGGCTGCGACCTGGAGCGGATCGATAGGGCCGCGTGAAGTTTTCATTTCGAGCATGGGGTGCACCGCCTTCCATGAGTTGTTCTGTCAAGCCGTAACAGTGGGCGTAGATATCGTTACTCCGGCGTTTCTTCCTCGTCATCGTCATCGGGCCTCAGCGAGGCGGATTAATTCAGGGAGACCACACCATTTTCTGTTTGCCATCCCCTCTCCCACCGACGGCCCTCCCGGCGACCGGGCGGGGCATGGCATGCTCACTTTAACTCAAACATAATCCCTTCCGCAATCGCCCGAGCGCGGAGGGTGGGGATGAGGGCGAGCAGGCCGCCTGGCTCTTGGCAGGCGGCGGCGATCTCATCGAGGTCGCGTTGTTGACGGGCGAGTTCGGTTTGGGCGATCGGATCACGGAATATCTGTTCGATCGCGCCGGGGAGACTATAATCGATGTTGTCGCGATACAACACGTGATAATAAATGACTTCAAAAATGAGCTGAGAAGGTGAGATAGCTTTGTCTACTTCACCGGAGATACTGCATTCGAGCGTTTCCGTGACCGCCAGCAGGGGGTCGAGGACATATCCATGTCCGGTGTCGTCCGGATCCTCCGGATCATCCGGGTCCCAATCATACAACGCCTTGATCATCTTTTGACGCTCGGCAATCGGGTATTCCCCCCCTGCAGGAAGGCCCAGAGACGGGCCAGCGCCTCTTCCATCAATGGCTGGCGCCACTGGAATGCTGGCTGGCAATACCGAATAAATAACGGCAATAGACGCTGAGAGCAGGTGGTGGCAAAGGCGATACGACCGATAGTTGACATTGCGGATAGTTGCTGCGGTAAAGCCTCTTTTTCAAAGGTTTTCATATCATATACCATGCTGTATCCCTCTCTTACTATTTTAGCATACTGTTTGTTCTTCCTGCGATCTAATTCATCGGCCAGAAAGCTGTACGGTCTGAAGTCAGGATAGCTCCACTTTCAGCCTGTTCCTTTTTGCGCTGATGGGGTGCAACGGGAAAGCGACGATGCTTGCCCCGCTCCGGAGTGCGGCCCCCTCTGCACAAAGACACCGTCCCCGAAAGGAAATATAGCCCATGATACCGAATGTCTTCCCCATGCAGATGAATGCCTTCTATCGGAAAGCTATTGACGGCTACCACGCCACGCTGCGGGAGTTGCGCGGGAAGGGCGGGGTGAGCGAGCAGCATTTGCGGTTTCTTTACATGCAAGTGTTAAGTTTTTTGTAAATTCAATTATGTTTTGAGGCATTTCAACAACATTGTAAAGCGATATACGCCGAGCAGCCGCATCCATAAAATCAATTATATCATCCACATCTGAAATCAAAGCATGAATATCTTCACGGTCGTAATTTACAATAAAAGTATTTTCTAACCAGTTCATTGTTTCATGTGTTATTTCGTCTGCAAAATGTTCAATATGTTTCATTCTTTTAACCCAGTCGTTGACTGTGGCTTTGTCAAAAGAATTTATAAAAGTTGAAAACTCTAAAGCCGCACGATCTAAAGCATCGGCATAGCGAAACATAAATTTTTGAAATTCGGTCTCTCTGCAAAAAAACTTTTTAAACATATCGCCTCCAATTAATTTCTAATTTCTAATGATGTACTTTAGTTAACACCTTAGCAACAACTCTTATTCCCACTCAATGGTTGATGGTGGTTTTTGTGAAATATCATACACCACGCGGTTAACTCCGCGAACTTCATTTATTATTCGGCTAGACATTTTACCAAGTACATCATACGGTAATTTTGCCCAGTCGGCAGTCATAGCATCGGTTGATTCAACAATGCGCAATGCAATAACATTTTCATATGTACGGCTATCGCCCATTACTCCAACAGTTTTAACTGGAAGTATAACGGCAAATGACTGCCACACTTTCTCATATAAACCAGCTGCTCTAATTTCTTGTTCAACAATAACATCTGCCTTCTTTAAAATTTCTAAGCGTTCTCTTGTAACATCACCTAAAACTCTTATGGCAAGCCCTGGCCCAGGAAATGGCTGACGATTAATTATCTCTTCTGGTATTTTTAATTCCCTGCCAAGCTGACGAACTTCGTCTTTAAATAAAAATTTAAGCGGCTCCACAAGCTTTAACTTCATATTTTCTGGCAACCCGCCGACATTATGATGAGATTTTATAACAGCAGAAGGTCCTTTTACAGAAACACTTTCAATAACATCTGGGTAAAGCGTGCCTTGCACAAGGAAATCTATATTTTTTATTTTTTTTGCTTCATCATCAAACACTGCAATAAATTCATGACCAATAATTTTTCGTTTCTTTTCTGGATCAATTACACCACTAAGTTTTGTAAGAAATCTTTCACTTGCGTCAACAATGCGCATATTTTTGCCAAACATTTTACCGAAAATTTTTCTAACTCTTTCTTTCTCGCCGGAACGCAATACACCATTGTCTACAAAAACACAAGTTAGTTGTTTCCCTATAGCTTTATGAATAAGTACGGCGGCAACGGAAGAGTCAACTCCGCCACTAAGCGCGCAAAGTACTTTTCCAGAACCAACCTGATCTTTAATTCTTTTGGTTTCTTCAGATATAAATGAGTGCATATTCCATGTTGCTTTTGTACCGCAAATGTTAAATACAAAATTTTTAATTAGATCTTTACCCTGTGGTGTATGATTTACTTCGGGGTGAAACTGTACGCCGTAAATGCCATTTTTAATATCAGCAATAGCGGCGTATGGTGAGTTAGATGTGTGAGCAATTTTTTGGAAAGCTACTGATTTATCCCAATTTTTTTCTTTTACGTTTTTATTCCTGTTGCCATAATTTCATACTTTTAAAAGTTTTTCTTTTTTAGACAACTCAAGTTTTGCAAGACCATACTCACGGTGGGTTGATTTTTTAACCTTACCGCCAAAGTGCTCGGCAATTAACTGCATTCCGTAACAAACCCCTAAAATTGGCACACCAAGCTCCCAAACTTTTGGGTCTGGCCATGGGGCATTTTTTTCATACACACTTGACGGTCCGCCGGAAAGTATAACTCCTGTTAAACCCTGCAAAGAACCAAATGTATTCAATGATCTATTCCCAGGTTGAATTTCGCAATAAACCTTCATCTCTCTAATGCGCCGCGCAATTAACTGTGTATACTGCGAACCAAAATCAAGAATGAGAATCATTACATTTGCCCCTTAATTTTTTACTAATAAATATGGCAATTCAAATTATTCTAATACTAAACAATTATTGTCTTTTCTATAATTCCCGAATTCCGAGGTTGTCTTGGCAACCTCAGTTGCGTAACGAGTAAGCATATTTTTGAGCGAACCGCGAAAGCTGAGTCCGATGCGTAGCACCGCTACGTGAGACGAAGCTGACAAAGGTGCAGCCGCAA
>Ga0118677_10014026_pt1 | contig 11409 bp, 11 predicted proteins | sample AliMusrvi5mmetaG_FD_86154 | JGI IMG/M metagenome (GOLD analysis project Ga0118677, IMG submission 86154) | reverse complement strand
GCACACGTTTCCACAAAGCGCAAACGCTCGATCGCCGCCCAGTTCCGGTCATTCGTCTTATTGCCCATCACGTTCAAGGGGTTATTCCGGCACCAAACTACCCCGCCTTAAAACCCTTTGCAAACCTTAAATAAATAAAATTCGTGTGCGTAGTCTTTTTTGCTTGACGCGTTCCAGATTTTTGGGTAAAGCAATCGCACGCACCCGTTCCACCAATCCCCGAATCCGCCATGAAAACAGAAATCGCCTTCATTCTCGACCGTTCCGGTTCCATGGAATCCATGACCCACGCCGCCATCTCCGGCTTCAATGAATTCCTCAAAGCCCAGCAGGCCACCCTGGACGATCAAAGGAAACCGATCCCCGCCACCTTCACCCTGATCCTCTTCGACCACGAATACCTGCCTATCCACAGCCGCGCCCCGATCCAGACGGCGGAACCCCTCTCACTGGAAACCTATCAACCCCGCGGCAGCACGGCATTACTGGATGCCATCGGCCGCACCATCGACTATATCGGCGCCGAACTCGCCGCCACCCCCGAGCCCGAACGCCCGTCCAAGGTCATCATCGCCATCCTCACCGATGGCCAGGAAAACGCCTCGGAGCATTTCAGCATGTCCAGAATCAACCAGCGTATCACCCATCAGACTGAAAAATACCAATGGGAGTTTCTTTTCCTCGGTGCCAACCAGGACGCCATCGCGACCGCCGCCCGCATGGGCATTCCCTCCCGTAACTCTGCCACCTTTGTCGCCGATGATGACGACCTCAAGGCCGGCAATCTCGCATTTGCGTGCAAAGTCTCGGCCAAACGGCGGGAAGCCTCCCAATGCAGCCTCGCCGAAGCCGAATCCGCTTCTGCCCATGAGTCCATGACCGAATCCCTCGAAAAAGCCCGGAAGGACAAACGGTAGGGCTGGTGGTCCTGCCGCGCCCGTGTATTGCCGACGGCGCGGGATGCCCATGAAAGCACCCTTCCGTTTGCCCGCCGCTCCCTTGCTAATACCACCGGCTCTATCGAATTTTCTCGACGCCTCGCCCATTCCCTTGAATATCGAATCCATTGAATCTCGCATTCCTTCAAACTCCGCACTCCCTCTAATACTCACAACCAAGCTCCCACATTCAGAATTCCCACCTTCCATGGCCCATCCCCCATACGCCCACACCTCATGAAGCCCTATCCCATCGCCCTCGAAATCGCCGGCCCCACCGCCATCTGGACGCGGCCGGACAGCGGTTCGTCGCCTGTCTCCTATGTGAAGCCATGAACACCACTCAAATCTTCGCCCACTCCGAACAGTCGCTCGTTCAACATCTTTTGGGGGTGGCACGCCGCGCAAAGGGTTTTGCGGCTCATTTCCATGGGGAAATTCACGCGAATTTGGCGGGATTACTCCACGACTTAGGCAAGGCTGACGCTGAGTTTCAGAAGCGTTTGACCAAGGAGGGCGGTGAGAAACGTCCTCACGCTCATCATGGAGCCGCATTGGCGCTGGAACATCAGCTTTGGCCAGTTGCCTTCGCCATCAACGGACATCACGCTGGCCTGCACAATCGTTCCGACCTCCAACAGATCCCATCAAAATGGTCGGCATGCTCAAGCTCCAGCGTGGAAATGCTCAAAGGAGACATTGGTTGGCCGGAACATACGTGGCCGATTTCAGAGTTTGGCCAGACTCTGCCTGCATGGCTTGATGAAATCCCATTCACGACTGCCGGGGAGCGCGACGCCAAGATGCGAGCCGTGGATTGCTACACCCGAATGCTCTTTAGCGCCCTCGTTGATGCCGACCGTCTCGATACGGAAGAAGCCAATCACTCCGATGGCTCGCAAATCAACGTTCTAAAACGCAAGTCCTGGCGCTTTGGCGAACTGGCGTTGGCGGCGCAGAACGCCCCCACAACACTACTTTCTCAACTGAACGCAGCGATCAACGAACGGGTCAAGCGTGCCAATGAGAAAAACGCCTCACAAGCCGTTTGCGAGGTTCGCGCCGAAGTTCTTGGACTATGCCGCACCAAAGCCGAAGCCGACCGCGGAGTTTTCACCCTCAATGTCCCCACCGGCGGCGGAAAAACCCTCGCTTCAGTCGCTTTTGCCCTCGAACACATCCGCCATCATAACTCCAGCCTCGAACTCGACGACCCAAGTCGCCTCCGCCGCATCATCGTTGTCATCCCCTATCTGAATATCATCCAGCAAACCACGAAGGAATTGCGTGAGGTTTTCAAGGACAACCCCGCGAGTCCCGACATCATCCTCGAACACCACTCACAAGCCAGCGATCCAAAGATCGACAAAAAGGACAAGGATGCCGATGGCTGGGACAAAGAACGACCGCTTCGGCAACTCGCCGCCGAGAATTGGGATGCGCCCATCGTTGTCACCACCAGCGTCCAATTCTTCGACTCGCTCTTCTCCCGTCGCCCCGCAGATGCCCGCAAGCTCCACAATATCTGTCAGTCCGTTGTCATCTTCGACGAAGTGCAGACTCTGCCGCCTTTGTTGCTCCAACCGATTCTTGACGCACTCAAAGAACTCACAAACCCGCGCCGCCCGTATGGTTGTTCACTCGTCCTTTGCACGGCAACCCAGCCCGCCTTGAGCAATTCCGATGACTTCGAGTTTGGATTTCAGAACCAGAATCACATCATCGCCCCGGAAATCGCCAGCGGCCATTTTGCGAAGCTCAAACGTGTGGAATACCATGGGCTCTCGAAAGATAGTCCGCCCCCCGTATTGAGTAACGAACAACTCGCCTCGGCCTTGTTTGCGGCACCCCGCACGCAGGCTCTCGCCATCCTCAATACGCGAAAACAGGCCCGCGCTTTGTTCGATTTCCTCCTTGAGAAAACCAAAGCCAGGGATGGTTTGAGTGACCACATCTTCCACCTTTCCACCTGGATGTATCCAGCTCATCGGCTTGAAGTTCTTGCTGAAGTCACCCGCAGACTGGATGCAAAGAAACCCTGCATCCTCGTCGCTACCCAATGTGTTGAGGCAGGAGTTGATCTGGATTTTCCCGCTGTTTGGCGTGCCTTCGGTCCCTATGATTCCATTGTCCAAGCAGCCGGCCGCTGCAACCGCAGTGGCGCACTCAAAAACGAAGCCAGCCAACCGATCCAAGGCCAAGTTTACGTATTTGAGCCCGCCGATGCATTAGCGCCGCAGGGCACTTATGGCTCCGCAATGCAGAATGCCGAACTCCTCCGCAAGATGGGCAAGGCTTTGCCGGATGATCCCACTTCTTTTGAAACCTACTTCAGACTCCTCTACCAAACCACCGTCCCCGATCCCGGCGGCTGCGCCGTGCAATCCGCCCGCGAAAAGCTCCACTTCAAGGAAGTCAGCGAGATGTTCAACTACATTGACGCGGACACCGTGCCGCTGTTGATCGAAGATCCCGCATGGACTGCGTTGCCCGCCCCGTTCGGTTACTCGAAAACTGGAACGCTTCTCGATTGGCTTCGTGATCCGCAAGGGTACCGGACATACAAAGCGAACGGGGGAACTGCCAAGCAGGGCCGTTTCCTCATTGCCGACGAATGGCGCACGATTCAGCCTTACATCGTAAGCCTTTCGTTTCCCACATCAGTCAAAACCCGCAATTTTATCCGCGAACACGCCCGACAGGTCTTCACGGATGATGAGAAAGATAGGGGCCTTCATCTCTTGAACACAAAAACCGAAAACATTTACCAGCATGGCCTACATGGTGCGGGGCTGAATCTGGACGATGGATTCTCCAACGAGTTTCTTAATGTCTGATGCCAAAATGAAATCCGATCCCATCTGTCTCCGCGTCAAAGGCCCCTTCGCCTGCTTCACTCGTCCCGAATTCCACGTCGAGCGCGTGAGCTATCCAGTCATCACGCCCTCCGCCGCCCGCGGCATTTTCGAGGCCATTCTCATGAAACCCATTGAAAAGCCTGAGGCCCACAAACGCCATAACAAGATTGGGTTCCGCTGGGTCATCACCCGCATCGGTATCGTCAACAAGGGCACCATGTTTTCTATCCTACGCAACGAACTTGGCTATCCTACGCATCAGAAGCCGGAAAATGCCACAGGCTACGATATCAACGGCGACCGCATCCGCGCCCAGCGCCACAGTCTTATTCTCAAGGATGTGGAATACTACATTGAGGGCGTGATTGAGGTTCCGGCGGAAACGCGTCTGCGTGGTGAACAATCGAACCGCCGACCCAGCGCTGAATTCCTTGCCCGCAACAAATACCACCAGATGTTCTTGCGTCGTGCACGGGCCGGACAGTGTTTCTACCAGCCTTTCTTTGGCTGCCGCGAGTTTTCTGTCACCGAGTGGGAAATCACCGACGATCCGCCAGACCGCATTGCAGGTCCATCTGAGAACGAGAACTTCGGCATGATCTTCCGAGACTTTGATTTCGAGCCAATGTGGAGCAGGTGGCAACCGAGCGAAGAGCAATCGAAAACTCGGAGTCCTATTGTGCAACGCCCCCACGACGGTTGGGACCAGCCCGGCCAGCGACCGGTCCCAAAACATTTTGCAGCCCAAGCCGTAAATGGTTGGATCAATGTCGGAAAGGAGCCGCAGGTATGATCACTGAACTCCTTGACCTTGCGGAACGGATCGGTGTTAAAACGCCGCGACCGTTTGAATCTATGCCGATTCACTACTTCATAGACCTAACGGGCGAAGGGGAAATCCTTGGAATCACACCCGTTTACGGACGAACTAGGGAGAAAACTGGTGAAGCGGAACTTGGAAAAATGATAGAGTGCCCAGCATATTTTCCACTGAAGATTAAGGACGGCACTCAAAATGAAATTCTTGCCTCCGCAGGCGGCGGAATCTCCGTCGCCGAGGCGGGACATGGGGATGTGCGGGAAATTTTCTGCACAGAGATCAGTAAGTCTCGGAAAATTGTGATCATTGCCCCCCCTGCGGATGGGCTCAACGAGATGCCGGAAGCTGGTGAGGAAGATGCGGTTGATGATGCCGAAGAAGATTCATCTGATCAAATTGGCGTTTCCGATTCAGCAACAGTGACAGGCAAAAATCAATACTATCGCCACGATGGTTGGTTAAAGCAAATACGGCAGTTCAGCGACTCCCTGCCCGACATTCAGATCTCCAAGGCTATGAGAGGCTTTTTCAGCGCCGGACATCGCCTCTCTAGTCCGGCAATACTCAGCCATTTCTCCCTTCCTGATCCAACCCAGGCCGAAGCCAATGCGCTCACATCTGAAGACAAGAAGAAGGCAAAAGAGACAGCCACCAAAGCTTACAACGCACAACTCGATCAAATTGCTAAGTCTCGTTTTACCTTCCGCATCAATGGGGAGATCTTAGTAAAAAACCGAGATTTTAAGAAATGGTGGGCCACTGCATATGCGCGGCAACGTGACAATGTATTAAGTGTTCTTCCGAGCGGACGGGATGGATTCTCGGTGCGGAACGATGAGGGCAGCCAAGGGCTGACGCCAGTTTTTCCCCATATACCAAGTGTTCCTAGCGGCGGCACCTATTGTCCACTGGCTTCTTTTGATAAGGCAGCCACACAGTCGTTTGGATTGGCAAAGCACACTCTATCGATGTCGCTTACAACCACAGAGAGGGTCGCTGCCAGTTTGAAGTGGCTGCTTCAAGACGAACGCAGCCATTGCACTCTGGGCAAGAAAGTCGTAGCTGTATTCTGGGCGATTCCATCCGCCAAAGGCGAAGATCCCTGCTCGAACGATTTTGTGACACTGATTAACGAACCCGATGCGCTCCAGGTTCTGGACTTCCTTCGCAATATGCACGGGTACGGCGCAACTGGGCCGAACGCAGCTAAATTCTATTGTGCGATTCTATCGTCGCCAAAATCCCGCATCACAGTGCGGAGTTGGCATTCGGAGACGCTTGAACGCGTCAAAAACTGCGCGAAGACATATTTTGAGACTGTCTGCCTCCCTGATGCCTTTGATGCGGGACATAATGTGAACAGCACACTGGGTGAGATGGCTACCGCCGTTGTGCCATTCAAAAGCAAATCGGGACCCGCCCCTTCGGCATATTCCTCTCTGTTGAAGACAGCGTTATTCAGCAATTCCCTGCCTTACTCCTTTCTCGAATCTGCCGTATCTAGGCAGGGATTCGAATTAGCAAAGGGATTCACTGACAAAGAACATCGAGAATTTGAATCCCGTCTTCGCGCCCGCACGGCACTGATCAAGCTTCACTTCAAAACAAACAAAGATATTACCATGAACGAACAAACGCACATCGACCAAGACCACACCGCCTACCTCTGTGGACGCGTGTTAGCTCTGTTGGACAAAATTCACAATGCTGCGCACGGAAAATCAACCGCTTCGTCGCCGGCGGGCCGTTATTACGGCTCAGCATCCAGTTCACCAGCGCTCGTTTTTCCGAGATTGTGCAAACTAGCCCGCATTCACTTGGAGAAGATCGATAATAAAGGATGGGCATATAACCTGGATCGTGAACTGGCCGACGTGATCTCGAAGTTTTCTACACGAGCAAGTTGGCCCCGAACTCTATCTTTAGAGGACCAAGGTCGTTTTGCCATTGGATTCTACTATGAGCGCGCTCCGAAGGACAGTGAACCAACCACCGTAAATGACAGACTGACCGACTACCTTCCCAACCAATCCTGATTCTCAACACTAGACCAAACAACCACCATGAGCCATACTTACCACTTCCCTACACTCTGGACTGACAAATCACCCACCGCCGTTGTCACCGAACGCCACGACATCGCACTGCTCTTTGACGCCACCAACTGCAATCCTAATGGAGACCCGGACACCGGCAACATGCCGCGACTCCAGCCGGACACTCTGCGAGGCCTCGTCACTGACGTTTGCTTGAAGCGGAAAATCAGGAATTTCTTCGCAAGGAATAGGACTACCGGCGAATTGACGGGTGAAGATGAGCAAGCAGAAAACCGCTACAACCTTTTCATCCGGGAGGGCGCTGTGATTCAGCGGCAACTTGAGACTCCAATTCTCGATGGGAAGGCAAAGGCAGAGTTCCTGACATTCAATGCAAAGGGGAAGCAACTCACCAATGACGAATGGAAGAAGGTTTTCAAGATCAAGAAGCAACCGTCCGACTTGGCTGAATTTCATGATCGCGCCTATCGTAATGCTCTGTGTGATGCATATTTTGACATCCGCTTCTTCGGCGCGGTCGTTTCCACCGAAGGACCACTAAGAGGCAGTTTCTACGGACAGATCCGTGGACCACTGCAAATCACCTTTGCCGAGAGTCTCGACAAGATTCTTCAACTCGACTTCTCCATTACCCGCTGCGCCGTTGCAAACGAGGCAGAAGCCGAAAAAAAAGGCGACGACAATCGCACGATGGGCCGCAAGCATATAGTGCCTTATGGCCTTTACCGTTGTCACATCCACTTTTCTCCTGCGTTCGCGGCGAAGACGGGTTTCACCTATGCGGACCTCGATAATTTACTTTTCGCGCTCACTCGCTGTCTTGGGGATTACAATGTGGACGGTTCATCCGCCCGGCCCGGCGGAATGCGCGTGGTAGGGCTGGTAGATTTTGAACATAGGGACGCGCTTGGCAACGCACCAGCGCACAAACTCTTTGACCTTGTAAAAGCCGAAGGAAAGAAAGATCCCGCCGGCATGTTTGCCTCTCGCAGTGAGTTTCCGCAGGGCCTTGATGACTACTCGGGCAGCGCACCTGATGGGGATTTGTATGTGGTGAAGAATGCCTATGGCCTTGTGACGCAGGTCACTCCAGTCCGCCCTGAAAATCAGAATGGAAACGATGCCCCGATCCAAGCCCGCCGATTGATTTGGGAGATTGCCGAAAAGGCCGCCGAAGGAAGCCATTCATAGTGTTCATCGGGCGATTCCCTGCCCGCGCGCCCTGCTCAACGAGATTCGGATTTGGAAATTCTGAGACATCCATTATCTTACTGCCATGAACGAAACGACAGAGACCCTGATTGAGGAAATCAAGACCGCGCCGGAGAGCGTGCAGCGGGAGGTTTTTGACTTCCTGGTATTCCTGAAAGCCCGGCTGCACGCGCGGGCGGAAGGAGTCGAAGACCTGCTGCCGCTGGCTCATGCCGCATGGGCCGCCGATTGGAATACCCGAGAGGAGGACGAAGCATGGCACGATTTGTGAGCGGCGATGTGGATGTCCAACTCCCGCTGTCCTTTGTGAACGACTACCTGTTCTGCCCGCGGCGGGCGGGATTGAAGTTGTTGGAGGGCTTGCGGGGAGAGAACGAGCACACGGCGACGGGGGATGTGGTTCACGAGCGTGCTGACACGCCGGGGTATCACACGGCGCGCGGGGTGGTGGTGTTGCGGGCGTTGCCGGTGTGGAGTGAGCGGCTCGGCCTGACCGGCCGCTGCGACATCGTCGAAAAGCATCCCGACGGGAGCTATGTGCCGGTGGAGTTCAAGAAGGGACCGCGGCGCAAGTTCGAGAACGACGACGTGCAAGTGTGTGCGCAGGCGCTGTGCCTGGAAGAAGCGCTGGGGGTGAGCATTGAACGTGGCGCGATTTTCTTCGCCGCGAGCAAGCATCGGCGGGAAATCGAGATCACCCCGGAGTTACGGGATCTAACTGTATGCACGGCTGCGGCGTTGCACGCGTTGCTTTCGGCGGGCGTAACTCCGTCGGCGGAGCGCAAGCCGGCCTGCGAGCGGTGTTCTCTGCTAGATGAATGTCTGCCGGACGCCCTTCGCTTCAAACGCGGCGCCCAGGCGTGGTTTTCCGCCATGCTGAAATCAGAAGTCTCATGAAACGTCACCTCAACACCCTTTTTGTTACGCTGGAAGGCGCCTACCTGCGCAAGGATGGGGCCGCCATTGAGATCCGCCACGAAGGGGAAACCAAGTTGCGAGTCCCGCTTCACAATCTGGATGGCATCGCGTGCTTCGGCTGGGATATTTCCTGCTCCGCAGCCCTGATGGCCGCTTGTGCCGAAGCCAATGTTTCCCTCTCCTTTCACAATCCACACGGGAAATTCCTCGCCGCGTCCAACGGTTTCACATCAGGAAACATCCTTCTCCGGCGCGAGCAATACCGACGCGCCGATCATGAACCCGCCTCGCTCGCCATCGCCATCAACATGATCGCCGCCAAACTGGCGAATACACGCCACATCCTCATGCGGGCCGCTCGCGATCACGGTGACAAATCCGCCGACCGCGCGTTCGCCCTCACCCAAGCCGCCGATTTCCTCGCCGTCCGCATCGGCTTCGTCCCGCGTGCGACAACCCTCGATGAACTGCGCGGCATCGAAGGGGATTCCGCCGCCGCTTACTTCGCCGTGTTTTCCCACCTTCTAACGAACCACGATCCCTCGATCACCATTTCAGGAAGGTCCCGCCGCCCGCCACTCGATCCCGTGAACGCCCTGCTGTCCTTTCTCTACACGCTGCTCATGCACGATTGCCGCAGTGCCCTGGAATCCTGTGGGCTTGATTCCCAGTGCGGCTTCCTCCACCGGGATCGTCCCGGACGTCCCTCGCTCGCGCTCGATCTGATGGAGGAATTCCGGGCCTTCTTCGCCGACCGAACCGCGCTTTCGCTTTTCAATCGCCAGCAAATCACGTCCAAAGACTTCGACATCAAGGAAAACGGCGCGGTATTGCTCAAAGACGACTCCCGGAAAAAGGTCCTCACAGCCTGGCAAGAGCGGAAACAGGACGAAATAACCCATCCATTCCTCGATGAGAAGACCACCGTGGGCCTGCTTCCTCAACTCCAGGCCCGTCTGCTGGCCCGACACCTGCGCGGCGATCTCGACGCATACCCTGCCTTCCTCGCGCGTTGAGACAGGCCTCTCGGCTCCCAAACACCAAGACCATGTATGTCCTTATCACTTACGACGTATCAACCACCACCACCGCCGGAAAATCCCGCTTGCGCCGCACCGCCAAGGCTTGCCTGGATTTCGGCCAGCGGGTCCAAAACTCCGTCTTCGAGTGCAAGGTGGATCCAGCCCAACTTGTGACGCTCAAGGCCCGGCTGCTGGACATCATTGACCTAAAAACCGACAGCCTCCGGTTTTATCATCTCGGCAGCAATTGGCATCACAAGGTCGAACACCACGGGGCTGATGAAGGCTACGACATTGAAGGAACGCTTGTCGTCTGAGATGTAATAATGGATTTTCACACCATGGATTAGGCAGCCCGCCAGTCACTCCGCGAACCCCAAGCGATCTTGAATTCCCCGGGAGGTTCGCGCCAGCGGCTAGGCCTACTGCTACTGTTCTTTGACATCTCCAACCAGAAAATCTAATGATTTCGGCGAGCCGAATCCTTTGGGTTCGCGGAACATTCTGTTCTTTCCATACTGCGGGAAAGATTCCAGACTAGTGCAGTCGCCTCCTTCACGGGGGGCGCGGATTGAAACGGGTGACGGATAGTGCCATAACCCACCCCTACGGGTCGCCTCCTTCACGGGGGGCGCGGATTGAAACATCACCCGGGTCGCAGACGTCTCCTCATCCGGCGGTCGCCTCCTTCACGGGGGGCGCGGATTGAAACAATGTGGCCGGCAAGATCACCGAAGGTGTCCGCGGTCGCCTCCTTCACGGGGGGCGCGGATTGAAACATACTTGGGACACCTCGGCTAGTCCGTTGTCGAGTCGCCTCCTTCACGGGGGGCGCGGATTGAAACACGCGCCCAGCCGCCCCAGCGGATGATGGCCATGGTCGCCTCCTTCACGGGGGGCGCGGATTGAAACCAACAGCCCGACCATGAATCCGACAAGGAAAAGGCAGGTCGCCTCCTTCACGGGGGGCGCGGATTGAAACATCGAAGGTCTCGCCGGTACTCCCGACCTGGGGGGTCGCCTCCTTCACGGGGGGCGCGGATTGAAACATTGAACATGCCATCGGTGGCAATCGGCATCGCAGGTCGCCTCCTTCACGGGGGGCGCGGATTGAAACATCGCGATGCTGGGCATCGTCGCCAACCTGCACGGTCGCCTCCTTCACGGGGGGCGCGGATTGAAACCCGCTGCGGATTCCACGGCGGCGCGGTACGGTTGTCGCCTCCTTCACGGGGGGCGCGGATTGAAACTTCATGGCCCACTACCGCGCCGCATTCGTTGCCAGTCGCCTCCTTCACGGGGGGCGCGGATTGAAACACGCAGAGGGACACGGGAACAGCGCATCGAGCAGGTCGCCTCCTTCACGGGGGGCGCGGATTGAAACGAAATGGGCGTCGAATGGATGTCCCGCAACGGAGGTCGCCTCCTTCACGGGGGGCGCGGATTGAAACCGTTGGGTTTGCGGATGAACCGCATTAACTCGCCGTCGCCTCCTTCACGGGGGGCGCGGATTGAAACAGCGGATGGGTGACGCCGGTGTGACTGCTGCCGGCGCATCCTTTTGGGGGGAGGTGGGGTGAAACG
>Ga0118677_10014023_pt1 | contig 11412 bp, 9 predicted proteins | sample AliMusrvi5mmetaG_FD_86154 | JGI IMG/M metagenome (GOLD analysis project Ga0118677, IMG submission 86154) | reverse complement strand
TCTTTAAGGGATTCTACGGCAAGTTCAATGGTTATTGGCTTTCGATTCAGGAAAGAAAAAGCATTCACCCTGTTGAAAGCGCCTTCAAGTTCACGAATATTGTTATCAATTCGAGTGGAGATATAAACGATTACGTCATTCGGCATTGTAATATTTTCAAGCAGAGCTTTTTTGCGGAGAATGGCGATTCGTGTTTCGAGATCCGGCGGTTGAATGTCTGTGGTAAGGCCCCATTCAAAGCGGGAACGCAGGCGATCTTCAAGGGTGGGAATATCTTTTGGCGGTCGGTCGCTGGATATTATAATTTGTTTATTTGCTTCATGCAGCGCATTGAACGTATGAAAAAATTCTTCCTGTGTTTGCTCCTTTTTTGCAAGAAATTGAATATCGTCAATTAGTAAAACGTCAATATTTCGATATCTGTTGCGAAAATTTTCTGGGTGACCGCTCATAATTGCATTGATGAAGTCATTTGTGAATTTTTCGCTCGAAATATAAAGGACTTTAGTTTCCGGATGAATCTGCATGATGCGATGTCCGATTGCGTGCATCAAGTGGGTTTTACCCAAGCCGACGCCGCCATAAATAAAAAAAGGGTTATATACTTTTGCAGGAACTTCTGCTACTGCCAGGGAGGCGGCATGGGCAAAACGATTTGAATTACCGATAACAAAAGAATCAAAGGTATATTTTGGATTAAGCGGTGAATAAATTTCCTCAGTCTTTTTTTGTTGAGATTTAAAATGATCCGCATTCGTTGATGATAAAAACGGAGGCTGTTGTTCCGGGATATTCGATACATATACTGAGTCTGAGGGAAGCAGGGTGATTTTCAAAAGAACAGGTAGTTTAAGAATTTCTTCCAGGGCTTTGCGAATAATTGTTGTATAACGAGTTTCCACCCATTCTTTAACAATTTGGCGCGTTGTGCCAATTTCAAATGCCCCATTTTCAAAAGATAATGGGGAGAGTACCTTAATCCATGTTTCGAAGCTGGGGCGGATCATATCTTTTTCCAGCAATGCTAGAGCCAACTGCCAAATATCTGAAGTTTTTTGCTCTGACAAAAAAAGACGCCCCTCTCAAAATAGGTTATCCACAGGTTTATCAACAACTGTGTATAAGTAGTAGGTTGGCATATTGCAAAGATGGCGGAAGGCCGCAGGAGCGCGGAAGTTCGTTTGTTTTATTGTTTTTTTGCCTGGAAAGAAACAAATCATTTTCGTGTTTAATCATAGCAAATGTGGCCGTAGTTATCAACAGCTTTGTTGATTTCTCAATTTTGTTGACACCTGTTCCTGTGTGCACTATAATCTTTAATAGTCAGCATATCCACAGGATATTATTCCTGTTTCAAGGAGGTGTGGGGAGAATGAAGAGGACTTATCAGCCAAATGTATTATGGAAAAAGAGAACTCATGGTTTTCGTGAGCGGATGAAAACTATTGGTGGACGATTGGTGCTGAAACGGAGACGTGCAAAAGGAAGAAAAGTATTGTCCGCATAATAGGCTGCTCTACGAAGTGGCCTATTTTCCTTTTGCGGAGATATTGTGATGAATTGCAGAATGAGCAAATTGTATCGATTGCGTAAGAGCAGTAGTTTTCGTAAAGTTTTTGAGGAAGGTGTTTTTGCATCTAATTTGCTTTTGACGATTCATTTACTTCCGAATCCGAATAAAACTCGACGTGTCGGTTTTTCGGCCGGGAAGAAATTGGGATCGGCGGTTGTCAGAAATCGATGCAAAAGGCGCCTGCGAGAGTGTTATCGCCTCCATCAGCAGGAAGTTCCTATTGATATGGATATGGTTATAGTCGCAAGGCGAAATATGATCACTGCCACATGGCCGCGACTTGTGAAAGCTTTTCTGGAAATGGTTCAGCGCAGTCGGATCAATCTTGAGAAAAAGCGTGGCGACAGACTTTGAAAAGAGTTGTGCTTTGTCTTATCTGTTTTTATAGAATGGCTATTTCTCCATTTAAGACCCCTTGTTGCCGTTTTATTCCGACGTGTTCCGACTATGCGTTGATGGCGGTTGAAAAATATGGTGTATGTCAAGGTCTTTTCCTCTCAGTTAAGCGATTATTGAAATGCCATCCTTTTCATCCAGGTGGCTATGATCCGGTTTAAGTTTTTTTCGTATAATTTTAAGGAGTGAATGAGACTTGTTTGACACTTTTGTAACCATTCCGCTTCAACAGGCATTGACTTTCTGTTATGTATTAACAGAAAAAATAGGGTATCCTAGCTATGGAATAGCTATTATTCTCATGACCGTTGCGATTAAAGTAATTTTGTATCCTTTAACCGTCAAACAGGTACGGTCGATGAAATCTATTCAGGACATGCAGCCTAAAGTTAAAGCGCTGCAGGAGAAGTACAAGGATAATAAAGAAAAACTTCAGTCTGAAATTGCATCTTTGTATAAACAAAACAATGTCAATCCGTTATCGGGGTGCCTGCCCTTAATTGTGCAGATGCCTATTTTGATGGGCATTTTCTTTGCTATCAGGCAATATGATTATGGCAATCAGGCGACGAATTTTTTATGGATAGCCGACTTGAGACAGGGAACCTCCATTCACGACCCCAGCGATCCTTATTTTATTATTCCATTGCTATGTGCTTTAACTACATATTTGCAGCAAAAACAGACAACTACGGAAATGACGCAGCAAAATAAAATGATGCTGATGTTTATGCCTATTTTCATTGGATATATTACGATTACATTCCCGGCGGGACTGGGTGTCTATTGGGTCGTAAGCAATGTCGTTCAAATTCTGCAACAGTGGTTCATGTATCGTAAAACGGCATCGGCCTGAGGAGGTAACGCATGGACAGAATTGAAAAAACAGGGAAAACCGTTGAAGAAGCCCTTGAAGCTGCTCTGGCAGAAATGGGCGTAGAGCGGGAACAAGTGGAATATCGTGTGCTTGAGGCGCCCTCGAAGGCTCTTTTTGGGTTGCTGGGCGGCAAAGAGGCTAAAGTCGAAGTAATGCTAAAAAAGGCAGATCCTGTTGAAAACGCCAGGCTTTTTTTGGTGAATGTGACGAAGGCGATGGGTTTGCTTGTAACCGTCGACGTGCAGGCTGGGGAAGAAAATGTAGTTCTCAATTTGCGCGGTGAAGATCTGGGCCTATTGATCGGTAAACATGGCCAGACACTGGATGCGCTGCAATATCTGACTAATCTTGCGGCTCATCGCGAAAGCCGCGACCGGATGAGGCTTATTGTAGATATTGAAGATTATCGGCGCCGGCGTGCCGACACACTCGAGCAACTGGCTTTGCGACTGGCGGACCGGGTTAAGCGCAATGGTGAAAGAGTCGTGCTGGAGCCAATGAATCCGCATGAACGGAAAATAATACATATGAGTTTGCAAGAAGATGAGCGGATTGAAACTTTTAGTGAAGGGGAAGACCCTTTTCGTCGGGTCGTCATTGCCTTAAAAAACTAGCGGCAGAGATTGAGCCCGGTAAGGTTATAGACGTTACCGGGTTTTTACATGTGTGGAGGATTTATGAATGAAAGCCGAAACAATAGCGGCGATTGCCACTTCGGTTGGAGAAGCCAGTATAGGCATTATCAGAATCAGCGGTCCGGCATCAGTCAAGATTGCCCGGGCCGTTTTTCGCAATTTTAATGGTGAGCAGGTTTCAGAGTTTATTGATAGAAAACTTATGTACGGAAGAATTGTTGACCCCGTTTCGGAAGCGGTGATAGACGAAGCTCTGGTGGTATATATGGAGGCTCCCCATTCATATACTTGCGAGGATGTTATTGAACTTCAGACTCATGGCGGCACTGCCGTCCTGCGAAAAATATTGCGCATTGTCCTAAATAGCGGCGCTCGTTTGGCAAGCCCCGGAGAGTTTACGCAACGAGCTTTTCTTAATGGCAGAATTGACTTGAGCCAGGCAGAGGCCGTTATGGATATTATTCGGGCCAAAACAGACGCGTCTGTCAAAATGGCCGCCGGACAGCTGTCGGGGGCCTTGTCGGAGAAAATTAATTCACTCAGAAAACTCCTTCTTGATATGCTGGCCGAAGTTGAAGCCGCAATGGACTATCCTGAAGAAGATATTCCAGCTGTTGATCCTGTCCGGATAATCCAGAGAATTAAGCTCGCCTGTCAAACGCTTTGCGAAATTTTGGCTACGGCTAAAGTTGGTAAGGTGTTTAGGGACGGACTGTGTACGGTTATTGTCGGACGGCCGAATGTCGGCAAGTCCAGTTTGCTAAACGTTCTGCTTGGAGAAGAGCGTGCATTGGTGACGGAAGTACCGGGCACTACACGCGACAGTATTGAAGAGTTTCTCAATTTGCGCGGCATTCCTCTCAAAATAGTTGATACCGCGGGGTTGCGCGAGACAGGTGACAGAATAGAGCAGATGGGAATGCAGAGAGCCAGAGACTTTCTGGCCAGCGCGGGATTGGTGCTTTTTTTGATTGATGCATCAGAACCCCTTACTTCAGATGATTTTTTGATATTGAGTAGCCTGCCTGACGTGCCTGTTATTGTAGTTGTGAACAAGACAGATTTGCCTTATGGACTAGACATTGAAGCCTTGTCTGAAAAATTTGCCCAATATAGCTTGGTGACCATTTCTGCAAAGGAACGGAAAGGCTTTGTAGAATTAGAAGATGCTGTTGAGAAAATTGTTTATTTTGGTGAAGCCCATCTTTCTGAGGCAACTTGTGTTGATAATATCCGGCATGAAGAGAGCCTTATTCTTGGCAGGGACCATCTTGATGCAGCGATAGCTGCGCTTCAGGAAGGTCTGTCTTTGGATTGCATGGTCATAGACGTGAGACTTGCGGTGGAAGCTTTGGGTCAGATTACCGGGGAATCGGTTTCCGATGAAGTGGTGAAAGAAATTTTCGCCAAGTTTTGTCTTGGCAAATAGGAAGTGACACAGTGAATCCGTCCGATAAATTTGATGTCATAGTAATAGGCGCCGGGCATGCGGGCTGTGAAGCTGCGCTTGCCGCTTCTCGCATGGGATGCAGCACGCTGCTGCTTACCTTGAACTTGGACAACATTGCGTTTATGCCTTGCAATCCATCAATTGGAGGTCCGGCCAAAGGGCATCTGGTTCGGGAGATCGACGCGTTGGGCGGTGAAATGGGCAACGTTGCCGATCTGGCAAGTATTCAGATGCGGATGTTGAATACGGCAAAGGGTCCGGCCGTTCATGCATTAAGAGCCCAGGCAGATAAAATTGAGTATCAGAAATTTATGCGCAACCAATTGGCGAACGAAATGTTACTGGAAGTGCGTCAACTCCTCGTAGATGAAATTCTTTTGGAAGACAGCAAAGTTGCGGCTATTAAGACCGAGAACGGAGAAACGATCTGCTGTTCGGCGTTGGTACTTGCAACGGGGACATATCTCCGCGGCCGTATCGTTGTCGGAGATATTGCTTATAATGCTGGGCCTAACGGACAACGGGCTTCGGTAAAGCTTTCGGAGTCTCTGGTGAGAATGGGAATTCGTCTTCGGCGCTTCAAGACGGGGACGCCTGCCAGGATAGATGCCAGATCGGTAAATTTTCAGCGCATGAGGATTCAGCCGGGCGATGAAGAAGCGCACAATTTTTCTTTTTTAAGTAAGATAAAGCATCGGGAACAAAGACCTTGCTGGTTGACTTATACCGGAAGTGAAACACACCGGATTATACGGGAGAATCTTCATCGTGCCCCATTATACAGTGGGCGGATTGAGGGAACCGGGCCTCGCTATTGTCCTTCTATCGAAGTTAAAATAGTGAATTTCCCCGATAAAGATACGCATCAGGTTTTTATTGAACCTGAAGGGGCTTCTACTCAGGAAATGTATGTCCAGGGGATGTCGACAAGCTTGCCTGCAGACGTTCAAACAGACATGCTCCGATCGATTCCAGGGCTGGAAAATGTAATAATAATGCGTTATGGGTATGCTATTGAATATGATTGCATTGATCCTACGCAATTAAGCCATTCTTTGGCTTTCAAGAATATAACAGGCTTATTTTCTGCCGGCCAGATTAATGGGTCTTCCGGATATGAAGAGGCTGCGGCCCAAGGCCTCATTGCCGGCATGAATGCTGCTTTGCTGGTAAAAGCAAAACCAGCGTTTACGCTTCATCGTTCTGAGGCTTATATTGGTGTACTTATTGACGATTTGGTTACCAAGGGCACGAATGAGCCTTATCGTATAATGACTTCAAGATCCGAATACCGGCTTTTGCTGCGTCATGACAATGCGGATTTGCGTCTAACTGAAAAGGGATACAATGTCGGGCTTGTCAAAGAAGAGAGAATCCTGCGGCTTCATGAAAAATCGCGTGCCATTGAGCAAGTTTTTTCAAGGCTAAAGGAAGTGACGGTGACTCCTACGCCGGAAATTCAGTCTTTTTTAGCAGGCGTAGGTTCGTCGGAGATTAAGAGCAGCGTCAGTCTTTACAATTTATTGAAGCGCCATGAAATATCTTATGCAGCGTTGCAGACCATACTGCCATTGCCGCAACTTGAGTTTGAGTTTATAGCACAGGTGGAAGTGATGATAAAATATGAAGGATATATTAAAAAGCAGCGTGAACAGGTACTTAGAGCTGAAAAGCTCGAAAATCGACTGTTGTCACTAGACCTTGATTATTTTTCAATCAGAGGTCTGTCAAAAGAGGCGCAGCAAAAAATGAGTGAACTAAAACCGGCTTCGATTGGCCAGGCATCTAGAATTTCCGGAGTTTCTCCCGCTGACATTTCGATTTTGCTGATTCACGAGGAACAGAGGCGTCGGCAGCATGAATAATCAAAGCATTGAAATGCAGACCCATTTGCAGCAGGGATTGGCGCATTTGAAAATTGAAGCTGCACCGGAGATGCTTCTCAAGTGCGTTCAATTTTACGAGTATTTGCTTGAAGTCAATAAAGTGATGAATTTAACACGAATCACTGAACCTATTGACGTGGCTGTCAAGCATTTTGCCGATTCATTTACAGTATATGATACACAGAGCTTTCCTGTTGCCTGCCGTGTGATTGATGTCGGCAGTGGTGCAGGCTTTCCCGGCATACCTCTTGTGCTTTTGCGTCCCGATATTAAGATGACTTTAGCGGATTCATTGCGAAAGCGCACTCAGTTTCTTTCGGAAGCGTGTAACCGAATCGGGTTGAAAGATATTGAGGTTGTACAATCCAGAGCTGAAGATTTGGGACAGAACAGAAATTATCGCGAAGCATTTGATGTTGTTTTGGCCAGAGCGGTTGCGCCTTTGAATGTTCTGGTTGAGCTTTGTCTTCCATTGTTGAAGGTTGGCGGGGTGTTTTTCGCAATGAAGGGACCAAGGGCTGCGGACGAAGTTGAAGAGGCGCAAAAGGCCATTTCCATTCTCGGTGGCGGTAAGATTGTGATGAACACCAAGCAGCTGCCTTTGACGGAGGAAGGCCGTGTCATTATCCGTATAGAAAAGAATCGGCTTACACCGTCTTTATATCCACGCAAGGCCGGAATTCCTGAACGGCAGCCCCTTAAATGATTTTGGCAAGGCAGGGTGAATGCATATGAAATCTATCAGCGACCTTTTATTTAACAGAACACAGCGCAATGAACCCACAAGTGAATTTGAAAATGTTTTAGAGATTGTCGAAGTTCCAATAGACCAGATTTCTCCCAATCCTTTTCAGCCTCGTAAAACGTTTACAGAAGAGGGACTTGCTGAGCTGGGCGCTTCCATTCGTGAATATGGAATTATTCAGCCGTTGGTCCTTCGAAAGACGGACGGGGGTAATGAAATAATCGCAGGTGAACGCCGACTTCGCGCAGCAAAAATGGTAGGATTATTGGTGGTGCCTTGCGTCTTTCGTCAGGCAACAGATACAGAAATGGCCGAAATCGCCTTAATCGAAAATTTGCAACGCGAAGATCTGCATTATTTTGAAGAGGCGGCAGGGTATGAAAAATTACTGACTCAATTTGAGTTGACTCAGGATGAACTTGCTAAGAACGTTGGGAAGGATCAGTCGACTATTGCCAATAAATTGAGGCTGCTTAAACTTCCACTTGAAGTGAGGGAGTTTATTTACGAGGCTAAATTAACGGAGCGGCATTCCCGCGCACTACTTAAACTCTCTGATTTCCCTTCTCAAATGGCTGTATTGCAGATTGTGGCAGAAAACAAGCTGAATGTTAAAGATACCGAGCTCTATATCGATCAATGCCTGCTGGCTCAAAACCCTGTTCAACGGAAAGGCAAGAAGCAGTCCATGTTGCGAGTTGTCAAAGATGTCCGAATTTTTATTAATACAGTCGGAGAATTGGTCAAACAAATGAAAAATTCCGGAGTGGATGTGCGTTTTACACAAACGCAAGATGACAATTCGGTGACGATAACGATGGTTGTACCTAAACGACGCTGAGGTTCATTGTTTCGACATATTTCTTAATATCGAATTTGCGCTGCAGGCCTGCGTAATTCATATAGCGGATTTTGCCAAAAACCGGTCTTTCAGGCCACGCCCGATCGTGAACACCGCCAATGCTCCATGCTATACCGGCATAGCCGTTTGCGTCACGACCATCAAGACTATAACGGTCGTTGAGATAAATTGCGTATTTCATCGCAGATTCGGGGCAAGGGGCCCATTCAAGGAGTTTCTTTGCCCAGTACATGCGCATATATCCATGCATCAGGCCTGTGTGAACCAATTGCAACTGTGCTGCATTCCAGGCTTCATCGTGCGTCTGCGCATTTTCTAGTGTTTTTAGTTCATATAGATATGGTCGAACATCCTGCAAGTGTCGTGACAGAGTTGCTTCCGACCAAGCGGGAAACCCTTTGGTATTGTCGTAATTTGTATTATAATAGCAATAATTGTCAGACAGCTCGCGCCTGACGATCAATTCTTCGAGAAAGACGTCTTGTGCAGATTTAAGCGCCCCGCAGGAAAGAACTTCTATCGCGACGCGTTGAGCTGACAGCTGTCCAAAATGCAGGTATGGTGAAAGTTTGGATTGCCCTTCGTGGACTGGATTGTTGCGTGTTCCGTCATAGTTGTCCAGCCCTGTGCTTAGAAACTCGCCCAATTTTTTCATCGCTGCGCTTGTACCGCTTTGTGGAAGGATATTGGTTTTCTCTTGACTTACGTCTGCGTGGGATTTGTATACAGCGTTCCAGTTGTTTGATGACTGCATGTCTGGATATGAATAGGGATGGTAAGAAAGTTGAGGATATATTTCCAAATATTGTGCAAGAAGTCGGTGAATCTTGGGTCGAAAAGTATATGCCGCATATTCCTGGTGTGTTGATGCAACCCAACAGGGGACAATATTGTGAGCGTCTACTTCGTATATTGCGACCTTTGTTTGTTCAATAATCCGGTCCTTCCATTTTTTCTTGCAGCGAAGAGGGTCAAAGTCGCTAATAAGCATTGTTGCATTTGATCTCGTCATAAACAGAGGGATTTCGATTTCAGGTTCACCATTCAGCAAAAAAAAGCTTATATTGAATCTTTTTAACTGAGCTTCTGTTTCGCGTAAGCCATCGAACATGAATTTGTATGTGCGAGGGGATGCGTTCAAAAAAAAGGGTGTCAGACAAAATATCACAACTATTGGCTGTTGCACCATCAGGGCTTGGGTTTGAGCATACAGCAGGGCCCAGTTGTCTACGGCGCGCTGATCACGACTCATCCAGTAAATGACGGGACCTTCGCGATCTGCACCTTTTTTTATTTCGCGGATTCTGCCTGAGAGCAAATAAAACGCCTCCAAAAAAATTATCGGGTGCAAGACTTTTGTATCTTTGGCGGACCAGAATTTACCGGTGTTGAATTTTATGTGCTTTTATTGTTAATATAGTAGTAATGTCTAAGAGTATGAGGTGACGTTTTGGTAAGAGTGATAGCTGTGGCTAATCAAAAGGGCGGTGTTGGCAAAACGACAACTGCCGTGAATCTGTCTGCTTGTCTGGCTCAACTTGGAAGCCATGTGTTATTGGTTGATGTTGACCCCCAGGGTAACTCCACTAGCGGACTAGGGATAGACAAATCCTCAATTAAGCGGTGCATTTATGATTGTCTCGTAAACGACATTCCGGTTGAGGACGTGGTTGTCGGCACAAAGGTGGAGAACCTTGAATTGTTGCCTGCAACTATTCAGCTTGCTGGGGCCGAAGTCGAGCTTGTTTCTGTCTTGGCACGGGAAAATATGCTTAAGCGTGCACTGGAAAAAATTAAGTATAAATATGATTTCGTCATCATGGACTGTCCTCCTTCTCTCGGACTCTTGACCATTAATTCTTTGACAGCGGCATCTTCGGTACTGGTTCCTATTCAGTGCGAGTTCTACGCTCTTGAAGGTTTGTCTCAATTAATGAAAACGGTCGGCCTGGTACAGAAGAACCTCAACCCTTCTTTGCAATTGGAAGGTGTCGTCTTGACGATGTTTGATGCGAGAACCAATTTATCCATACAAGTTGTGGACGAAGTCAAAAATCATTTTCGCAATAAGGTTTATCACACGATTATTCCTCGAAATGTAAGACTGAGTGAAGCTCCCAGCCATGGGCAGCCAATTATTCAATATGATCCAAAATCTAGAGGGTCGGAAGTCTATCTGGAGCTTGCGAAAGAGGTGTTGGGAGATGAATAGGCGCGGTTTGGGGCGAGGGCTTGACGCATTGCTGCCAGGCAATGGCATACAAAGCAATGGGGATGATAATTACGAGATTCCTGTTAATGAAATCACCGCGAACAGATTTCAGCCCCGCAAAGACTTCGACCCTGATAAGCTTGCCGAACTTGTTGAGTCGGTTAAATTATATGGAGTGTTGCAACCGGTTGTCGTCCGCAGAAACGACTCGGGTTATGAACTTGTTGCCGGGGAGCGCCGTTGGCGAGCATCGCAGATGGTCGGCTTGGCAACCATTCCTGCAATAGTCCGCAACTATACTGATGTCGAAATGACGGCAGTTGCTTTGGTTGAAAACTTGCAAAGAGAAAATTTGAATCCGATTGAGGAGGCGCATGCATATCGTAGCTTGATTGACGAATTTGGCTTCACTCAAGAGGAAGTTTCTCAAAAGGTCGGCAAGAGTCGCCCTTTTATTGCGAATGCAGTTCGTCTGTTGAATTTGCCCCCCGCAATCAAGGAATATGTTTCACGTGGAACAATGTCGCCCGGCCAAGCCAGACCGCTCCTGGTTCTGCCTTCTGCAGAAATGCAGGTTGAGGCTGCAACGGAAATTGTTGCCCGCGCTTTGACGGCAAGAGAGGCGGAAGAGCTGTCCCGTAAAATGAGTAAGCGTGGGCCGGCGAAGGCACAGAAAAAGACGAAGGCCCAGGATTGTGATGAACAAAACGTCGAAGAGCGGTTGTGGAAATTTCTGGCTACCAAGGTTCGGATTCTCCCGCGCAGCGCCGGGCAGG
>Ga0118677_10014022_pt1 | contig 11412 bp, 8 predicted proteins | sample AliMusrvi5mmetaG_FD_86154 | JGI IMG/M metagenome (GOLD analysis project Ga0118677, IMG submission 86154) | reverse complement strand
CCATATGTTTGTGGCAGAATATAGCGATGGCGAATGGAGAAGTGCAGAGATCAAGCCTTTTGAAAATTTGCAACTTAGCCCTGCAACCACATTTATGCATTATGGCCAGGCGATATTTGAAGGAGTAAAAGCGTATAAAGATCCTCAAGGGAATCCAATCATTTTCAGACCATATGAAAACTGGAAACGCATGAACCGTTCTGCGGAAAGAATGGCTATGCCGGACGTGCCAGAAGAATTGTTTGTAGAAGGTATGCGTCAGCTTGTTGACCTAGATCGCGACTGGGTGCCAACTGGAGATGATACGTCATTATATATTCGTCCTTTTTTGTTGGCTACCGATGAATTCATTGGTGTTCGTCCGGCTGAAAAATTCTTGTTCATAATCATAACCAGTCCGGCGGGCCCTTACTACAGCAAACCGGTATCGATCTATGTTGACGATAAGTACGTCCGTGCATTTCCGGGCGGAATTGGGTTTACAAAGGCTGCAGGAAACTATGGTATGAGTATGTATCCAACACAGCAGGTAAAGAAGATGGGATATGACCAGATATTATGGACAGATGGAAATGAGCACAAATGGGTACAGGAAATTGGCACAATGAACGTATTTTTTGTTATAGGTGATAAGGCGATCACTCCTGATGTGCAGCATGATACGATTTTGGAGGGTGTTACGAGGGATAGTGTGATCACATTGCTTCGCGAGAAGGGTATGACCGTTGAAGAGCGTCCGCTGAGCATAGACGAAATTGAGGAGGCATATAGGGCCGGGCAACTGAAAGAAGCATTTGGTACTGGTACTGCAGCTTCCATATCTTTGATAGAAAAGTTGACTTACAAAGACGATGCACTGGTATTACCAGACGTCAGTACTTGGGAAACAGCTAATTGGCTGAAAAAAGAACTGGCAGAGATACGTTACGGAAGGAAGATAGATACCCACGGGTGGATATATAGGGTATAATTTTTTACGGTCTTACCATTTCCCAAAGAACAATACCAGTAGTTACAGATATATTTAGTGAGTGTTTAGATCCCCATTGCGGGATCTCAATACAGCCGTCTGCTGTGCTCAATGCATCGTCCGCTACCCCCGTAACCTCGTTGCCGAAGACCAATGCGATCTTATCAATCTTATTCCATTTATAGTTTTGAAGAGGAATGCTGTTGTGGGTTTGCTCAATCGCAAATATTTTATATCCGGCCTCTTTTGCGGCGGCAATAGCGTCTAAAGTTTTACTGAAGTGTTTCCAACTTACGGTCTCTGTTGCTCCAAGCGCCGTTTTATGTATATCCCGGTGTGGGGGTATCGGCGTATAACCACATAAGTAGACGGCTCCAATAGCAAATGCATCACAAGTACGGAATACAGAACCAACATTATGCATGCTTCTTACTTCATCCAGTATTACTATGATTGGGTGCTTTTCAGCTGCCTTCATATCGTCCACGCTGAGTCGCTCCAGTTCATCCATTGATTTTTTTTGAAAAAATTGATTCACATGCAGTAATTTATAATAATCATGTATCGTGTTCTAATGCTGGTAAAGTTACAGTTAGATTGAAACTTTTGACCCCATATAATTTTTTTTGTTTTGAATAATCCACATGCGTACATTTGCATAAATCGTACGGGTATTATGAGCGCAGCAAATGAAAACCATATTGGTATTCAGTGGCAAACACAGGAAGATGATGACGTAGCTGTCATAACGGAAAGTGTGCACAATCTTGTCGTGTGGAATGATGAAATTAATACTTTCGACTGGGTAATCGAATCTCTTATTGACGTTTGTGAACACTCACCTGAGCAAGCCGAGCAATGCGCGCTGTTTATACATCATAAAGGAAAATATGGTGTCAAAAAAGGAAGTTTTGATTTTTTGCGTCCACGTGCTGAAGCACTTATAAACAGAGGAATACAGGCAACGATTGATTATTAGAAAACTGCAATCCTTAATATAAGAGCCATTGAAGAATTTTTCAGTGGCTTTTTGTTTTAGGCTGGTTGATTAAACCCAAAATCACCCCCTTTACCACACTTTTATATTTCTTCAAACCATTTAACGTGCTATTTTTGAGTCTTATAATGACATTAATATGAGATATTGTTTGTTTTTACTGCTTGTGCTTTCTGTGCAAATAGGTAATGCCCAGGATAAAAAAAATATCAGCCTCAAAGATATTTGGCAGCGGAACACTTTTAAAATGAAAGGAGTTCCAGGCTTCAATGCTATGAAAGATGGTTTGCATTATACACAACTGGACCAAGACGGAAACAAACAATATATTCGGGTGTATGACCTGAAAACGGGCAACAAGGAGAACGCTGTTTTTGATAATCAGATAAATACTTTTGAAGGCAAACCGATAAGTGTTGAGGATTACTCATTTAGTGCAGACGAACACAAATTGCTGCTGTACACCGTAGGACAACATATATATAGACGTTCGGTCTTGTACAAGGTGTACGTGTATGATATGAAATCTGGCAAGGTACAGTTGCTGGACACTGGTAAGATCTTGCACGCTACAATATCGCCCGATGGTAACAAAGTGGCATTTGTAAAGGATAATAACTTGTATTATAAAGATTTAACTACAGATAAGTGTATACCCGTTACTAAAGATGGCGTGAAAAACAAGATAATAAATGGTAATTGTGATTGGGTCTACGAAGAAGAATTTGAGTTTACTCGTGCTTTCGAATGGTCCCCTGACGGTAGCCATATAGCTTATTACCATTTTGATGAAACTAATGTACCGGAATACACCATTCCAATGTATGGTAACTTGTACCCAACTTTATACACATATAAGTACCCTAAGGCCGGAGAGTCTAACTCATTGGTTCAGATCAGGATATATGATTTGAATTCGAAGAAAACAATAACTGCAGGAATTGGTGGCGAAGCGGACCAATATATTCCACGTATCAAATGGACAAAGAATGCAGATGAGTTATGTATTTATCGAATGAACCGCTTGCAGAATAATTTACAATTGTTATTGGCAAATCTAAAGGGGGGTAAATCAAAACTCATTTATAGCGAGGATAACAAATACTTCATCAATATAAACGATAATCTCCAGTTCATGCCGGATAAACATTCGTTTGTTTTTGAAAGTGAGCAGGATGGTTATACTCATTTGTATCGTTGGGACTGGGAAATGAATAGTCTTGTAAAACTAACAGATGGCAACTATGATGTGGAAACACTTTTGGGAACTGACGAGGCAAAAGGTATCGTGTACTACACTTCTGCAGAGGTATCTCCACTTGAGAGAAAACTGTATTCGGTTGGACTCGATGGTAGAAATAAAAAATGTTTGACGCCAGAAAATGGAACCCATTCTATAACTGCCTGTGCAGGATTTAACTATTTTCTTGACCGGTATTCGATGTTAAATAAGGTACCTGTTTATTACCTGCGGGATGCAGATGGCGATATAGTTCGTACGCTTGAAGACAATAGGGATTTGGAAACAAAAATGAACGAATATAAACTCGGGAAAGTTCAGATGATACAAGTGAATGGGATAAATTTGAGAGAGAGGAATACTTCGATTTCTTAAATGCACATGCTGAAGATACTTTGCAGAAACCTGTACTATTTTTATTGAATGACGGCAGGCATTATGATGGATATAAAATTAAAGAGGATTCAAATCACATATTAATAAAAACTATTGAATCCGAATTTATGACTTTGGAAAAATCAGAATTAATAACTCCATATTCAGGGAAATCTCCTTCTAAAAATATAGAAAACCGGCAAATGATAAATTCTTTCATTTTGAGCTTCGGTGGTGTATCGGAAATAGAGTCAATTCATTATAGTTTCGGTTTAAATTTCGATTTTTATAATTTTTCATTATTATTTAAATTTGGATATGGTACAAGCGGAAATCAGGGAGGTTTATTTGGCGGCAGTATTAATCCTGAACAAGAATTATCAGAAAGTGCAATACTAATTGGATATCAAACCGGAAGGGATAATTTTAATTTTTCAATTTACGGAGGATTAAATTATTTAAGCGGAACAAAGAGGGGTAAATATTTATATACTAAGAATGGCGGATGGTTTTCTTCGGGAGATGAATACTATGAACCGGTCAAATTTAATGATTTTGGATTTGCAAATGAATTGAATTTGGCATATAATTTCGGAAGAACTTTTGCTATTGGTTGTTATTATTCTTATTACTTGTCTAAAAATATTAATTCTATAAATTGTGGAATATTTTTTAGGTTTACATTTTTTCCAAATGATAAAAAAGCCTTATAAAGAATGATAGGAATCAATATCAATAATCATTTTCACTGTCGAAGTGCTGAACTGGCGATTGTATTCGTTCATTGCATTGTAAAGAGCTTTCCGGATAATATTCCCGGAATTATCAAATCTCTTTAAGTCTTTTATTATAATAATTCTCCTGTAATTACCGCGAAGTTTTCCGATTACCGGTGTTGTGGGTCCTAATTTAATATATGCATTATTGTCTTGTATCAGATTGTAGAAATTAATAGCATTGTTGTTAACTTTTCTTTCGTCTTTGCCGGATAATTCAATGGAAATAAATCTCGAGAAAGGGGGATAATCTGCATCGGCACGATGCACAATTTCATTATCGTAGAGGATATTATACGAATTTGATACAGTTGCTTTTAGTGCGATGCTTGCCGGATACGAAGTTTGAATGATAACTTTACCGGGTTTATCACTGCTTCTGCCGGCTCTGCCGGACACTTGAGTCAGAAGTTGATACGTCCTTTCAGTAGCCCTGAAATCAGGCAGAAATAGTTGTAAATCGGCATTGACAACACCAACAAGCGTAACTCTTGCAAAATCGAGCCCTTTAGCAACCATTTGTGTTCCGATAAGTATATCGGACTCACCTTCGGAAAAAGCTGTTAATATTTTTCTTAAGGAGCCTTTTTTTGAAGTAGTGTCAAGGTCAACTCTTTGAATAACAGGCTGGCAGCCATAAGCAGCAAGAAGCTCGGGCAGTTCCTCTTCAATTTTCTGGGTTCCGGTTCCAATTTCTTTCATTTCCGGAAAGCCGCAAGCCGGGCAAGCCCTGAAAGCTGATAAAGTATATCCGCAGTAATGGCATCTTAGTTGTTTACTGGGTAAGTGGAAAGTCAAAGAAACATCGCAATTCCTGCAAACAGGAATATAACCGCAATCAGGGCATTCAAGCAAGGGAGCAAATCCCCTGCGGTTATGAAATAAAATAACTCCTTCTTTATTTTTCAATTTATCAACAATTTCCTCCAACAGGAGTTTTGAAAATGAACCGGATAAATTTCCTGATTTCCTGGCACTAACTTTATCGACGACAATAATCTCGGGCATACGGGCATTGTCGGCACGCTCGGATATTTTCAATTCCTTATATTTGTTTGTCTCGGCATTATATTTTGATTCAATCGAAGGTGTTGCCGAGCCGAGTACAATGGTTGCATTTTCAATTTTAGCCCTCATAATGGCAATATCACGGGCATTGTACCTTGGTGCCGGAGAATCCTGTTTGTAAGAAGGTTCATGCTCTTCATCGACAATGATTAAACCTGGATTTATCATTGGTGCAAATACAGCAGAGCGGGCACCGATTACAATTTTTTTATTGCCTGTGTAGATTTGCCGCCAGGCATCGTAGCGTTCTCCGTCAGACATTCTGCTGTGGATAGCTACGACACCATCCTTGAACACATTTCTAAACCTGTCTATTAACTGAGGAGTCAAAGAAATTTCAGGAACAAGCATTAATGCTGATTTGTTATTTTGCAGAGTATGAATAATTGCCTGTATATAAACCAATGTTTTGCCGCTGCCCGTCACTCCGTTCAGTAAAAAAGCATCAAATTTGTTTTTATCCAGAGCTTCTTTAATATTGCCGAGAGCCGATTGCTGTTGTTCCGTGAGTTCCAATTTTGATTCATCCCTGTCCGATAGTGTTATCAGTTCTTTGTTGACAGACCTGTCAACCTCCATCTCCAAAACTTCGATATGCCCCTTTTTTTTAAGTGAAAGCACATCGCTGTTGGTTGTCTTAGTCTCCTTCAACAAATCAGCTACAAGATATTGAGTAACATTATTAATCCTTGAAAGATAAAGGAAGCTGAGTATTGCGGACTGATTAGGGTATTTTACATCTGAAACAGCAAGAATTTTTCTGAATAAGTCATTATCATTGAACACATTATCACTGATACAGGCAAAATTTTGTTTTTTGATTTTAGCTTCTTTGGTTTTACCGCTTGTAATTTCTATAAAACCCATTTCGGCAAGAGCTTCAATCTGTTCAGCAATAGTTGTTGTATTTAGCTGTTTCTCTAAATAACCTACTGTAACAGGTTCGTTGTGGTTCATCAAGTGCTCAATTAATAATGCTCTTTTTGGAGCTTTCTTTTTGATTAATCTTAGTTCTTCGCCTGAAAAATTATAAGTCAATTTGATTTTCACGACAGTTTTTGGCGACATGCCAATAGGCAGAGCAGCTTTTAGGGCTTCGCCCCACGAGCAAAAATAATAATCTGCCAACCATTTTGTTAATTTTAACATTTCAGGATTAAAAACAGGAGATTCGTCAATAATCTCGGAAATGAATTTTAGTTTCTTTGATTCAATTTCTTTATATTCATTTTTTGAAACTATAACACCGGTTAATGTCCTTCTGCCAAATGGAACAATAGCTCTCGAGCCAATAATATTACTGCTAATATCCTCCATATCAAGAAGATAAGAGAATAGGTTATTAACCGGAACCGGAAGAGCTACTTCAACAATGAGCATAAATTAATTTTTAGTTTAATAAAAATTCAAAATACAAATAATTATTCATTTTTGAAACTATTACTTTTAAATTTTAAATGATGCAATCGTAAAAAGTCTGAATTGTCATTCCTGCGAATGCAGGAATCCCCTGTTCATGCGGGTTATGAGATTCCTGCATACGCAGGAATGACAAGAAAACTTACTTTTTACGAATGTATCTTAAATGATAGAGTAACCGGTTTAAGGGATTCAATAATTTCCACAATATTGGTTAAATTAGTAAATTATTATAGGAAGTAAATAATAATTCAGGAACTTAACTCGAGTTCACTTTTTTATCCGGCATGATTTATATTATAGCTGTAATATTTTGTTTGTAGCCATTGCCAATGTTTTAATTTACATTTTGAAATTATTTTTTATCAATGTGTAACTTTTTGAATGAAAAATGCGTCTAAAGGATTAGCAAAATATATTACTCTAAAAAAAGGAGATTTTCTATGAAGTTCTACATCGTGATTTTAGCTTTTGTAATATGGAGCCAATCCGCTTTTTCAGTGGATAATGCCGTTATTTCCGGAACTGTTTTGAATAAACTGACAAATAAACCTCTGACAGGTGTTCTTGTAATTGCAAACAATGGTGGAAAACAAGATACAGCAATAACAAACAGGTACGGAAAATACAGCTTAGTTCTCAATCCTGGAGAATACAAGCTGGTATTCACATATTTTTTTACTGAAGATGCAGTTGTTGATAAGGTAAGTATTTCCTCAGGTTCCAATAAAGAACTAAATATGGCTTTTTTACCATATACTGAATCATTGCAGCAGATTAGAAATGAGAAAATGATAATTGAACAAGAACTAAAAAAGAAATCTAAAGATAGTATCATGATGATAGAATATGAGCGATTTAAGTCGGGCTTATTAAAGGATACAACTTATTATACAAACGCAATAAAAGGCAATAAAATAAATGTTAGAGGTACAATCTATGATTCAACAGGCAAACGAGTCGATGGAGTCATAATTGGATTGGAAGGTACAAAAAAAGCTACAGTTGTTTTGAATGGTGAGTTTAGTTTAAAGAATGTACCCAATGGTACATATAATCTAATAATATTCTATTCTATGCATCAGCTTAAAAATATTAATATTGAAGTTAAGAATGGATTAATAACAAACATTAGAGCTTCAATTTGGGGTGGTTTCAATATATGGGATATTTGTGGTATTAAACCGGACCCAAAGAACAAAGAATTATCAAAATTGTATAAGAATGCTTATAAAAATATTAATGCAACAGAATTTCTACCTGATGAAATGAATTTAAAAAGTATTGTTGGTGCTGCTGATATTGCTACATTCGAAGATGCGAAATCAGATGGTAGCGACATAAAAGGCACCTATCCTAAAAAAGATGGTGTAAAAAGAGTTGATGGTTCTGATGTAAGAGGAAAACCTACCGGTTCGTCCGATGAACCATTCATTGTACCGTCTGAAAGCAGGTCTTCAGGTGATGACCCATTAGTACCGGCTCCATCATCGTCATCAATGAAAGGAACTTCACGGAAGAGCGAAAAAAAGACAGCTTCTGCTGATTTTATGGAAAAAGAAACTCTTATGGTTGCTCCTTCAACAATGCCAAAAGACAAAACACTCTTACCGGAATCATTACCTTCAGGTGCAGCCAAAAATGTAAAAGCAGGAACACTTACATCCGGCGAGGTAAATGATTTCAGGAAATGGAATTTGTGGCGGGATATTTCCGATGACCAGTTGAAAAATCACAAGGCTACATGGTCTTTTAATCTAAAAGACAGATATACTTTACAGTTGGTTACACAAGATAACAGGCCGGTAATTGATTGCGATGTAAAACTGCTGACCGATAATGACGAAGAAATTTGGGCAGGCAGAACTGACAATACCGGTAAAGCCGAGCTCTGGGCAAATATCTATAATAATGAAACAAGCAAGGGCGAAAACAGTTATAAAATTGTTATAAATTATAATCAAAAGAAATATACAATCAATAATGCCAAAAAATTTCAGGATGGCATTAATATTTTCAAGGTAGATGATTACTGCAATATGCCAAATAATGTTGATATAGCTTTCTTAGTTGATGCAACCGGTTCGATGGGTGATGAAATTAATTACCTGAAGGTTGAGCTTGATGACATTATTGCTAAAGTAAAGGATAAACACAAGGATAAGAATATAAGGGTAGGATGCATTTTCTATCGTGATGTTAATGATGAATTTTTGGTTAGAAAAAATGATTTCGAGTCGGATATTAATAAGACAATCGGTTTTATTGATAAACAATCTGCCGGAGGAGGCGGTGACTATCCCGAAGCTGTTGAAATGGGGATGATGACTGCATTCAATGAATTAAGCTGGAGCGAAAGAGCTATTACAAGGATAGTTTTCCTAATTATGGATGCTCCGCCTCATAATAATCCTCTTGTGATTGCCAGGCTTAAAGAATTAACAGCAAAAGCGGCATTATCAGGAATAAGGATTGTCCCGGTTGCTTGCAGCGGTAGTGACAAAAGTTGTGAATATATCATGAGGTCGATGGCTCTTGCTACAAATGGGACTTATGTGTTCCTGACAGACCATAGCGGTGTTGGAGATAAGCATATTGAACCGACAACAGATAAATATGAAGTTGAGTTGATGAACCAGTTATTCCTTCGCTTAATCGACCAGTTTACAGTCGTTCCGGATTGTTCAGGCGAACAACCATTAGCAAAAGCAGGTGAAAACTACAACATATTCAACCAGGATGAGAAGCTGATTGATAGTTCAAAAACTGAAAATAAGGAAATTTTAAATTCAATCAATTGCTATCCCAACCCGACAAAAGGCGATTTAACTATTGAAATAACAAAAATGCTGGATGAATTATATGTTACTGATATAACCGGAAAATTGATTATTAAAATGGAGAAGCTTTCAGAAGGAAAAACATCAATTAGTCTTAATGAATACCCAACTGGAATTTATTTTCTTAAGTATAAGATTGAAAGTAAGTGGGGCAGTCAGAAGGTAATGCTGATTCACTAAAGTGTTTATAGTTAATAGTCCCGGACTATAGGAATAGCTGCGAAGAAAAATAACTAAAGATTCCACTAACAAACCAATCCCACACCGACTATCCCACAAAGGGAGAGAGAAAACAAGCTGGTTTTCTCCCCCTCCCCTTGTGGGATAGTCGGTGAGGGGTTGGTTTGTTAGTGAACGATTGTAAAGTTTTAGTTAGATTAAAGTATCCATGTGATAGAATCATATGCAAATTACCGCTAACTCATTAATTCCGGAAGCTTAGGCATTCTTGTCTGAGCTTTGAAAATTCCAAACAGACAAGAATGTCTGTTCCACCAAAACAATGAATTAGATTAAAGTTGAAAGTTAAAAGTTGATTACTAACTATCAGATTCTTAACTCTTAACTCTTAACTCTTAACTCTTAACTCTTACTTTAAACTTTACGAACTTAATAAACTCTTTGTTCGTCAATACCCTCTTTGAAAAATTTAAACGGAAATTAATTGAAAACCTGGAAGGCTGAACTATTATTATTATTAATTACTTCAATTTGGGGAACTACTTTTGCATTAACAAAACTGGCTCTCGATGACTGTTCGGTTTTTTTCTTCATGTTTATAAGGTTCCTGATTGCTTTTGTTCTGATGTACATATTTTTAGGAAAACACCTGCATAAAATAGAAAAATGGAATTTTAAAAACGGAGTTATTCTTGGTATTTTATTTGCAGGAGGCTATCTGCTGCAAACTGTTGGTTTGAAATATACAAGTGTCACAAAATCAGCATTTATAACAGGTATGTCGGTTGTCCTGACGCCTTTTGCTTTTAAATTTGTTATAAAAAAACCGATAAAAGCATGGCAATGGGTAGGTGTCATAATCTCATTTATTGGTTTATGGATATTTACAAATCCTACGATAGACAATATCAATATCGGTGATGTATTTACATTGATTTCAACCATATTTTGGGCTTTATACCTTACTTACATGGATGTTTATACCAAAGATATTACAAAATATGAGCATACAATTCAACTTGTTTTTATGCAATTCCTAATAGCCGCACCGATAGGGCTGATAGGACATTTTGCATTTGATATGGCCAATTTTAAATTCCATCTGACATCAAACCTGATTGTAGCTTTACTTTATAATGGAATACTCGCATCAATTATCCTGACAATAATTCATACAAGTGTACAAAAATATACAACGCCTGTAAAGGCTGCCTTAATATTTACAACTGAACCGGTTTTTGCTACAATCCTGGCAATAATCATTATTAGTGAAATAGTTACATTCAGGGAAATTACCGGAGGAATTATTATTATATCTGCTGTTATAGTATCCGAACTTGGAGAGTATTGGTTTGGAAATACAAAGTTATTGAAAATCTAAAAACTAAATTGTATAAAATAGATATAATCAGAATTCCTGACGAATAAAAAACTATATTGTCCCATTTTTGCATGCCACGAGCTAAACAGGTTGTGTGAAAAGTGCATATTTTGTAATTCCTGCGATTGATTCATAAATGATTAAGTAAAAAATGGTATCCATACTT
>Ga0118677_10014020_pt1 | contig 11412 bp, 7 predicted proteins | sample AliMusrvi5mmetaG_FD_86154 | JGI IMG/M metagenome (GOLD analysis project Ga0118677, IMG submission 86154) | reverse complement strand
GTGGGTGGGCGCGTTGAGATCGCGCGAGAAGTGGGTGAGGAACGGCAGGACGGCCGCGGGCAGGGCGGCGGGTTGGTGTTTGGCGAAGTCCAACATGTCCTGCCGGCTGAGGAAAATGTTATCATTGGCGGCCATCTTGCGCCAGCCGCCGCCTTCCGATTTTGTCAGATAGTCCTCGGTGGTGTCGTCGGTGGCTGCCGACCATTCGTGTTTCCAATTGGCGAGGGTTGCCGCACCGTCGGCGGTCATGCCCGGCAGTTGTGTCAGATCGGCCATCACCTGCGAACCCTTGGAGCCGACCCGTTCCGCGCCGGGTTGGTTGGCGGGATGGCCGGCGACATTGATGTCCAGCAAACCGGATGTGTCATATAGGTTGTAGGCATAACGGCCGATCACGAATTTCGGGTTGGTCACACCGGCGGATTCCTTTTGCCGGAGTGCGGGAGTGTATGCCAATGGATTTCCGCCGTCGCGGGAAAGATAGATCCACGAGGGGGCGTTGGAATCGCCAAAGGATTCGTCAGGTGCGAGGAAACGCGGCAGGTTCCAAGCTGATGCCGGGAACGGGCCGGGACTGGTGGAAACGTCCGAGGCGCGGGATTGGGGCGCGTTTTTCCATGCATGGAACGGTTTGCCGGGCAGGCTTTGTTTGACGAGTAGTCCGGATCCGGGCGCGCCGTCGGCCACTGCGGCGGTGACCCGCATGCCGCTGCGGTTCTTGGTGAGATCATATTGGCGGTAGGTGGTGCCGTCGGGCAGTTTGTGTTCGACCGTGCTGGTGGATCCTTTCGCCATTTCGTCAGTCAGGTCGGCGATCATCGTGTGGAAGGCCGCGCGGGCGAGCATTTCGGTTTTGCGGGACTCGGATTCCAGCTGGCTGGTTTGGCGGTTGAGGGTCACCAGGGTGAGCAGCGAAACGGCCAGCGCGCACAGCAGGGCGAGCAGGCTGATGACAATCACCAGCGCAATGCCGGGGAGCATAAGCGGTGCGACGGTCCTATTTCCAACATTCGGTTTCATGGCTGGGGCGGGCTGTTAGGCAGGGTGAAGATCCCCTGGTGGACACGGACCTGTTGGAGCGCGGTGGCGGGAAGTTGCGGCAAGTCGCGCGGCAGGCGGGCGGCGATCGCGGACCATTTGGCGAGCGGCAATTCGTTGTCACCGGCATCGGGAAACGCGGCGGCGATCTTCTCGAGTTTTGCCGCGTCAAGCATGCCGGTGCGGTCCGGGTCGAGGGTGACGATGGTGGCGACTACGACATCTATCAGATCCTGATGATCCGGCGGGGTGGCCCGGACCAGATGTTTGCCGGTATCGGCGTCGCGCACGAGGAACGAGAACTCCAGGCGGATGATGCCCGGGGCGATCACTTGGAATGCCTTGTCAGCCGGTTCCGCGGGGCCGATGGCCGGGATTTCCGCGAGTGCCAAAGTGCCGGTTTCCTCGGCCGGGCGATCCGATGGTTTGCCAAATCCGTAGCCGCCGGCCGCGCGCCACAACATGTTCTGGCGGATGTGATAACTCACCAGCGACGCCTGCCGGTCGGGCGTGGTATCGTGCAAGGCATACCCCCGGCGTTGGGTCACCAGCGTGAGGTTGTCGTTGCCCGCCAGTTTGCCATATCTAACAGAAGTTTCGCGGCGGGTGACGCGCTGGGCGAGGTCGGCCTCGAACTGGCGCATGAAAGCGGCGGCATTGTGTTCCGTGGCGAGGCGGGAGCGGGTGGCGCCGTGCAGGTCCACGGCATTGCGGGTGACGATGGAGGTCATCATCAGGAACACGGCGAGCACCGCGGTCACCACCATGAGTTCGATCAGGGTGAAGCCCGGGTTGGGGGATGCTGGACGGGCGGATATCATGGCAATAACAGGCTGGTGAAGAGTTCCGCGTCCCCGTCGGGAAAGCCATGCAGGCGCTTGGCGGGCCACACGATCCGGCCATGCAGATGGCCCAGCGGCAGGGTCGGGTCGCGAGTGGGGGTCAGATCGCAGCGGAAAAACGCTTGGTTGGCGTCGGGCACGGGTTGGCCGGAGGCATCGAACCACAACCGCACGCGGGCGGGCTTTGCATCCCACGGGATGGGCGCGAGAGCGAGGGTCGGCGAGGGATCGCTGGTCGAGGTGTTGGCGAGGTCGAGATCGTGGAAACAATGGTGAAGGATTTCCATGGCCAAGGTCCGTCTGGCGTCGTTGGCGGCGGAATTTCCCGAGGTGCCCAACGAACCGATGACCACCACAATGGCAAACGCGAAGACGCCCAGACTGATCATCACCTCGATGAGCGTGAAACCAGGTGCCAGAGTGGGGGAGGGATGCTTCATGGTTGCAACACGCGTGAGGTTCCGGAGGCGCACTGGATCTCCACGATGGCGACGTCGTGGCTGGTGGCGGCCACCACCCTGCCGCCGATCGCGGCTTGGATGCCGAGCCGGATGGACGGTTCCAAATGGTCGGCGGCCGCCGGGAAACCCTGGTTGCCGGTGCCTAACAAGACTTGTCCGTCGGTGTCGATGACCAGCGCCTCGCCGTCTGTTAGAAAACGGGCCGGGGGAGCGTCCGCCACGGTTGCTGCCGGATGTCGCGGGTTCGGGGGAATGACGACATCCTTGGAGATGATGATGTCCTCGAAGCGTTCGGGGCGGCGGAATTCGCGGACATCCGCCGCAGCGGACTGACCGGGTTGCGAGCACAGGAATCGCATGACCAATTCGCGGCTGCCGGGCTGTTGCTTGTCGAAACGGATGGCGATCTTGCGGTTGGCGGCGACCGCCTGGGCGCGGGCCAGCCCGAGGCAGCGGGCCATCCGCGCGGCGGGTTCGCCCGCCTTGGACGCGGGGGAATGAATCAGCACATTGGACGCCGCCAGCAACATCGAGATGATCACGATCACCACCAACATTTCCAGCAGTGAGTAGCCGCGTCCGGCGCGCCCGCGACGAATCCCCGCCGCCCTGCCGCTTGCCGGCGAAAGCGTTTGTCGGATTCCGGGACCAAACCTGTATTTACGATGCATCACTGATGCGGTGAATATAGCCCCATTCCCGCTTACGGTTCAATGATCATTCCGCGAATCCGCTGTCTATTATGCGAAGCTGCTTGACCCCTGTGGAATCCGGCGTTTTAACAACAGCCAAGCTGTGCCGGGAAAACCGGCGGCTTTCCCGGGAAAACCCACGCCTTCCAAACCCGCAAGCCATTTCCCCAACCCGCATCAAGTTCCATGAAACGTCGCCGCGTCGCCATCATTTCGAGCTTTTCCCGTCTTGGCCAGTGGCGCGGCATCATGCGCTACGGCCAGCAGGCCGGTTGGATCTGCCAGCGCATCGACCGCGAAACCCTGTCGCTCCTCAATACCTGGAACCCGGACGGCGTGCTCTATCAAATCGACGAGTTCGACACCCCGATGCTCGAATACATGCGCACCTGCAAACTCCCGATGGTCGGGCTGCGGGCTCTCCCGGGATCCGTTGCCACCACCCCGTTGGTGCTGACGGATCTCGCGTCGTTCGGGCATCAGATCGCCACGCATTTCATCGACCGCAATTACCGCCGTATTTGTTACTTGGGTGCCATGTCCGATGAAACCGCCAATGCGGGCAACACCCATTTTTCAGGGATGCGGCAGTTGGTGGATGCCCACGGGATTCGCCTCGAGTGTTTTTTTCCCGACCAACCCGCCACCTGGAAATCGCTGGGTCTCGCTTACCGCCGCCGCTCGTCCAACTACTGGGACCGGTTTTGGGAAATGGGGCCGGCTTTGATCGATCATTTGACCAAGGATCCCGACCCTGTCGCGGTGTTTGTGGCCTACGGCGAACCGGCCATGCAATTCATGGAAATGGTTGATGAGCGCAAACTCGCCATCCCCGCCCGAATCGGCATGGCCATGGAAACCGAGGACGCTCTCAACGGCATGGTCACCAAGGTGCCCATGACCTGCCTGGTGCCCGCCTACGAAAGCCAGGGCTTCCAGGCCGCAAGTTTGTTAGGACGGATGCTGGCTGGCAAAGCGGTCGCGCCCGGCCACCGCACGTTTGTTTCCGAGTGCGACGTGGTGCTGCGCGAGAGTTCCAACCAGATCGTCACATCCGACTCTCTGGTGAGCCAGATGCTCGAACATCTGTGCAAGCATGCGTTCGATGTCAGCTATGGGCCGGAAGCCCTGGCCCGTGCCTACGGCTGCTCGCTGCGCATGATTCAGATCCGTTTCCGCAAGGCGTTGCGCCGCGGAGTTGCGGAAATCATTCGCGAACAACGGACCGAGCGGGCCGTGGATCTGATCCGCAAGACCAGCCTGCCGATGAAACAAATCATCAAGAGCTGCGGGTTCTCCTGCCACCACCAGTTGCAACGCGCCGTGCGCATGATTCACGGCACCGGCCCGTTGGCCTTGCGCAAGAACCATGGCAAGGGATCCCGGGCTGACGACTGAGCGTGGCGGCGGATTGCATCCGCCATGCCAACATTCCCAAGAGGCATGGCCGATCTGTTACAGGATTGCATGCTCCACCGCGACACGCTCGACCTTTGCCCAAACCCTTGGCGGCGAATTCCTGATGAGTGAGGGAAGCTGCCCCTGGGGCAGGGCACCTATCAGAGAAGCGTGATCCATCTCAAGGAAATGCCCCCATCGGAGCAGCCCGCAGGATTGTCTATTTTGCGAAACGCATTGTCCTTGTTGCGAAACTTCGGGTTTTCGGATTGCCAGTATGGGAAAATAGCGGTCATTGATGGGCAGAGCCTGCGTCACCGAATCACCTGTCTCCACTGTCCTCATCATGCTCGTTTCCCCTTCCAGCACTCATCTGTGGCCGGAGCAAGAGTCGCTTGCGGAGCGTCGCCTTGCGGCAGTCGGGCACCCGGCAGCCCCGGATCTCGGCCATCGCCGCAACCGCGTGATGGAAGCCGCCAGCCGCATCCACGGGCAGGTGGATGCCTTGGTGCTCTGCGATCCCCATGACATCCATTATCTCACGGGAACCCGCCACGGCATCTCCTGGCTGGTCCTCCAACAAGACACCGCCTTCGCCGTCTCCCGCCACATGCTCGTCAGCGGGGTGCGCCAGGAGGCTGTGAATTGCGAGATCCTGCTCGCCAGCGCCCGCTCGACCGAGCGCCCGGATTTGGAGGCCTTCGTGGTCGCCGAACTGGTCAGGCGCGGACTCGAGTTCGTGGTGGTCGATCCCGCCAAACTTTCCGCCCAGTCGTATCTCGGGTTCACCCGCCACGCGGCCGCTGCGGGCATCGAAGTGCTTTGTGTGCCCGATCTTGTGGGCGGCGTGCGGGCCATCAAGGACGCTTGCGAGATTGCCTTGACCCGTAGCTGTGTCATGATCGCCGAACAGGCATTCACTGACCTGATCGGCGGCGGTGCCCGGTCGTTGATCGGCCGCACCGAACGCGAGTTGGCCAACGATCTGGAATCCCGCATGTGGAACTACGGTGCCGAGTGCCAGGGGTTTCCCGAAACCGGCATCATCGTTGCCAGCGGCCCTAACAGCGCCAGCCCGCACCACTCGCCGGGTCAGCGCCGCATCGCCGCTGGCGAAGCCCTGTTGTTCGATTGGGGTGCCGAACTCGGGGGCTACCGCAGCGATCTCACCCGCACCGTGTTTCCCGGCAGCGTCCCCGCTTGGGCGCTACAGGCCTATCCCATTGTCGAACAAGCCTTGCAACGCGCCAGCCAACGCCTCCGCGCCGGGGCCGTCATGGGGAAAATCGACCGCGCCGCCCGCGAAACCATCATCGATGCCGGCTATCCCGAGTTCCACTACGGCGTGGGACATGGCGTTGGCCTGGCCATCCACGAAGCTCCGTGGCTCCGCGCCCACGCCACCGAGGTCTGTGAGACCGACATGCTCACCACCATCGAACCCGGCATCTATCTGCCGGAGGTCGGCGGCATCCGCATCGAAAACGTCTATCGCGTCACCCGCGACGGCAATGAATGCCTCGGTTTCCTGCCCACCGATCTGGCGTCGATGATCATTGAGTGATTTTTTCCGGATTCTTTTCTTGCATCGGTCGTCATCCGGCGCGATGTGTTTACCATGTGACTTCGGAAAACTTCATCCCGAATCCCCGCATGCAGATCCCGACCACCATCCGTGAACGAGGCTTCGCGCTGGTCGTGACGATATCGCTGATGGTATTGCTCACGCTGGTGGCCGTGGGATTGTTGGGTTTGTCGGCTGTTACCTTGCGGACATCCGCCGAGGGCCAGGCCGTTGCGGTGGCCCGCGCCAACGCGCGGCTGGCCATGATGCTCGCGCTGGGCGACCTGCAATCGTCGCTCGGCCCGGACCGCCGGGTTTCCGCATCCGCGGCAGCCGTGATCCTTTCCGCCAGACAACCCCACCTCACCGGCGCCTGGGAGTCGTGGCGCTGGGATCCCACGAAATCCGACTCGCCCGACTACTCGCAGAAAAGCGGGAAATTCCAACGCTGGCTGGTGTCCGCCGCCGATCCGACGACTGCCAGGCAAATTTCGCTGCCCTCGTCCGATCCGGCAGGCGATGCCGTCGAGTTGATCGGATCCACCGTCAACCGCGACATTGCCAACTCGGTGCGCGTCGCCAAAATCCCGCTCGCCGCTCCCAAACGTGTCGGTTCGCTGGCGTGGGCCGTCTTCGATGAAAGCACCAAGGCCGCCATCGATCTGGCCGACCCCGAAACGAAACCCGCCACCACCCGGGAAGTCGCCACCCGCGGCGTGCCCGATAGATATCACGCGGATTCCCTGGATCCGAAATTGGTGAGCCTCAAAACCCCGAAAAACCTCATCACCCTGGATACTGCGGCCATTCCTGCCAGCCAAACCAACGCCCCGGAGATCCGCAAGCGTTTCCACGATTTCACCACCGCCTCGCTCGGCTTGCTGACAGACACCGCCAACGGCGGTCTCAAAACCGACCTCACATCGTTGTTAGAGGCGGCCACGTTTCCCGCCGCCGCCTTCCCCGGCGACACACTCTACTCCACTGCCGCCGCCGGCGCCCCGCGCTGGTCCTACCTCTACGACCACTACCGGAAATACAAGGTTGTTAGAAACGCCGCCAAGGGAACTCCCGCTTACACCCTGACCGCCGATGACCTCAAGATCTGGTCCGGTGATCCGACGCGCAACGCTGCGGGCCTCGATTCCTCGCGTAAAACGGAGCGTCTGTTGCCCGTCATCGCCAAACTGCAGATCGTGTTTTCCATTGTCTCGCACCACGCGCACATCGACGACCGGATCGCGTTTCTGGACAACAACGGTGATCCCAAGGGCAACGCCCAACATGCCGTGCCGCACTTCGTTTACGAACCCGTCATCACCCTCTTCAACCCCTACGACGTGGAACTCGACCTCACCAAAATCCGGATCCAGGTCTGGGACCCGCCGGTATGCGTCCGCTTCGCCAAAGTCATGAGCGGCGTCGTCAATTGGTACCGCGACGAAATGACCGCCGGCGAGTTCCAGAGCCTGGCCCGATTGAATATCGGCCACCAGCACGACACCGACGCCCGCCGGTCGTTCACCCTCTATCTGACGGATGGCACCGGCCAGGCCGCAGGCACTTCCCTGCACCTGCAACCCGGCGAAGTGAAAGTCTTCTCCAGCCGCGTCGAAAGCAATTGGAGTTGGTCGCTCGAGTGCGCCGACACGTGGTCGCCACGGGCGTTCTTCAATTGGAACGCGGACGCTGACTTCGGCAATGTGGACCACCGCACCAATAACCAGATGGGCGTCGAGGCCGTGCCTGGCTGGGATATCCGCGCGGGTATCCAAACCGACCACATGAGTTATAGCGACGCCCGCCCCCAGGCGACTCTCTATGATTTCGAGAAACTGCCCGGCGGTCCGAACGGCGGTTTTGTTTCTATCAGAAATACCGACGAGATCCAGGTGGAAATCAAGCCCCAGCGGGCCGTCGGCAACAGCACGACCGGCGTGGACTTTGAGGTGGACGTCCTGGCTGGCAACACCAAGGAAGCCACCCAGGACATGCTGCGATCCTATCGCTTTGTCTTTGCCGACCCGGTCACGGAAATCAGCGCGAACCCCAGCCAACCCGTGATCAGCCGCAAATACAGGGTTTCCGACACGTTGCAGGAATGGGCCGACCAGAGTGTCGCCGGCAAGAAGTGCATCGCCATGTTGGAAATGACCGCGCGCACCACCAAGGACCCGCTGGATGACAGCAAGGCATGGGTCTATAACAACCCGGTCGTGGAGGGGGCCAAGCAAACCACCAGCGTTGTTGGTGCCGCCAACCAGAGTTATGATGTCAGGCTGATAGAACTCACCGGGTGGTCGAGTTTCCCGATCATCGAATGGGATCCGACGCCCGGCCCCGGATTCGGCCACGGTTATTTCGGGGCCAGCCGCAATTCCCACGAGGGTGTGACCAACGTGCCGATGTGCCGCGTGCCCTTGGTGCCCGCGGTTTCGCTAGGCGAGCTGATTCCCGTCAATCTTGTTTCCGGTGCGCTGTTGCCGCGGGTCGTCCATCCCTTCGGCAATTCGCGCGCCCACCCGCTGCTGCCTGCTAACAAGGTCACGCGCACGCTCGCCGACCCGGTGGCGCTCTCCGGCGAACCCAAAACCACGACCGCTCTCGATCATTCGTATTTCCTCAACGACACGCTCTGGGATCGCTACTATTTCTCGTCGCTCACCGACTACTCCGGCGGCATCACCTCCGACAACCGGACCCGCCGCGAGGTGTTGAAAGGCGTGCTCGACGGATCGGAACCGGCGCTCAACGCCCGCCTGCGGGCCGCCTCTGACACCGAAGATGTTTCCACGTTGGCCTCCCGACTCGATGGTCTCGCCGATCAGGACCGCGCCAAACAACTCGCCGCGCACCTGATGGTCAGCGCTCCGTTCAACCTGAACTCCACCTCCGTCGATGCCTGGCGCAGCGTGCTCGCCTCGTTGCGCGAACGCGACGTCACCGCATGGAACAACCGCACCACTCCCAATCCGAAGTCCTCGCCCTTTGTCCGCATGGCGTTGCCGCTCGCCGGTCCCAAGGATACCAGCGCCGATGTCAACGTGCTGGGCCAATTCCGCTGGGCCGGCTACCGCACCCTCGATGATTTCCAACTCGATGCGCTGGCCAAAGCCATCGTTACCGAAATCACCCATCGCGGTGCCCAAGACCAAGCCCCGCCGCTCACCCTAGCCGAATTCGTCAACCGCCGCCCCGGTGCCGCCGGTGCCACCCACTGCCTGGCCGGCATCCTGCAAACCGCCATCGACAAAAGTGGCGTCAACTCCGCCAACCACCAACTCGATTCCAATTCCATCAAAGCCGCCAATATCGCCCCCAACCGCAAGGTCGGTGCCCTGACCACCGAAGCCATGGACGGCTTCACCGGTGAAGGCGCCCCATCCATCCTCACCCAGGGAGATCTGTTAGGCGCGCTCGCATCCATCGCCACCGTCCGCGGCGATACCTTCAAAATCCGCGCCTACGGCGAGGCCACCACCGAAACCGGAACCGTCCAGGCCAAAGCATGGTGCGAGGCCGTCGTCCAACGCGTCCCGGACTTCGTCGATCCCGCCGATACCCCGGACACGCCCGAAGCCAGCCTCACCCGCCAGGCTAACAAATCATTCGGCCGCCGCTTCCACATCGTCTCGTTCCGCTGGGTCAACCCCCGCGAAGTCCGCTAGAACCCCTTGCTGGTTGGGGATTGAGATGGATCCGTGGGCCAACGGGCCACCCATGTTATCCCGGTTGATGGTCCGGTTGGCTTGGATTTTCGCGATTGGAATCGAATCGCTGTGCCATGTCTCAAGCGCACGAAATCGTGCTCTTCAGGGCACTTCCCTCCGGGAGCAAACTCAAGTTTGAACTCCGACGCCGGGGTCCCATTCACGCGTCGGAGTCAAGGCATCAGCCGGTCTTCAGGTCGCTGGCCCGCCAAAGTCAGCCATTGGGAAACATGAACTTCGGAGTTCGGGTTAAACAAACGGGATTGTCCGGGGTGGGTGCGCGGTGGGTGGCGGACCACTTTGGAATCGCTCTGCCGGGGGTTTTAGTTTGGGGGCGGCAGGTTGCAAGCCAAAACCGCCAGTCCCGCGGCCACTTGCCGCTTGAGTTTTGCCCCGCCAACAGCCAGCCTCCCGTCCACCTGCCATGAAACTCCACGTTCCGCTCCTCGCCGCCTTCCTCGTTGCCAACCTGTCGGCCGCCGACATTCCCAAGGTTTTCGCCGGTCTGTTCGAGCCGGACATTCCGGTCAAGGGACAAATCGGCAAGGTCATGCCTCCCCCGGAGATCGACAAATACAACGCCAAGGTGCAAGCGGCGGCCCGCAAAGACATCAAATGGTTCCGCGAGTTTTTCAACCAAACGAAACCCGGCGAGCCCCTGCCCTACGACGAGCGACTGGGACTGACCAAGGAGGAATACGCGGAATACATCGTGCTGTGGGGCAAGCGCGATTTCCAACCGATGCAGGATGTGATGCTGTTGCTGCGCCAGAGTTCCGGCGACACCTGGGCGCTCACGGCCACCGGCGATGCCAGCCCGCTTTCCACGCTCCGCTATCTGAGCAAGGACGACAAGTTCCGCTCACCTAACGGCGATCTGGAACGCGTCAAGGACATTAAGGCGGACGCCTCCGGCATCCTCGTCGCCTGGAATGGCCAGGAATGGGCATTCGAAGAGGATACCGGACTCGGCAAAACCAAGGAAAACGTCGTGATCGGCCGCTTCGTGGATAACAAATTCGGCATCATCGTCTATCACGTCCAGGAACTCTCCACCGAGGGCACCCCGCTGCTCGATAAATCCCTCGTCGTGCGCTTCGCACTCGGCAAGGCCGGCCAACTCACCAAACCCGCACCCGCCAAACCCGCCAAGACCGAACCCGGTAAAACCACCAAACCGGCACCCAAGAAGTAAGTTCCGGAGTGTCACACGGTTGAAATGACCATTCGTCGGGCAATCCGCCGCGCTCTGATTGCCATCCCGTTCGCGGCTTGGCTGATCGCCAACCTGTGGCTGGAATGCCCGCCCGGCCGCCACCGGATCGTTGCGGGAATCCAGCACTCTACCGGCCTGGAAACCCGCATCGGCGGTGCCTCGTTTACCCCATGGAACGGAGTCTCCCTCTATCAGGTAGTCCTGCTCCAGCCCCTGCCACTGCGCACGGCTGTCACCCAACCGTTCGCCCACATAGCGACCATCCGCCTCACTCCGGTTTGGCGCTCATGGATTCATGGCAAACCCGCCATGCGGATCTGGCAAATCGACACCCCGCGCTTGGTCGTTCCGGTGGAAGTTCTCGCCGACCTCGCCCGCGCCGCGGCACCCGCCGCCACTGCGGGGCCACCGCTCGCCGCCACCAATCCGCCACCGCCCGCCACCGCCACTCCCCTCACTCCGGCCACTCCGGCCGCAGGACCACCCAGCGA
>Ga0118677_10014019_pt1 | contig 11413 bp, 9 predicted proteins | sample AliMusrvi5mmetaG_FD_86154 | JGI IMG/M metagenome (GOLD analysis project Ga0118677, IMG submission 86154) | reverse complement strand
GTCTGAAAGTGACCGCTCATCTTCAATAATTAACACCTTCATAGAAAATATAAGATGATTTAAACTATTACCAATCAATGATTCAGAATCGTATTATAAAGTAATAGTTCAGTTCATTGAAATCTATTTCAAAGTTCGGTATAAATTTAGTCAATGTGGTGAGTAAATGAATTGCTTTAAGAAAAAAAGAGATCTTTATCTGGCATCCATTTTTAGATCTGCTCAATTGTGGTTAACGAAGCAACAGGAAGGAGGAATGAGTTGGTCATTATGAATTAGCATATTTTCAAAAAAGATGGCATCTTTGCAGGCAAGATCCTACACTACTACTACGCTGAAATGGAAAACAAAAGATTGCTTTCCCTGGTCTGGGCATTGTTCTCTGTCGCTGTTTGTTACCTGGCTGCCTGGTTGTTGTACAAACGAAAGATCTTCATCAAACTATAAATTATTTTTTTTTAATTTTGGCAAGCATATGAAGTGCATGGAAGCTGTCTGATCATATCAAGATAAATTAAATTTTCAAGCCGGATGAATTTTAAAAAAGGGATCTTCCAGCGCACTGAATTGTTGCTTGGCAAGGAACGGATGGACCGCATTCACTCAAAAAAAGTGATCATTTTTGGTATAGGCGGTGTAGGAAGCTGGTGTGCGGAGAGTCTGATTAGGAGCGGAATCCTACGTCTGACCATTGTGGATTCAGACCTTATCTGCATCACCAATATCAACCGCCAGTTACATGCAACCACCCTCACCGTAGGGAAAGTTAAAACGGACGCATTGAAGGACAGGTTGCTGGAAATCAATCCTTTTGCGGAAATCACAGCCATACAGAAGATATACAACTTCGAGAACCATGATTTCTTCGAGTTGGATCAATATGATTTTATCATTGATGCCATCGATAGCCTGAGCAACAAGACCCTTCTGATCCGACAAGCGACACGAACCAATGCGGTCTTCTTTTCCTCCATGGGTGCCTCCTTGAAACTGGATCCGACCAAGGTCAAGGTAGCGGAATTCTGGCAGGTGATCCGTTGTCCGCTGGCGGCCAAAATAAGGAAGATGATCCGAAAAGGAGAGTTGCCGGCCAAGCCATTTATGTGTGTATACAGTGAAGAATTGCTTGAAAACAGAGGCAACGGCTCCTCCTGCGGTACCGAAAAATGCTTGTGTCCAAAAACAACAAATGGTCCGGGTGATCCTGAACTGGCTGACCATGAGTGGTGCAGCCTCAAAGCAGTAATCAACGGCACTGTAGCGCACATTACTGCAATTTATGGTTTCACAATCGCAGGACTTGTAATCCAGCATATTTACAATGAGGAATAATTACTTTTTTAAGCGCAATTGCTGAACAAATCAAACGAGTGCAGTAACTTTTCAGACCATTCAATCATGTCAAATATTTTATGATTTCGCTTCGTTCCATTCAGGAATCTGACAACCCATTTCTGGCCACGATTATTCGGAATACCCTTGCCGAATTTGGTGCCAATCACCCTGGAACAGTCTATTTTGATCCGGCAACGGATCATCTTTGGGAGCTATTTCAAAGAAATCGTTCTTTCTATTTCGTGGCCGAGATGGATGGAGAAATTGTCGGAGGCGGTGGTATTTTTCCGACCGAAGGATTGCCCGAAGAGTTCTGTGAACTGGTTAAAATGTACCTCTTGCCGCAAGCCAGGGGTATTGGATTGGGGAAAAAGATCATTGAACTTTGTCTGGAGAAAGCGCGCGAATTGGGATACCGCATCATCTACCTGGAATCGATGCCTGAATTGAGAAGGGCGTTAAAAATTTATGAGAAGTTCGGATTCACATATCTTTGCGCCCCAATGGGAAACAGTGGCCATTTTGGCTGCGATCTGCATATGATAAAGGAATTGTAATCTCCGAGAAAATAAATTACATCGAAGAAGCTAATCACATCGATCGATCAACATCGAGATAACGAATGACTGTCGTTTTCATTCCGAAACTAAAAGACAATTTATTTAGGCCTTGATATGTCTTTTTAATGACTATGACTTGGCTGTCAAGATGGATAAATTAATCGTCTGAATTTTCCCTTCTAACACCGATTTGAAAACCATTTCTTATAGAGAGGATGGATGAGCTAATGGTACTGGAAAACCAATCAATTGGGGTTAATATCTTGATAATCCAACACAAAGAAAATATTTTTCCACCAAATTTCCAATTAATCCATTGATTTTTTAGCACCATGTTTCCAAGCATGTTATCTTTGGTAAAAACTTTAACTTTCAAAGCCGGCATCAGCCTCCTGATGAAAACCATCAATGACTTTGGAACTGATGCAATTAAAGATAGAATTAGGTTATCCCAAGGAATTGACAGTCTGATCACAAACTCTTAAACTCATTTATATGGGCAAAAAACTATTTATTCCCATTTCCCTGTTCATATTGGCCTTGATCACCTCCTGCGATGAAGAGGACAAGGTCAGGGAGATCTCAAAAGACGGGGCCATTGAGACCGTGATGAATGTAGAGCACCTTAACGACAAAGTTGATGTAATCAGGACGACTTACAAGGTATGGGTAAAGAACGTAATGGTAAAAACATATCTTCATACCGATACCATTCCCTCTCTCGGAATTGCAAAGGAGCAGGCTGAAAATAATGACGGCGATGTCAAGGTGATTGATCTGAAGAAGGATTATGAATTCTACATCACAGTCAAGTAACCAGGATGAAGAAATCGGCCTACATCAAACTGGTTCTGGTAGCTACTGCTTTTTCTGCATGTAACCAACCAAGGAAAGCTCCCGAAAAGCAGGTATTCATGCGATCTGATACCACGGCTCATTATTCCAGAGCACATGGCATGGGGTACATGGGTTATTACTATGCCTTCCGTCCTTATGGAATCTATTCGATGGGAAGAGGTTTTTCCCGCACAGGATACTATTCCGGTGCCATCCATGAAGGTTCCAATGTGGGAACCAATGGTTTCAAGGGGACCGTGGTGAGAGGCGGATTTGGCAGCAGCGTATTCCATGCATCATCCTAAACTTAAACTAACGCATGAAAAGATACACCATCAAACCCCGCTCTGGCTGGCAGCAAAAAGTGGAAGAGATAGGATTCGATTTCCATTCACAGGAATCTCCCTATTGGGATGAATCGGTCTTTTATGAATTCTCGATGGCAGAGGTAGATCTTCTTGAAAATGCAACCAATGAGCTCTGGCAGCTCTCGATTGATGCAGTGCAACATGTGATCGATAACAATCTATACCATCAGTTTCATATTCCCCAGTGGTTTATCCCCCACATCGAGAAGAGCTGGAACGAGGATGCTCCTGCCATTTACGGGCGCTTTGATTTCGCTTTCAAAAACGGGGTACCCAAACTGCTCGAATTCAATGCGGATACTCCAACTTCCCTTTTTGAATCTTCCGTTGTACAATGGCAATGGCTTCAGGACTTTGATGCAAGTTGCGATCAGTTCAACTCTATTCACGAAAAATTGATCGCGACATGGAGCTATCTCAGGGAATACCTTCATACGGGCACGCTGCATTTTACAACGGCCAGAGATTCTTCTGAGGACCTCACAACCACTGAATACATGCGGGATTGTGCCATTCAGGCAGGATTGGAAACAAAATTCCTCTTTATTGACGAGATTGGTTGGGATACCACCTTCCCAAGATTTCTGGATCTTGAAAATATAGAAATCCGGAATATTTTCAAATTATATCCCTGGGAATGGCTGGTCAACGAATCGTTTGGTCAAAACCTTCTAAAGGACCACACCAAAACCTTTTGGATTGAACCAAGTTGGAAGATGATACTCTCCAACAAAGCAATTCTACCCATTCTTTGGAAGCTTAATCATGGCCACAAAAATCTCCTTGAGGCCTATTTCGAATCTGACAAGGAATTGGCTGGCATAAGTTTTGCAAAAAAACCTATACTCTCCCGTGAAGGGGCCAATATTCAATTGACAAAACAGGGGAAAGTAATAGAGGAAACTTCAGGTGAATACGGGGAAGAGGGGTTCATCTACCAGGCGTTGTGCACCTTACCAGATTTTGGCAACCATTATCCACTGATCGGAAGTTGGATCATAGGGCAGGAATCTGCTGGCATTGGTATCCGCGAAAGCGATCAACTCATCACGGACAATACCAGCAGATTTGTCCCTCACCTCATCAAATGACCTATAACCTGTTCAAGAAGTATTAAAATCACTGATTTTTATATTTTTTAGTGACCATAATCCTAAATTAATAAAAAGCAAAACACTATCTTGTTCTCCTGTTGGATCCTAAGCTTTTCATTGAGTTATGCCATTTTTTTACCAAAAGCATCGCTTGAAAGTGTTCTGTTTTTCACTCGTTGCCATTACCCGATTTCTCTTCCCTTGCGTTGCTTTTTCTGCTGATTTTTTCGGTAGTGATTCGGTCAAAACAGCTGTCCCCAAAAAAAACTGAGAATCTATACCACACAAAGGTTAAGTACCCCAAAACCAGTCATCGATGGTATCCTAGACGATCCTTGCTGGAAAACCGGGACCTGGGCAGGTAACTTTACTCAGTTTATTCCAAAGGAAGGCGGAGTACCCTCTCAACCTACATTTGTTAAAATTTTGTATGATGACAAAAACATCTATGTGGCCATCAAGGCAATAGACAGTGAACCAGGCAAAATAATCCGAAAGGCCGGCAGAAGGGATGAATTGATTGGCGACATGGTCGGCATCAACTTTGACAGTTACCATGATCACCGCACCGGTTTTGAGTTCGACATGAGTGCAGCAGGACAAAAACTTGATTTGATTCTGACCAATCCCATGTTGTGGGATCTTAATTGGAACGCGGTTTGGACTGGAAAGGTGGCTATGGGGGATTCAGCCTGGACTACCGAAATGGAAATTCCACTGAGTCAGTTAAGGTACAGCAATCAAAACAACCAGATCTGGGGCATGCATGTCTGGCGGTGGATCGACCGCCTTCAGGAGGAGAGTGACTGGGAGGAACAATCCCTTACAGGTCCTGGGGTAATCTATCTTTTTGGGGAACTTCATGGAATCAATGGTTTAAAAAAATCGCAACGAATCGAATTGATGCCTTATGCATTGGGAGAACTGAGAACCTTTCCCAAAGAGCCTGGAAACCCTTTTACCAGCAGTGGCCACAGGTTCATGGGTAATATTGGATTAGATGCCAAAATTGGAGTAGGAAGTAATTTTACGGTAGACATGACCGTCAATCCAGATTTTGGACAAGTTGAATCGGATCCTTCCGTCATGAATTTAACGGCTTTCGAAACATTCTATGAAGAAAAGCGTCCCTTTTTTCTGGAGGGAAAGAGCATCTTCGATTTTGAAATGGATGATGCCATTCTTTTTTACAGCAGGCGCATCGGACATGCTCCCTCCTATCATCCTACCTTAAAAGACCAGGAATTCATCCAATCGCCCGATAACTCAACGATTCTGAGTGCAGTCAAATTTAGTGGGAAAACGGCGAATGGATTGTCAGTAGGTGTGCTGCAAAGTTTTACGGCCAACGAAAAGGCAACCATCAATTCACCAGCAGGCAACAGGAAAGTTAGCGTTGAGCCTTTTACCAGTTATGCCGTAGCCCGCATACAACAGGATTTTAACCAAAGCAACACCCTGCTTGGGGGAATTTTTACTTCAACCAACAGAAATCTGAACGATCCTGAGTTGAACTTCCTGAACAAAAATGCCATCACAGGCGGAATGGACCTGACCCATTTCTGGAAAGACAAAGAATATTTTCTGGAAGCTAAAGTGATTGGGAGTGACATTACAGGAGATGCAAAGGCCATCAGCAACCTTCAGCTTTCATCGGCCAGGTACTACCAGCGGCCCGATGCCATGCACCTTGACTACGACAGCACCCTGACCTCCTTGTCGGGCTATGGAGGAAAAATAAAAATCGGCAAGGGAAGCAAGGGTTTGTGGAGGTATTCAACAGAATTGGGATGGCGCTCGCCGGGACTGGATCTGAATGACGTTGGCTATTTGCAGATGGCCGATATCATACGTCAGAAAAATATGCTATCCTATTTTATCAACAAACCCGTCTCTATTTTTAGGACCTACACCATCGGAGCGGAACAAGGCAACAACTGGGATTTTGGCGGACAATTCCTGGCATCCGACGTTACGCTTAATCTTTCAGCAGATTTTAAAAACAAGTGGGGCATAGTGAATAACCTGAAATACAAAACTGAGACTCTCGACAACCATATTCTACGCGGTGGATTCGCCATGCTGGTACCTGCCAATTGGATGGAGACTTTCACCTTGAAAAATGATCAATCCAAAAAAGTGAACATGAACCTATCCACCATTGTTTCTGCATCAGCCGACAATGCCTACCATTACAACGAATACACGGCTGGAATGTCGGTTCGCCCCGTCAACAACCTTCTTTTCTCGATGATTGCCGATTATTCCTACAAAGTTGATAAACTTCAGTATGTCGATACGCAAGATTACAACGGAAACAAAAGATACATCCTGGGTCAGATCAATCAGGAAACCCTGGGCCTTACCTTTCGCATCGATTACAACATTACGCCGGAAATCTCCTTCCAGTATTACGGAAGCCCTTTTGCAACCAGGGGGCAATATAAAGATTACAAGGTAATTACAAACGCCAGGGATGACAATTTCAATAACCGTTTCAGGTTAATTCAGAACATGACACTTGTCAACGGAGATACCTGGCAGGTGGATGAGAATGGCGATCATATCGTTGATTACAGCTTTAAAAAGCCCGACTTCAACTTCAATCAATTTCGCTCCAATCTTGTTTTCAGATGGGAATACAAACCCGGGTCGCAAATCTTTGCAGTGTGGTCGAATGAACGGACCGACTGGCTAAACCCTGGGAACGAACCATTGGGAACTGCCGCAAACCGGTTGGCACATACATCACCCAACAATATTTTCCTGATCAAATTCAATTATTGGTTTTCATTGTAATTGCAGAAATAATCCAGTTTGTCAAAGATTCCACTTAAATAAAAAATTATCGGACATGAAAATTCTTAACTTACTCTTCGCAATCGTTCTGACAGGACAAGTACTTGTTGCACAGAACCAGAGTCCTATTCCAAGGATCAGTCAGCAGTTGACTGACTATTTTGCTGCCTATCCAAAGGAAAAAGTGTACGTTTCGACCGATAAGACCCTTTACAAGCCTGGTGAAACCATCTGGATCAGGGCTTTTGTCACAGATGGAAGCAATCAGCCATTACCCAAAGACAACCGCGGATTATTTGTCAAACTCTGCGATTCCAAAGGCGCAGTAAAGGTTCAGGAATTGTTCAAAGTTTCGGATAGCTCAGCTCCAGGCGATATAACATTGCCGGATGATCTCGCCAAGGGTATCTATTTCCTGTGTGCCTATACACCAGATGCTATATCCTCTGAAGAGATGGGAGTTTCTGTGATCAATGTCGATCCGCTTTACAAAAACCAGTGGATTGCCGAAACTACCTTGAAAGACAGTATTTCCATCTCCGGACAAAAAAATGAGGTACAAGCTGTTTTGAGGGATATTTCAGGAGAAATACAGAAAAATAGCTCTTTACATTATCAGTTGATGAATGGTTCAGACGTTATCGAGAAAGGAAAACTTAAAACTGATTCCAAAGGGAAATTGGTCATTTCTTTTGCCCTTCCTGCCAAAACCAATGGAGAACCTTTTGTATGCCAATTAAGTGACAACCGGGAAGAGTGGCAAAATGAGCTGTTTCTGCCCTCTGACCTCGATCCCATACAGATCCGTCTCTTTCCTGAAGGAGGAATGCTAATTCCCGGAACTGTCGCCAAGGTAGGGTTTACAGCATTCAACAAATGGGGAATACCTGTTGATGTGGAAGGAACCATCCAAAATCAGGAGGGAACCATTATTGAACCGGTCAAGACAATCACAAAAGGACTCGGTTTCTTTTCCATAGATAATGCGAATGGTCAGAGATACAAACTGGTTTTACCGGGTAAATCTCAAAAAGATCTGACCTTCGATTTGCCAGTTCCCAATCCCAATGGGATGGCATTGTCTGTGGCAAAAACAGATGCTCAGTTCATCTCCTCCCTTCTAACTTTTGCTGACAAGCAGAAACACTCCATAGCTCTGACGGTGATTCAAGGGAGCAATCTGTCTTGGGCCGCTGATATGGAGATTAACGGAACGGGCAGAATTAAGATTCCTGCAGAAAATATACCCCAGGGCATCAATCAACTCTCGGTTTTTACGAAAGAAGGCATACTTCTGGCAGAGCGGATTTTTTATATCGACAAAAAACAAGAACTTAAGATTGACATCCAACCCGAAAAAAACAGCCTCAATGCAGGGGAAAGCATGAAGGTAAAAGTTCGGCTGACCAATGAGAACAATCTGCCACTACCCGCAAACATTTCAGTATCGATCTTTGATCAGTTCCGGGGATGCGTTGTAAATCCAACTATCAACGAAAATCTGATGATTGGTGCTGAACTTGAAACCCCTTTCTCTTTGATTTCGGGTGCTTTCAAAGGAAAAATAACCAATTCCATGCTTATGGATATCTATCTGATCTCTAACAATGTAAAAGGTTTCAACTGGGCGAAGATCCTTGCCTTCCAACCTGAAAAAACCGAACAGGTCAAACGAGAGATGGACCAATTTTTAAATAAAAATTTTGATGCGCAAATTACCGGATACATCGCCGATTACGCAACGAAATACAAGTTGTTGTACAAAGACCATGTTCCCGAAGCCAATTATTTTGCAAACAATGAGGATCTCTTCCAGAAAATTCCGAAACAGGTAAACAGGAGTAACATATCCCTCGAAAATCAAAGAAGAATGTTGTCTTCAGGAACCGGTATAATGGAAGTGATCAAAACCCTCAAGCCCTATCATCTTGTCAACAATCAGATTGTCTTTATCGGAAGCGAGAATTCACTCAACTACCAGAGTGGTGCCCTGATCGTTTTGGACGGTCAAATGATGGGAACGGATATTTCTGCCATCTCCGGCATTTCACCCCTGGAAGTCGACCACATCAATGTTTCGACCAATGCAATGGACATTCAACGCTATACTGGATTGAACTCCGTAGGACTCATCGAAATTTTCCAGAAACAGGCAAAAAGTAAGACGCCTGATGCAATCAATGATGTCACCAACAAATACGATGGCAAATACAGGATTCCGAATCAGTTTCCGGCAATACCCAACAATAGCAAGCGAGACATCCGAACCACCCTGCTTTGGATTCCGGCACAGGTAGTTGATGCATCGGGTCAATTTGAGTTGACTGTTACTGCAGGAAAGGTATTGACCAATTTTATCATTGAAATACAAGGCGGCACTGATAATGGCAGGTTTGGAAGCGGTCAGGCACAATTTTCTGTGGTAAAATAAAAAACTATTTTCCGATGCAAAAATTCTTGAAAATATTTCCAAGAACCTCATCTGTAGTTATTTGGCCTGTTATTGATCCCAGATAATAGAGGCATTCCCGGATGTCCTGGGAGAGGAATTCACCTGACAAACTGGATTCCAATCCGGCGATGGTCCGGTCGATGGCTTCAAGTGCGTGGGTCAGTGCTTCGTAATGGCGGAGATTGGTAATGATCACATCTTCCAGCTGAATTTTGTCTGTTGAAATTGCCTTTTTCATCAAACCTACCAGAGCTGACAGGTTTTCTTTTTCCTTAGCTGCAATAAAAACCAGCGATTCGTTTTCAATTAAGGACACAGATGACAACTTACTCCGAATCTGTTCCGAAACAAGATCAGACTTGTTGGCAACAAGAATCAGTTGCTGGTCGGTTATCTTTTTTCGGATCTCTTGTATCCTGCTCTGAATCGCTTCGCACGAATTGGTGAGATCCAGTACCAGCAAAATCACTGAAGCTTGTTCCAACTTCCTGTAAGATCTTTCAATACCCATATTTTCAATGGCATCGGATGTCTGTCGCAAACCGGCAGTATCGAAGAAACGGAACAACACCCCATCCAGATTGACGACATCTTCGATCACATCCCGTGTGGTGCCATGGATTTCAGATACTATGGCCTTTTCTTCATTCAAAAGAGCATTCAAAAGGGTCGATTTTCCCACATTGGTCTCCCCAATGATTGCCACAGGAATTCCGTTCCTGATGGCATTTCCCAGCCGGAAGGAGTCGGCCAGCCTTTTCAGGAGCTTTGCCACCTTGCGGGAAAGTGCCATCAACTGGCTCCGGTCGGCAAACTCAACATCCTCTTCGCTAAAATCGAGTTCCAATTCTACCAACGTCATAAAATGAAGCAACTGATCCCTCAACTGACTTATTTCCGAGGAGAATCCTCCCCTCATTTGGTTCATGGCGACCCTGTGGGCGGCAGAATTCCCTGAGGCAATGAGATCTGCAACAGCTTCAGCTTGCGAGAGGTCCATCTTTCCATTTAAAAATGCACGTTGGGTAAATTCACCCGGTTGAGCCAGCTGAGCCCCCCTGTCGATCAACAACTGAAGAATTTGCTGCTGAACAAAAAGCGATCCATGGCATGAAATTTCAACTACCTCTTCTCCGGTGTAGGAATGAGGTGCATGAAACAGACCGACGACTACTTCATCCAGCAATTTGTCTTCTTCGTGAATGGTTCCAAAATGAAGTGTATTGGCGGCCTGACCGGTCAGTTTCTTTCCCTTGACAGGAGAGTGAAAAATCTGATCAACCAACTGAATAGCCCGATCGCCGGAGAGACGAATCACTGCGATCCCTCCCATCCCGGCTGGAGTTGAAATGGCACATATGGTTGAAGAGGGAAGCATACTATTTTTTTTTACAAATATAGCATATAACAGAATCCTGCCGAACCTTCTTCCTTTTACGGTAGAGCATCAAAAAAAAAAGCCCCGAAGGACTTTTTTCTTATTACTGAATCTCAATGGCTCTTGCGGGCTTTGGTTTCAACTCCTCCCGTTTGGGAAGGGTTAGAAACAGGATCCCATCCTTGTACGACGCCTGGATCTTCTCGCTGTCGATGGTTTCAACCGGAATATGGAAGTGCCTGCGGAAAGAGCGGTAGGAAAATTCCCTGCGTGAATAACGCTCGCCTTCTTCGTTGTTTTCAGTCGTTACATCGGCTGAAACCGAAAGGTTGTTCTGGTCGAGATCGACTCTAAAATCCTCTTTCTTCATTCCCGGGGCAGCGACCTCAATTTGAATCCGGTTCTCGTCTTCCATGATGTTGACGGCAGGCAAGGTAGTGTTATCAGCCGAAAAACCGGCATTGCTCCAATCAACCAATTCTCTGTTGAACAATTGGTTAAATACACTTGGATACAATCTGTTGGATGTTCTGATCAGTGTCATTTTTAAATCCTCCTATTGTTAAATTAAACATATTATTGTTACTGAC
>Ga0118677_10014017_pt1 | contig 11414 bp, 10 predicted proteins | sample AliMusrvi5mmetaG_FD_86154 | JGI IMG/M metagenome (GOLD analysis project Ga0118677, IMG submission 86154) | reverse complement strand
GAACTCATTGGCGGTGAAAAAAACTTATTTTTAAGAGAATTATTGAAAGGGAAAAAAACAGCATGAAAAATTTAATCGTAATATTTCTTCTATTAACTTTAATTAGTTGTAGAACATTAACAATCAATAAGATAGAATATAGTAATATTCACCTTGATTCAACTTTAGTGATAACAGATTCAAAAATTGATTCAATAATTCTACCTTATCGGCTTGAATTAGAAAAGGATATGAATATAGTTTTATGTTATTCTAAAGAATCATTATTTAATGGTAAACCAGAAAGCACCTTAACTAACTTTTGTGCAGATTTATTATTAGCAGAATCAGACTCTATTTGCTTAAGATATCCAAATGTGCACATAGAGATTGCTATGATAAATACTGGCGGATTAAGAGTACCAATTCCAAAGGGACAAGTTAAAACACAAGTTATGTTTGAATTAATGCCTTTTGAAAATGAATTAGTATTTTTAAAATTATCTGGTACAGAGTTAAAGACATTTATAGATCATATTGCGTCTAGAGGTGGTGATGGTATTTCGGGTATGAGATTTGGTATAAAAGATAAAAAAAGTATAAATGCTGAGGTCCAAGGTAAGCCAATAGACAACTCAAAATATTATTGGCTTGCTCTTAGTGATTATCTTGCGAATGGAGGTGATGGAAATGAACAATTAAAAAGTATAAAAGATAAAATTTATCCAGGTATAAAATTAAGAGATATATTTATTGATCACTTGAAAAAAATGAACAAAAATAATATTCAAATAGAATCAAAAAAAGATGGGAGAATTTACAATGAAAAATAAGATTATAAGATTATTAGGTGTGATATTAATTTCACTATTTACAATTAATGCAATTGGAAAAACGGTACATATCACAATATTACACACAAACGATTTTCATTCACACATTGATCCGTTTGAAAAAAATGCACCGCAAAATGCTGGTGAAGGTGGTATGGCTAAAAGATCAGCACTTATCAAAAAAATACGATCAGAATCAGAAAATGTATTACTTTTTGATGCTGGTGATATGTTTCAAGGTACACCATACTATAATTATTACAAAGCTAAATTAGACTTTGAATTAATGACAATGCTTGGATATGATGGTGCTACAATTGGTAATCATGAATTTGATAATGGTATTGATACCCTTGCAGTGATTCTGAAAAACCTACAATTTCCTGAAGTAAGCTCAAATTATAAGTTCGACAAAACTCCACTGGCAGGTATGATTAAACCCTATACCATTTTGATCAAAAATGGTTTGAAAATAGGAATCATGGGCTTAAACGTGAATCCGAAAAGCTTGATTTTTGAGAAAAACTACAAAGGAGTGGAATATGAAGATCCGATTGAAAAGGCAACTGAAATTTCCAACCTACTGAAAATGAAAGAAAAATGTGATGTGATTATTTGCCTTTCGCATCTCGGAGCTGATACCACCAAAATGGAGGTTAACGACTTTGAAATTGCACACAAAACCCGCTATATTGACGTGATTATTGGTGGTCATTCTCACAGTATGATAACCAATACCACCGAAAAAAATGCTGCCGGAAAGCTGATTGTAATTGCACAAATGGGCAAAAGCGGTTTGTTTTTGGGAAGAGTGGATTTAGAGTTCGAAAAAAAATAAAAGAGTTTTTAGTAAGGTCTTAAATAGATTTATAAAATGAAAATCAGCAAAAAACATCTTCAAACACTTTTAGTCATTGTTCCGGTGATGATTTTATTGTCGTGGTATGTGTTTAGGCAAGCAGAACAAAATATGCGGGATGAACTGCGTACTCAAACCAGTTTTGGCGCCAACTCCATTGATATTAAACATGTAAAAGGACTTAATGGTAGTTTATCCGACCTGAAGAGCGTTAATTATTTAAGTTTAAAACGTCAGTTTTCAAGCATGATGAAATCAGACGAAGACTTTCATTTCATATACCTGATGGGAATGAATTCTCAGGGAAAGTTGTTTTTTTATGTCGACGACAGACCTGATGGAACTAAAGAATGTTCGCCTCCCGGAAGTATGTACGATGAAGCTCCGCCGGAATTCAAACAGGTTATGAAAACCGGCAAAGCAGTCGTGCAAGGTCCTTCAGCAGATAGTTGGGGGAATTATACCAGTGGTTGCGCTCCGGTTATTGACCCTGAAACCGGTAAGGTTATTGCCATTTTTGCCATCGATTTTAATGCCAACAATTGGTATTGGCAGATATTTTCGCGGGCATTTTTGCCTATTGCTTTTATTCTGGCATTTTCTCTTGCCCTGGTTTCTTTAATGATTTCATTTGAACGTAGTAAATTGCTGAAGGAAAGCGAACATAAGTATGAAATTATGTTTAATGAATCTCCGGACTCCTATTTAATTATGAAAGATGGAGTAATTATGGATTGCAATAATGCCGCAGAAAAAAGTCTTGGTTGTACGCATGAAGAATTAATCGGAGCAATTCCCTACAATTTTTTCCCTGAATTTCAATCTGATGGCAAGGACTCAAAAGAACTTGCAGCTCAAAGAATAGATGCTCTGAATTCAGGAAAAAATGCCTTTGAATGGATGTTGAAACGAAATGATGGAACCGAATTTTGGGCAATAGTTTCACTCAGCAAGATGAATCTCAACAAAGAACCGGTGTTATTTGCCACATGGACAGATATTACAGAAAAAAAGAACGCCGAACAGGAACTTCTAAAGGCTGTAGATGCTGCTAATGCTGCCAATAAAGCTAAGTCAGAGTTTTTGGCTAATATGAGTCACGAAATTCGAACGCCGCTAAATGGAGTCATCGGTTTTACTGAGCTATTGAAAAATACGCCATTGTCAGCGCTGCAGGAGCAATATGTGAAAAATGCCAACAGTTCAGGCTTCACTTTGCTTGGAATAATAAACGACATACTTGATTTTTCGAAAATTGAGGCTGGCATGATGAACTTAGATGTAAGCACTACAGATTTAATTGAATTACTAAATCAAAGTATCGATATCATAAAGCTGTCGGCCAATCAAAAGAATCTCGAAGTATTGCTGGATGTTGATTCAAAATTACCTCGTTTTGCAGAAATTGATGCGGTTCGACTCAAACAAATCCTTGCCAATTTACTTGGAAATGCAGTTAAATTTACTCAAAATGGAGAAATTGAACTCAAAGTAAGATATCAAAAACTGACCAACAATTCCGGAAAAATAAAATTCTCGGTTCGTGATACCGGAATTGGAATTAAAGCCGAAGATCAGGTAAAATTGTTTAAAGCTTTCAGTCAGGCCGATAGCTCCACCACCCGAAAATTTGGAGGAACAGGTTTGGGCTTGATTATATCAGAAATGATTGCAAAAAAAATGGGTAGCACCATCGTTTTGGATAGCATTCCCGGTGAGGGAACCACTTTTTCATTTGATATCACGGTCAAAACAAAGCATGGCGAAAAACTTGATTTTTCGGCAGTAAAACCAATAAAACGTTGTCTGATTATTGATGACAACAAAGATAACCGATTGATTCTGGAACATATACTTGCAGGTTGGGAAATAGACTCCGTGAGTTGCGAAAATGGACAATCTGCTCTCGAAACTATCAAAAGATCTGAACCATTCGATGTTATAATTTGCGATTACCACATGCCCGAACTCGATGGGCTTGAAACTATCCGCCAAATTCAGCAAAATCAAAATCCTTCTACCGGTGGTCTACAAACCATTTTACTGCTTTCATCATCCGACAACGCCGATTTGTATAGCAAATGCGATGAATTTGGCGTAAAATTCAGACTGACCAAACCCGTAAAATCAGATGAATTATACAGTTACCTCTGTAGCATAAGTCAACCAACTCAGATAAACGGCAAAGCAAGCGAAATCAACATTCAGAAAGTTGAAAACCCGGAATACCATGGACCGGTATCAGTGCTTATAGCCGAGGATAATGTATTCAATATGTTGTTAATCAAGGCAATTATCACCGATATATTTCCAAAAGCTAAGATTATCGAAGCAAAAAATGGCAAAGAAGCCGTTATGCTGTGGGTGATTGAGCAGCCCGAACTGATACTAATGGACATGCAAATGCCCGAAATGGGTGGGGTAGAGGCGACCTTACGAATCAGGGACCAGGAAAGCGATGGGCATCATACACCAATCATAGCATTAACTGCCGGAGCATTGATGGAAGAAAAAGAGCGTTGCCTGAATGCCGGTATGAACGATTTCCTGACAAAACCCATTGAACCGGCTAAACTAAAAGAAGTGATAGTGAAGATATTCAATCTGATAAATGATAAAATTCCACAATCTTAATTTTTTCTGTTTTTATGACTAAAAAGATTCCTTTTTTTTTCATTTTCATTTTTAGCTTATCAGTGTACTGTCAAAATAAAACCTACCTCAGCATAATTAATCAGGTTTCTGAAGATTCGCTGCGAAAATACGAATTTACAATTGCAAGTGAACTTTTTGGTGGTCGTAGAACGCACACCGATAAAGGTTTACTTACCTCTAATTACATTGCTAATTGTTTCAGATCAAATGGTTTGAAAGCTCCTTTCAATCAATCTTATGTACAAATTATTTCAATCCTTCCAAGATCTTTGCATGCTGCTCCGGCATTGAATGATGAGAAAACCTTAAACAATCTGAATAATGTCTCTGAAAGCAATTTTGCAGCGCAAAATATAATTGGAGTTCTTCATGGAAGAAATCTAAAAGAAACTCATTTGGTTATAACCGCTCACCATGACCACATGGGACGTAGCGAAGATGGAATTTTCTATGGTGCCGACGATAATGGAAGTGGTATTTCTGCCCTAATTGAAGTCAGCCGCATTTTAAGTCAGGCTGCAAAAAAGGGAATTCGGCCAAAGCGAACAATCATTTTTGTCTCAACGGATGCAGAAGAAAAAAAACTTGTAGGTTCTGATTATTACGTAAATAATCCTGTTTTGCCAATTTCTAAAACCTATTGTAATGTAAATTTTGATATGATTGGGCGGATTGACAGCACTCATTTGGTTTCGAAAAATCTGAATAATTACATTTATTGTATTTATAAAGATACTATAAATCAAGTGCTTAATGATTCGTATTTGAATAATCTGAATGAAAAATACACGCAATTAATCCTTGATGAGCGATATGAAAAGGAGGCAGAGAGTAAAGTTCCGTATAGTTTGATAACCCGTTCCGACCATTATCCGTTTATGAAAAAAGGAATTCCTTCAATATGGCTTTTTAGCGGTTTTCATAACGATTACCATCAAACCACCGACACGCCTGATAAAATCTGCTATCCTGAACTAAAAAAACGGGTTCAGTTTGTGTTGGCTCTGGTTTGGGATTTGGCAAATAAATAAAACTCAGTTTTTCCTCACCATTATCACCGATCCAGCTAACATTGGAACAACAAAATTCAGCATCCAGATACACATTCCGGCTAAAGCGATATTGACTGTCAGGCCGGAAAATGCACCAATGGTTAGTACCGCAAACGAACTGCGCACTGTAGCTTCGGAGAATGCCAGCGAAGGCGTGAAGGTAACGAACAGGTAATTGGTTGGAATTGCTACCAATGCCTGCCAGTAGCTTAATTCAATGCCGAAAAATTGCAACATCAGGAAAAACTGAACGCAAAAAACTGCGTATCGAATCAACGAAACTAGCATGATATGAACCAGCTCAATTTCCCGAAAATCGGAAAGACAATCTGTAAATTCTTTGATTTTCAGCGAATAAGAACTTTGTTTGAACAATTTGCTCAGATGTGGCAATAAGAAATACAGCAATCCGAAACCAACCAGGCAAAGTGCCAGTAAGCTAAGATATAGAGAATAGTTTGCCTGAATTTTAGTGCTGGTTGAAGCAAAGAAAAGGATACAGGCCGGAATGCCGCACAAAGTCATTATCAGATTCTGTGTCAGGCTGTTAAGCAGGCTCAAAGTCACTCCGGCTTTGTGGTTTTTTGAGTTCAGAAACATGACACGTCCAATTAATTCACCAACCCGGTTTGGGGTGAAAAAACCCGTGGAAATTCCAGCCAACACAGCTTTAATTGAAAATAGTAAACTGATTTTCTGAATGTGAACTGTCATCATTTTCCACTTTATTGACTCGAAAAACCAGTTGAAGGGAATTAATAAAACCACAGCTGCCAGCCACCAAAATCGAAAGCCCGGCATTTGCTTCCAGTGTGCTAATAAATCGGGATATTGATTGAAAATGAGGAGTTTATAAGCCAGAAATGAATAGGAAGCAATTAAAAACAAAAGTCCCCAGCCCCGTAAGACGGACTTTTTAGCAATTGGTTTTAATACTTTTTCATCGTTCATTGAACAATATCTTTCTCAAATTTTGAGCTTGAAGTCTGTTTTTTGAATGTGAATTTCTTTTGAGAGAAATAACTAACCAGCACGCAAAAGAAAGTGGCCAATAAATTTGAAGGTGTAGTCCAAAAATGAAAAACTTCGACAAACAGCTTCAGAAGTACGGCATTGATCCCTAAATTCACAAATACAATGATGAAATACCGGTACAACTGAACATGTCCACGTAATTCGGATTCGGTGAACGTGACATATTTTTGCAAAAGAAACCCAAAGAAATTGGCGAAAGGGAAAACAATGGTCAGTGCAGCTATGTGAGAACTAAGTGTGAAAAAACCAAGTGGCAACATTTTTTGTTGTAACACGAAATTATAAACTGCAAAAAATAACAGTTGAGAAAATACAACATTGAGAGCCCCGGTAAAACCGTATCTGAAAAACTGCAAATCCATATAGTTGCGAAACGGAGGGTAAAAGAAATCAACGCATTTCCCTATCCAATTCCCTGTGGCTTCCAATAATTTTCTCATTTCAATTTTCTGTGTCTGACATAAACGGACAAACTGTCCTTTTAAGTATGTCAATCAAACTATTTTTGTTACTTTTGTTTTTTTGTAAGATTTGCGTTACAAAGATACAATTTATGAATTGAGATTTGACAATTTCAGTTACAGAAAAATAGTCATACGTATAAATTGCTACAGCAGAATTCCGGTTTTGCCAACTTCAGAAAATAAATGTCACAAGTCAGAGCAAAAAAACACTTAGGTCAGCATTTTCTCCGCGATAAGGAGATAGCTCGTCGTATTGCAGAAAGTCTCGAGGTCAGCACTCCAACCAAGGTGCTTGAAATCGGTCCCGGAATGGGTGTGTTGACTCAGTTTTTGCTTGAAAATAAGGATATTGATCTTACAGCAATCGAAGTTGATACCGAATCGGTGGCTTACCTGCACGAACATTATCCCGATTTAAAAGTGATTGACGGCGATTTTCTGAAAATGGACCTGAAAACGCTTTTTAGCGAAAAGTTTTATGTGATTGGTAATTTCCCCTATAATATATCCAGCCAGATTTTTTTCAAAGTGCTTGATAATAAAGATTTGATTCCATGTTGTGCCGGAATGATTCAAAAAGAAGTGGCTGAGCGCATTGCGGCACCTCCGGGAAGTAAAACTTATGGAATTCTGAGTGTATTGATGCAGGCTTACTACAAAATTGAATATCTTTTCACAGTTCACGAACATGTTTTCGATCCGCCTCCCAAGGTGAAATCCGCCGTGATTCGCTTTACGCGCAACGATGTTTCAAAAATTGATTGCAACGAGCAGCTTTTTAAATCTGTGGTAAAAACCGCTTTTAATCAACGCCGCAAAACACTGCGAAATTCACTCAAACCGCTTGGTGTTCAGAATGAGGTACTTTTTGCCGACCCACTTTTCGATAAGCGCCCGGAGCAACTTAGTGTGGCAACTTTTGTAGACCTGACGAACAGAATTGAAGCTGCAATGAAATAGCAACCAGCTTTTTAATGCAATTCTTTGAGCAAATTTATCGCCTCTGTGCCTTCCCAGCCGAATTTGCTAGCCAGACTCTTCGCTTTTTCAGCCATTTCCAGGGCACTGGGCTTGTCGTTCAGTTTCTTATACAGTTTGGCACAAAGCAAATAGGAATCATATTCCTCGTCCAACGCTAAAGAGCGGTTAGCCCATCGGAGAGCTTGTTGGAGTGCGTTGAAATTATCAATGTTTTTCAGAAAGTTTCCGGCAATCTCGCTCAGTTGAGAATGATTATTCCAGGCAAATCTGTCTGCCGATTCCAAACATACTTCGGAATATCTCTGCCAGTTATGACTGAATTCCCAAATTTTTAGATCATAATTAAATATAAGCGAATCTGTACTGTATGAATGAATTTGTGCTGCCAATTCACGCTTTTCAGGGTAACTAAACGTATCGGTAGTTTCCACCAGAATATTCAAAAGCGCTTTGACCTCATAATCCAGTTTTCGTTTCAAGCGCTCTGGCGAAGCAATGTCGGCATATTCTTTTTCATGACCGATTACAAACTGAAAAACCCTAGAATTCATATCGGAAATCCCGTTTGTGAAAATTCGCCAGTTGATTTCAGATAATAATTGTTTGTCGGATTGTGTGGCAAAATATAGATTTGCAACTGCTGAAACCTCCATTCCGGCTTTTTTAAGTGCCCGGATATAAGCATAACAATTTTCGGAATTGCTCACATTGTTCTCAAACCGCTGTTTCAGGTACAGCAATTGTTTATGTGGTACAAGCGCATTTTTTCCTTCGGCAATAAAAGCGTCCTTTTTTAATTCAGCTTCCACTCGATAAACAATTTCGCCATTGGTATTGTAAAAAACAAAGGTAGGAAAAGCACTGATTTTTAATTCTTTATTCAACTCAATACCATCGCCTTTTTCCATATCCTGAGCCATACATACGAAGGTTTTGTTGAAATAATCAGCAACCTGCGCATTGGGAAAAACACTTTCTCTCATCGCCTTGCAATGCGGACACCACGAGGCATAACACCAAAGCATGACCGGCTTATTCTCCGCTTTTCCTTGTTTCAGAGCTGCATTCAGACCCTTTTCGGAGAATGAAATTCCGTTTTGTGCCGGTAAAAACTGCACGGTAGTCAGCAAAAAAAATAATATAGCTCTGATTATTTTCTTCATCTGTTGAAAATTTTATAATTAAACAAAAAAACCGCTGCAAAAGTTTGCAACGGATTTCACCCCACAACCGGGATAGTTTAAAAGAAAACTATTTGGCTCCGATTAATTTTTCAACAGTTTGAATAAATTCATTAACCTGAGGATAAAGTTTTTCAACGCTGTCTTTATCGTAATATGCAAAATCGTCATAATCACTGCTGTGTCTTTTTTCAAACAAAGTAGCAAATGTATTACTGATTTTAGCTGATAATTTTCCGCTTACAACAAAATGTAATCCCAGCATTTGCTTTGCTCCGGCATGAGTTTGCGCAGTTATACCATTTTTGATTAACAGTGCAGAAACAATATAATAACAAGCATAATACAAACGGTTGATAGCACCATTAAGAAAACCCTCATCAATCATTAATCTGGCTTCCATCAATGTTTCCTTTGATCGTTCGATACGATATGCAACCAATCCCTTGATGCTTTCGTCGTCCAGGGTCTCCGTCATAATAAAACTCCTTCATTCATTACATTAATGTAAAATGGTGTTTTGAAAGGTCGATTTTCCCAGTTTTTTCTGGCAACAACCATGGGGCTAATCAGTACTCCCGTTTTAAGTTCCAACAGGTAAATCGGGAATGTGATTTTTTCTTCATCTTCCAGTGTTATTCTATCCTTATTCAATAATATCAACAAATCAATATCGCTACCTTCATGTGCATCGCCCCGTGCCTCTGAACCGTAAAGTATTACTTTGGCATCGGGGGCTTCACGCTGAATGATTTCACGCAGACTATTTACTATATCAGGATGGTTCATAGCAACTGTTTCCTTTTGAATAATGTTGCAAATATACAAATATCAGTTGAATCAAATACGTAATAGAATAAGAATTCTAAAATGTATATAAATCTTATTCAAAGAAAACAAAGAAGCCGTCGCAGAACCTCTGTAACGGCTTTTTTATGAAATAGTCGGGGCGCGACTTTAAGTCGCACTCCGACTTAAATTTATCTTCCCTGTTCCTTTGCCCAACTGTCTTTGAGTGAAACAGTGCGGTTGAAAACCAGTTTGTCGGCTGTCGAATCAGGATCTACATTGAAATAACCGATACGTTGAAACTGGAAATGATCCAGCGCATTAGCATTCTTCAACGAAGTTTCCACCTTGCAACCTGTCAGTACTTTCAGTGAATCAGGATTAAGCAAATCGCGGAAATCGCGCTCGTCGGCCGAAGGATTTTCAACGCTGAACAAGCGGTCGTATAAGCGTACTTCCGCATCCAAACAGTTCGTAGCCGAAACCCAGTGAAGTGTTCCTTTCACCTTGCGGTTAGCTTCGGGCATGTGGCTTTTGGTTTGCGGGTCATACTCAGCATAAATTTCCTCAATATTACCGTCAGCATCCTTTTTGCAACCGGTACATTTCACGATATAAGCACTTTTCAGGCGCACTTCCTGACCCGGAGTCATGCGGAAAAATTTCTTTGGAGCATCTTCCATGAAATCATCACGTTCCATGTAAAGTTCTTTGCTGAAAGCAATTTCGCGCGTTCCTGCTGATTCGTCTTCGGGATTATTCACCGTTTCCATCATTTCCACCTGTCCTTCAGGGTAGTTGGTGATTATCAGTTTTACAGGGTCAAGTACAGCATTGACCCGGGTTGCAGTTTTGTTCAGATTTTCGCGAACGGAATATTCCAGCAATCCAATATCATTCTGCGCTTCGAATTTGGTATAGCCAATTTTATCAATAAAACTGTGAATTGCTTCGGGTGAGTAACCACGGCGACGCAAACCACAAATTGTTGGCATGCGTGGGTCGTCCCAACCGCTTACCAGCCCTTCCTGAACCAGTTGAAGCATTTTGCGCTTGCTCATCACGGTGTAGGTAAGGTTCAGACGGTTGAATTCTATTTGTCGCGGGCGATAATCGCTGTCTTTAAACTGATCGATAAACCAGTCGTAAAGCGGACGGTGAACTTCAAACTCCAGCGTACAAAGCGAATGTGTCACGCCCTCGAAATAATCCGACTGACCGTGAGCATAATCGTACATCGGGTAAGCTTTCCATGTCCAGCCGGTGCGGTGATGCGGGTGTGAATTGATAACTCGGTACATCAATGGATCGCGAAAATGCATGTTTGAAGAAGCCATATCAATTTTGGCACGCAGAACCATCGCACCTTCAGGAACTTCACCGGTATTCATCATTTTGAACAATTCCAGATTTTCCTCAACAGGACGATTGCGATATGGGCTTTCGGTGCCGGGAACGGTTGGTGAGCCTTTTTGTTTGGCTATAGTTTCGGCCGATTGCTCGTCAATATAGGCTTTCCCCTGTTTAATCAGCTCAACAGCCAAATCCCACAGTTGCTGGAAATAATCGGAAGCATAATAAATGTC
>Ga0118677_10014016_pt1 | contig 11414 bp, 8 predicted proteins | sample AliMusrvi5mmetaG_FD_86154 | JGI IMG/M metagenome (GOLD analysis project Ga0118677, IMG submission 86154) | reverse complement strand
GGTCTACGCCGCTACTCATACCGGACGTCGGCCAGAATGGTTTTTACGGCAAGCGCTCTATTAGAACGATTCAGGTTGTCTTTTGTCTTGCCACGACGTTCATCTATTACCTGCTGGTCCTTTACATATCCAGGCCGGTGAGCAGCCTGGCGCTGTTTGCCAAAAAGATTGCCGCCGGGGAGTACGGTGCCCAGCTACCAAAAGCGGCCAATGACGAAGTCGGGCTCCTTTCCGAGTCACTAAACCGGATGTCTCACCAGATCCAACAGAAAACCCTCGACCTGGAAACGACCAACCGGGAACTGCAGCAGGAACTTACCGAGCACCGACGGGCCGAAGTGCGTCTCAAAGCCAGCGAAGAGAAGTTTCGCACCCTGGTGGAGAATACCTTTGATGTCATTTTCGTTCTTGATGCCGACGGTGTTTTCCATTTTGTATCGCCATCGTGGGAAACGCATTTCGGCTATCCGGCCACCACTGTTATCGGGAAGAATTTTCTCCCCTTTGTGCACCCCGATGACGCTCCGCTCTACCTTGACTATCTCAACCAGGTCATGACGAGCGGACAAGCCACTACCTGCCTCCGCTACCGTGCCAGACATGCCGATGATTCCTGGAGATTTTTCATCGCCAACGGCACCCTTTACCGGGGCCCCGGCGGCCAGGCGTTCTATCTCGGCATCGGCCATGACATTTCCGAAGAGAAACGACTCGAAGAAGAACGCCTGAATCTTGAGCGTCAGTTTCTCCATGCGCAAAAGCTGGAAAGCCTCGGTATTATGGCCGGAGGCATTGCCCACGACTTCAACAATCTGCTGACCGTCATCATCGGCAATATCGAGCTGTCCAGCATGCTGCTTGGCAAAGGTTCCCCGCCGGCCATCCGTATGGAACAGGCCATGCAGGCCAGCCTGCGGGCTGCGGACCTCACCCGGCAGATGCTGGCGTATTCGGGTAAGGGGGTGTTCGAGCTCAAGCAGCTTGACCTCAATCGACTGGTTAAAGACAACTGTGAACTGTTCCGCACTACCATCCCCAAGACCGTGTCCATAACAATGGAGCTGTCGACATCGCTCCCCCCGATTGTAGGCGACGTCGGGCAGTTGCAGCAGGTCATCATGAACCTGATCACAAATGCCGCCGAGGCCATCGGCGGTGAACCGGGCAGCATCGTGATTGCCACGGGGGTACAGGAATGCGACAAGAAACTGCTCCAACAGAGCAGACTGGGAGAAAAAGCGGAGCCGGGGTGCTACATCTCCATCGATGTCACCGACTCCGGGTGCGGTATGAATGAGGAGATGCAGCAACGTATTTTCGAACCTTTTTACACGACCAAATTTACCGGGCGCGGCCTGGGCATGTCGTCTGTCATGGGCATCATCAAGTCGCATAACGGCGCAATTCTCCTGCAAAGTAATCCGGGATCAGGTTCCACATTCAAGATACTGTTACCGGTATTTACCGGGCAATCCGGCACTTCCCCGCCACATCCGGCAGAAAGAATCGCGCCAAAGCATCACCACGCTACAACCGGAACGGTTTTAATTGTCGACGATGAGGAACTGGTGCGGGATGTGTGCTGCGCATATCTTAACGACATGAAATTGCTGACGTTAAGCGCCGCTGACGGCAGGGAAGCAATTGATACTTTCAGCCGGCATATGCATGATATTTCATTTGTCATACTGGATCTGACCATGCCGCATATGGACGGAGTGGCAACGCTACGCGAGCTGAGGCTTCTACAGCCCGATGTCAAGGTGATCATCAGCAGTGGTCATTCCACGGAAACCACTGCAGAAAAATTTAGTGCCGACAAACCTGACGGTTTTATTCAGAAACCGTTTCAGATGCAGGAACTCCAAAAGAATATTAGTAAAATTCTTCCGGAGATCTCCGGCAACAACAACAGCAGCTGCTAGAACCGAAATACACAAAAAGGCCGTTACACATGACCGGAAGCGCATCCATCAAGCGCAGCATGTTCATATTCCCTGCCGTTGCAGCGGTACTTCTCTGCGTAACCGCCGGATGTAATCGCACCCCATTAACGGAACGAACGGTGCAGGGGTATGTCGAAGGAGAGTTCGTCTATATTGCCCCTCCCCTGCCGGGACGACTGACAACTCTCTTCGTACAGCGCGGCACGCAGGTCAAGCAGGGCGAGCCGCTGTTTGAGATTTACTCGCCAGACCTCGTGACCGCCCAAAACGAGTATCTCATTGCGTTGGGGGCGGGCGTTGGTTCCCAAAACCTGAAAGCCAGTGCCCTGAGAAAACTCAAAAACTTCGACGTATCCGCAGACCAGATCGCCACGCTGGAAAAGACACACGAAATCAAGAAGACCCTGCGAGTCAACGCACCCCGCAGCGGCATCGTGGTGGAAAAGATGGCGGTGCAAGGCCAGATGGTGGACGCCGGGATGAAACTATACCGCCTTGCGGACCTTTCGCTCGTATGGGTGCAGTCGCAGATTTATGAGCAGGACCTGCCTTCCGTGAAACTCGGACAGGAGGCGGAAGTCACGTTGACTTACCTGCCGGATCGCAAGTTCGAGGGGCGCGTCACTTACATCTACCCGACGCTCGACGAGAAGACCCGCACGGCCAAGGTTCGCATGGAGTTTCACAATCCCGGCCTGTTCCTTAAACCGGGGATGTTTGCGAAGGTCGAGTTGAAGGCGAACCTGGACAAATCCGCGCTGCTGGTGGCCGATTCCGCCGTCCTGCGTAGCGGCGAGAAGAACACGGTGTTTGTGGCATTGGAGGGAGGCAAGTTCGAGCCTCGCACGGTCGTGATTGGGGCACGTGGCGAGGGCAACACCTATCAGGTTCTCAAAGGGCTCAAAGAAGGGGAACGGGTTGTCACCTCAGGCCAGTTCATGCTCGATAGCGAAAGCCAGCTCAAAGAGGCCATCCAGAAAATGACGGAACCCGGCAAGCCCCAGGCGGCCGAACCGGAGCAACCAGAGACCGCAATGCCGCTGCCCGCTTCCGTCGCAAAGGCCGATGCCGAGCCGACCCGCTATGTCTGCCCGATGCCGGAACACAGCACGATCACCTACGACCATTCCGGGAAGTGCCCCATCTGCGGCATGACGATGATTCCGGCGGAGCCAGAGACTGCGGCCCCCGCCGCAGCCTCGTCGCAATCCAAGGCCGCAGAAGCCAGCGAGGGCTATGTCTGCCCCATGCCAGAGCATCCCAAAGTCTATGAGCATCCTGGCGACTGCCCCATTTGCGGGATGAAATTGGTGCCCAAGAAATCCGTGAAACCCGCACCGGCCCCATCGCCCGTTCCCAAGACGGAGCACCACCACTAGTTCTTCCCCATGCTCCGCTCCATCATTGATTTCTCGCTCAAAAACAAGTTCCTCGTCCTGTTGGCGACGCTGGCGCTCGTCTTTGGCGGCATCTATGCCGTGCGAAACATCCCACTGGACGCCATCCCAGACCTCTCCGACACGCAGGTCATCATCTACACCGAATGGCCGGGGCAGGCTCCGCAGATCGTGCAGGATCAGGTCACCTATCCCATCGCCACGAAGATGCTCTCCGTGCCGAACGCCAAGGTGGTGCGGGGCTATTCGTTTTACGGCTTCTCGTTTGTCTATGTGATTTTTGCGGATGGCACCGACCCCTACTGGGCTCGCAGCCGGGTGCTCGAATACCTCAGTTCGCTCTCCTCCCGACTGCCCAAGAACGTCTCCCCCTCGCTCGGCCCCGATGCCACGGGCGTCGGCTGGGCGTTCATGTATTCGATCAACTCGAAGCAGCGTGACCTGGCGGAACTGCGTTCGTTCCAGGACTGGTATCTCAAATACCAACTCAACTCCGTGGAAGGGGTGGCCGAGGTCGCGTCCATCGGCGGCTTCGTCAAACAGTACCAAGTCACCGTCGATCCCAACAAGTTGCGGGCCTACAACATCCCGATCATGGAGGTCAGCAAAGCCATCGAGCGGAGCAACGGCGAGGTGGGCGGGCGCTCCATCGAGATGGCTGAGAAGGAGTTCATCCTGCGGGTGCGCGGCTACATCGAGAAAATCGAAGACCTGCAAAAAGTCGCTGTCGGCGTGGGAGCCAACGGCACGCCCATCCTGCTGGGCGACGTTGCCAACATCCAACTCGGCCCGGACATGCGGCGCGGCATTGCGGAGTTGAATGGCGAGGGCGAGACCGTGGGCGGCATCGTCGTGGTGCGCTACGGGGCCAATGCGAAGGAGGTCATCAGCAATGTGAAAAAGCGGCTGGATGAAGCGATGAAAGGCTTGCCGCCGGACGTGACCTACACCGTGGCTTACGACCGCACCGCCCTCATTGACCGCGCCGTAAAGACGTTGGAAGAGAAGCTCGTGGAGGAGAGCCTTGTCGTCGCACTGGTCTGCATCCTGTTCCTGCTCCACTTCCGCAGTGCGCTGGTGGCGATCATCATTCTGCCCGTGGCCGTGCTGATGTCATTTATCGTGATGTATGCACAGGGGCTTAGCTCGAACATCATGTCCCTGGGCGGCATCGCCATTGCCATTGGCGCGATGGTGGATGCGGTCATCATCATGATCGAGAACGCCCACAAGCACATCGAACATGACGGAGGGGAAAAACCGCATTGGGAGATTATCCGGGACGCCAGCGTGGAAGTCGGCCCGACACTCTTTTACTCGCTGCTTGTCATCACGATTTCGTTCGTCCCTGTCTTCGCCTTGCAGGCACAGGAGGGCCGCCTCTTCAAGCCTCTCGCCTTCACGAAGACCTACTCGATGGCGGCTGCGGCCCTGCTTTCCATCACGCTTGCGCCGATTTTGATGGGCTACTTCATCCGGGGCAAAATGATTCCGGAGGAGAAGAACCCGGTCAACCGGCTCTTGATTTGGATGTATCATCCAGTAATCGATTGGGTGATCCGCTTTCGCTGGGCCGTCATTGCGGCTGCAGTGGCGATTGTGGCCTGGGTGTTCTTCCCGTGGAACGCGCTTGTCGCCAACCGCCTCCCGGATGGCCCCTTGAAAACGCTGGCGACCACGGTGGGACGCGCGTTCCCGTTCCAGAATCTCGGTTCCGAGTTCATGCCGCCGCTCTACGAAGGCGACCTGCTCTATATGCCGACGACCTTCCCCGGCATCTCCCCCACCAAGGCGAGGGAAATCCTTCAGCAGACCGACAAAATCATCAAGACCTTCCCCGAAGTGCATCACGTCTTCGGAAAAATCGGACGGGCTGAGACCGCGACCGATCCCGCGCCCTTCGACATGGTGGAGACCACCATCATGCTCAAAGACGAGAAGGATTGGCCCGTCGTGGACATCAAAGACGCCGACGGCAAGGTCATCGCCCATCGTCGCCGCACGCCGGATGAACTGACGAGCGCGATGAACGCCGCGATCCAAATCCCCGGCCTCAACAACGCTTGGACAATGCCGATCAAGACCCGCATCGATATGCTTGCCACTGGCATCAAGACCCCCGTGGGCATCAAGGTCGCCGGGCCGAACCTGGTCGAGTTGGAGCGGATCGCCGAGCAGATTGAAACCATCATCCGCAAGGTGCCCGGCACGGCAAACGTCTTTGCCGAACGCGTGATGGGCGGCAACTACATCGAGTTCAACATCAACCGCGACCAGATCGCCCGCTACGGGCTTTCCATCGCCGACGTGCAGGAAACGCTGGAAGTCGCCTTGGGTGGCATGCCGCTGACGACCACCGTGGAGGGGTTGGAACGCTACACCGTGAACCTTCGGTATGATCGCGACTACCGGGAGAACCTCGAAGCGTTGCGGGAAATCATCGTGCCCACAATGAGCGGAGCGCAAATCCCGCTGGGGCAACTTGCCACCATCAAGACCGTGCGTGCGCCGATGGGCATCAAGAGCGAGGCGGCGGTCCCCAACGCCTGGATTTACGTGGACGTGAAGGACATCGATATCGGCACCTACGTCCAGATGGCCCAGCGGGCCGTGCAGGAGGCGCGTGACAACGGAATGTTGAAGGTTCCCAGCGGATACAACATCTTTTGGAGCGGCCAGTATGAATACATGCTGCGGGCCAAGCAGCGGCTCATGATCGTGATCCCGATTACGCTGCTGCTCATCGTCCTCATTATTTACCTGAACACGAAGTCAGCCGTGAAGACCGCCATTGTCCTGCTCGCCGTGCCCTTCTCGCTCGTGGGGGCGTTCTGGATGCTCTACCTCTTCAACTACAACCTGAGCGTGGCGGTGTGGATCGGCATCATCGCGCTCGCCGGACTCGACGCCGAAACCGGCGTGGTGATGCTGCTCTACCTCGACCTGGCTTATGACGAGTGGAAAAAATCCGGGAAACTCAAATCACTCGTCGATCTCCGCGACGCCATCTACCACGGTGCGGTGAAGCGAGTCCGTCCGAAGGCGATGACCGCCGCCGTCATCATCGCGGGCTTGCTGCCGATCCTTTGGAGCCACGGCGCGGGTGCCGACGTGATGAAGCGCATTGCCACCCCGATGATCGGCGGCGTGGTCACCTCCACCCTCATGGAACTCATCGTCTATCCCGCCATCTTCTTCATCTGGCGCTCACGGCGTCTGCTCAGGGAGGCGAATGCGTTGCCCATTGTGTAATGCAATAATCCCATCAAAAACATCCATAACAAAATGGGACCGAACGGGCCAGGCTCCAGTTGTTGGGGCTCTAGCGGGAAAGCTTGCGCCAGCCGAAACTACCTCCGCGTGCAAAGTCGGTGACTTTTCGGGAGATCAACGCGGTAAGGGCCGGCTGGACCAGCTTAAAGAGCCCTCCGAGCAGGGCGAGGAGAAATCCTGTGCGCTCGGCTTGCGAGAGTTTGTTCGGGCTCGCCTTTGCGGACGCTTTGGGCGGGGAAACTTTTTTGCGGCCGGGGAGCCGGGAGAGAATCCATCCGGCAACGGCGGCTCCGGAAAGCCAAGCGGTTTTGCGGTGGGCGACGGAATGTTTGAAGCGGGCCACCAAATCCAAGTCGCTGCGGGCGGCGCGCACGCTGGCGGCCAGTTCGTTGCGGCTCCATTCCAGATCGGCAATGAGTTGCGCCTTGCGCCGGGTGGCGTCGGTTACTTTTGGCTTTTCAACCATTGCTCATCCTTTCTGAATTCGTCGAGGGTTGCGGTAAAAACCGGCGTCTTCCATAGCGACCGGAGGGCGTAGAGGCACCCTGCGACCCCCAAAAAATGGAGCACCCCGGCTGCCAGGACGAGCCATCCCCAAGGCCAGTGGGTGACGGCGGAAACCACAACCACCAGGCCGATCCATAGGAAGGCATACCCGAAGGCGAGGCAAACGATGGCCATCCCCATAAGCAGGGCCATTTTGACATAAAGCCCCACGGCATCCTTGCCTTCGAGCCCGGCCAGTTCCATCCGGGCACGAAAATAACCGGCCAGGGAGGCCAGCATGGCGAGCAAATGCCGGGTCAAACCGGCATCGCTCGCGGGCGGCTCCTGCGGCGTCTGCGGTGTATCAGTCATGAGTTCAAGGGGTCCGCGGGTTGGGTGGACCTAGCGGCGAAACAGGATGCCGAGCACAAACCCCACCCCCAGTGCGGTGAGAACGCCGCGCAACGGGTTTTCCCGCACATACGCCTCCCCTTCTTCCTGAAGCGTGCGCGCACGGGTGCGAGCCTGCTCGTAGGCGTCTTCCGCCTTGGAGCGGAGTTCTTTGGCCTTGGCTTCCGCGGCGGTCCGAAACTCTTGGGCCTTTGCCTCCGCTGTGGAACGCAATTCGGACGCTTTTTCTTCCGCGGCGGCCCGCAATTCTTCGGCAGCCTGCTTGGCATGAGCTTTGCCGGTTTCGAACTTACTGGCGTTTTCCTGGTTCATATCAGTGTCGCTGGCTTTTTCGTTCATAAAATCCCTCCGGTTTTGCCTGTATTCAGGTTGCCGTTATTTAATAAGATTTACGGAGCGCTGACAAGGGCTCTTTTTCCCCCTTTCCCGCATTCTTCATGTATCCCATAAACGCGGGGAACGCGCGTCTTGCGTGTGACGCCCCGCAACCGGCATTTTTTGCAAGGCTCAAGCTTCTGAGTTCCCGTTTTCGTATTTGGCAGATTTCTGCTATTTCCCTGTCATCATGTTCCACGTCGTCCTCATCGAACCCGAAATCCCGCCCAACACCGGCAACATCGCCCGTCTTTGCCTCGCCACGGATGCCACACTCCATCTCGTGCGTCCGCTTGGATTTTCCATCGACGATAAAACTCTCCTGCGCGCGGGGCTTGACTACTGGAAGGAGACGCGCGTGGAACTCTGGGATTCCTTCGCGCAGCTCGCCGCAGCGCATCCGCAGGGGCGTTTCTGGTATCTCACTACCAAGAGCGGGCGTCCTTACTATGCTGCCGCTTTGCTGCCGGGGGACTTCCTCGTCTTCGGGCGGGAAACCAAGGGGCTGCCCGAGCCGCTGCTTGCCGCGAACCCGGAGCGCTGTCTCACCATCCCCATGACCCAAAAAACGCGCAGCCTCAACCTCGCCACGGCCGTCGGCATCGTGCTTTTTGAGGGGATGCGGCAGGTGCGGGCGGGGAAGGCAGAGTGACGGGGCAAAACCGCTCCAAGGTATCGCAGAGGGCGACAATCCCCCGCAGACGGCCCTTGGTGATTAGAGCGGTTTCCTAAACCAAGCCGAGTTGGCCCTTAAATATCCAGATGAGCGATTTGACGCCCAGTTCGAGTAAATTGAAGGGCTTGGCGATAAAGTCGTTGCCACCGCTCAAACTCGACTGCACGCGGTTTTGCACCGTGACGGCTCCGGTGATGAAAACCACCGGGGTTTTTTTGAGTTCCGGTATTTTGCGAAGCTTGATGCAAAGCTCGAAGCCGTTCATTTCGGGCAAACCGACGTCGATGAAAACCAGGTCGTATTTTTGTTCCGCGAGAGCCGCGAGCGTCGTTCTGGGGTCTTCCGCGCAAGTCACCCGCAGATTCACCATTTCAATGGCCGAGCGAATGGTTTTGCGCGCGTCGGCATCGTCGTCGACGGCGAAGATGTTGGCCAGATAGGGGTCCTTGACGCGGGCGAGGTTTTTTTCCTCCAACAGCGTCACAAGAAAGTCGAGAGTCTGGCTGACGGTGCGCAAAGTGGAAGGGTTGATCTGCCCCGGAATGTTTCGCAGATCGTTGATCAGGGACTCCAAGGCCGAGGAGAGCGTGGGCACGGCGGTAAGGTTTGCCTTGAGACTTTGTTCGGTGAGCCCGTGCAGGTTGGCAAGCAGTTCCTCCAGCAGACGGGATTCATTCTGGTTCTTGATGAACGCGTGCAGGCAACGGCGCATCGCATTAAGCGCTTCGGGAGCCGTTTCGATGACTCTCTTAATCTGCGGGTTTTCTATATCGAGTCTTTGGGGTTCCGCGCCCGGCATTCGAACCGCCACCGGTAGCACGGGAGGCGTGGGTCTCGCAATTTCGATGAGGCCAGTTTGCGGGGCGACGAGGATGGGAACCGGTGGGGTCGTGGGAATATCCCGGACCAAGGAGAGAGACGGCGCTTTGGGAGTGAGCGGAAGGATGGGAGCGGACGGTTGAATGGGCGCGGACGGCTGAATGGGCGCGGGTTCCATGCTGCCGGGGCGGGATACGTCCAGCAAGGATTCAATGCGCCGTTGCGTATCCGCAAGTCTGGCATTCGCTTCGTTGGCAGCGGCTTGCAGGGTGCTGACCTCCTGCGTGAGGCTTGCGATCTGCTGTTGCGCCGCGGCGAGCTGTTCCCGCACGCCTTGTGCGTCGGCCAGTCTGCCGTTCGCTTCGCTGGCGGCATTTCGCAGAGTGTTGCACTCCTGCGTGGCCGTTTCACGCGCGGCGTCTGCGGCGGTGAGTTTCTCGGTGAGCGTGGCGATTTCGCCCTTGAGGGCGCTGGCGCTCTGGGTGGATTCGGTGAGCTTTGCGTTCGCTTCGTCGGCAGCAGCTTTCAAAGCGCCGATCTCCTGCGTGAAGCTGGCAATCTGTTGCTGTGCTGCGCCGAGTTGTTCCTGTACGATTTGCGCGTCGGCAAGCCCTGCGTTGGCTTCGTCCAACGCGGATGTCAGCGTGATGAGTTCCTGCGTGGCTGTTTCGCGCGCGGTTTCCGTGGCGGTGAGCTTTTCGGTGAGCGCGGTGATTTCACCCTTGAGCGTGCTGACGCTCTGGGTGGACTCGGCCTGTTTTGCGTTCGCTTCGTCGGCAGCGGCTTTCAGGGTGGCGATCTCCTGCTTGGCAGATTCGCGGGCGGCTTCCAAGGATTCGGCCAACCCGGCTGCACGCGCGGTTTCGGCTTCGCACTTGTCGTTGAGTTCCCGGGCGCGGGCTTCGGCTTCCTCCCCGTGTTGTACCGCGACTTTGAGTTCCTCCGCGCGCAACTCTTTGTCCTTGATCTGTGCGGCAAGCTGTTTGTTTATGGACGCAAGCTTGGCGTTGAGCTCCTCGCTCTGCTGCTTGGAGGATTCGCGGGCGGCGTCCGTGGCGGCAAGCTTCTCGGTGAGCGTGGCGATGTCGGTCACCATGATCCCGATCATCGCTCGGACGAGCGAGGTCGCGCTCCGAATCGTCCCGAGCGGACTTCGCGAAGCATCGAACGCGCTCGGTGGGACCGAATGGCGCACCACGATGCGGGTCGTCCTCCCGACGGCCTCTGCTGGACTGGCGACCGCACTCATCCTCTCGATCGCTCGAGGCATCGGCGAGACCGCCATCCCGCTGCTGGTGTCGGGTGCCTCGAGCTTCATGAACACCAATCCGTTCTCGAACCCCATGAACTCGCTTCCGCTGTTCATCTACGACGCGTATGTGACGCACGAGCCGATCGCCATCGAGCGTGCCTTCGGCGCCGCCAGCGTGCTGTTGATCATGGTGCTGGGCCTCTTCGTGGTCCTGCGCCTCTTGACCCGTGACCGAAAGGGAACTCGATGAAGGCCCTCCTCGCCCGACTTGGTGCCATGACCACCGTGCTCGTCTCGCTGAGCCTGCTCTCGCTCTCCGCCACCGCGGGAGCGAGCGGGACGGCACTCATCCAGGGATCTGGATCGAGCTGGGCCGCCAATGCGGTCAACCAGTGGGTCGCCGACATCGGCTCCCAGGGGATCCAGGTCGTCTACAACCCAGACGGCGATGCCCAGGGGCGACGCGACTATGCCAACAAGGTCTCAGACTTCTCGGTGACCTCAGAGGGCTTCCAGGGCATCGACCCAGTCACCGGCGTGTCCGACACCTCGCAGGGGAGGCGCTACGCCTACCTGCCGATCGCTGCAGGTGGAACGTCATTCCCGTATCACGTGGTGCTCGACGGGCAGCAGGTGGCGAACCTCAGACTCTCCGGCCAGACCATCGCCAAGATCTTCACCAACCAGATCACCAACTGGGACGATCCCCAGATCACTGCCGACAACGATGGCCACGCGCTCCCGTCGCTCCCCATCATCCCGGTCGTCCAGTCCGAGGG
>Ga0118677_10014015_pt1 | contig 11414 bp, 6 predicted proteins | sample AliMusrvi5mmetaG_FD_86154 | JGI IMG/M metagenome (GOLD analysis project Ga0118677, IMG submission 86154) | reverse complement strand
GTTTCTCCGCGTTCCTCTGCGTCTCGGCGTTAAGCCCGGTTCCCGAATCCGAAACCCGTAGTCCGAGTCTTCCGCTCATTAACACCCAACTTCAGTTGGGTGAGCCACGCCCCCGCTGCGGTCCAACCGTTTCAACGGTTTCCCCTGACTTTTGCCCATAATGAGAATTGCTGGCCCATCACCCTGCGGGGCAAGTCACCTCCCGCCGGGTGAGGGCACCCGGGGCCTACATCCTCCGCAAAACCGCCAGCTTGTAGGCCGGGTGCCCTCACCCGGCGCCCCCATCTCGTCCATAATGAGCTGCTTCAAATGGGCTTCTTGAGCATCGCCAGAAACTCCTTCAGGGCCAGGGATAGCACCTTATTGCTGCGGTAAACCGCGCCCAGCGTCCGGAAGTATTCGCCGTCGAGCGGCACCGCCGCTAGAGTTTGTTGGTCCACCTCCCGCTTGACTGAAGGCTGCGGCACAATCGCGACACCGCAGTTCAGCTCCAAGGCCCGCTTGACGGTTTCGATGTTATCAAACTCCATGACATGCTGCACCTTCACCCGCTGGCCCCGCAGGAGCTTGTCCAGCGCTTTGCGGGTGGGCATGTCCGGCTCGAAGCTGATGAACTTCTGTCCATCCAACGCCTTAAGCTTAACGCTCTGGAGCTTCGCGAAGGGATGCTGCGGATGACAGGCCAGCACCAGTCGCTCCTTGCGTAACGGGACTATCTCCCACCGCTCGTCCTGATCCGGATAAGCCACCAGACCCACATCCACGGTATTCCCCAGCACGGCCTCATACACCTGATTGGCGCGGCGGTACTCGACGTGGACGTTCACCTCCGGGTAGTCCTGCATGAAGCGTTTGATGTAGGGGGGCAAATCGTGCAGCCCGAGGCTGTAAACGGTGGCCACCCGAATCTCGCCGGAGATGACGTGCCGGATCTCCTGCATGCGGCTGCGGATGGTGTCGTAAACCTCGAGGAGTTGCTTGCTGTAATTGTAAAGGATTTCCCCCTCCGTGGTGAGCCGAAAATTCTTCTTGCTTCGCTCGATCAGCAGGGACTTGAAATGTTTCTCCAGGGCGCTGATGGTCTGGCTGATCGCCGACTGGCTGACGCAGTTTACTTGGGCGGTCTGGGTGAAGCTCTCGGTTTCTGCCAAGTCGCAGAACACTTTAATGCTTTCAAATTGCATAATGGTATTAAACAGCAATACTGCTTCAACGTCAACCCATGCTTCCAGCCATTCAGCCCGCAGGAGCGCGGACATTCCTGACCCATGCCGCCAGGAATTGAGGCTCGGTCTCCCGCGTGCCAGAGACGTTTTGGGTGGCAGCGTCCGTTCGGCGGCCAAGTTCCCCCTCACCCCTACCCTCTCCCCAGAGGAGAGGGAGAATTATCTGCCGCGCTAGGACCAATTGTGACGCTTCGACATTCGCAGCGACGGGCACCCTCTCCTTTGGGGAGAGGGTAGGGTGAGGGGGAATGGGGCTCACGTCGTTTCCACGGGCTCAGGTTCTCTGCAGCCTCAAGTAAAGTTGATACAGGTCATCCACCATGTGTTGGACGCCGAAGCGTTCCTGGACGAACCGCTGGCCACGGTAGCCCAACCGCTGGCGCAACGCGGGATCTTGAGCCAGGCGCAGCAGTCGCTCGCTCAATCCCGGCAAATCGCCCGGCGCCACCAGGAAGCCGGTTTCATTCTCAAGGCAAACCTCGTTGGCTCCATCGGCATCGTAGGCGACCACCGGGCGGGCGGCGGCCAGGGCCTGAGGCAAGGCGCGAGGCAAGCCCTCGCGCAAGGACAGATGCACCAGGAGGTCCATGACGCCGACTATTGGCGGCACAGCAGAGGGGGCGACGAGGCCAGTGAAAATCACGTGCTTCTCGAGTCCTAACGAACGTGCCCGGCTTTCCAAACGCCCGCGCCAGGGGCCATCCCCTACGAGCAGGAATTTGACCCGCGGACATTTCCGCACGAGCGCCGGAGCAATGGCAAACAGGTCGTCGTGCCCCTTGAGCTTAAAGAGGCGGGCGATCTTGCCGATGACGATATCGTCCGGCGCGAGGCCCAGCCGGGCGCGGAGCTGCAGGTCATTGGTCGAGTCGAGGAATGGTTCGAGCGCGAACCCGCTGAAGATCTTCGTGTACTGGTCCGGGCGCCCGATGCCTGCGGCCAGATATTGCCGCTTCATGGCCTCAGCAACTGTCACAAAATGGGTGGTGACCCGGGCGGCGTAACGCTCCGCGGAACGAAACAGCGCGTTGGCGGACCAACCCTGGAAGGAGCCGAACGACGGGCCGTGAATTGTGTGGAGAATGATCGGAACCCCGGCGCGGGCAGCAGCCAGCCGGCCCAGGACGCCCGCTTTGCCGCTGTGGGTGTGGACCAACTGAGGTTGCCGGGCGCGAAACAATCCCGTGAGCTTCTGCCAGGCCCGGGCGTCTTTCCAGGGGTGGAGCGGCCGGACGAGTTCGGGCACGATGGTGAGCAGGGCGGGGCAGCCAGCGAGAGCGGGTTCCAGAGAGCCCTCTGGGCCTCGCGTCGGGCCCGCAATCAAATCAACTTCCAGGCCGGCCTTCTGCCGGAGACCCAGGACGGAGGCAACGGTGTTCTCCTGGGCACCCCCCACAATCAGACGCGTGATGACATGTGTGACCCGCATCCGGGTGCGGTCACCGGGAGCCGGACGTCAGGCCTTTGAGGCGATCGCTGACGGACTTGGCTTCGGCGGTATTGGTCTGAGCATTCGCCAGGTAGAGTTGGTAATTCCTGATTGCGGAGTTGGTGTCCTTCTTCTGCCAGGCAATTTCAGCCAGGCCGTAGTAGATCTGGAACGCGGTTGGAAAGACCTTCTGCAGTATCTCGTAATCGCGCTGTGCCGGCTCGAAGTTGGCGGCGCGCAGATAACAAATGGCGCGGTTGAGCAGCGCGGAATAGTTATTCGTTTGCACAACCAGAACCTGCGTGAGCGGGGCGATGGCTTGCTCGAAGGCGCCGGCCTGGATGCACACATAACCTTTGTTGACGAGCGTATTCAGGTTTGTGGGCGAAAGAACGAGCTGCTGGTCTATCGTAATCAATGCGTTGGAGTAGCATCCATACCGCATATAGACCTGCGAAGCTGTAGCCAGCAAGCCCTCGTCACCAGGGTACTGTCGCATCGTGGCCTGCACCGCCGCCTCAGCGCCTTTGACATCGCTCTGGGCGAGGCGGGCGGCGGTCTCAACGAAGAGCAACTCCGTCCGGTTGGTGCGGGCAGCGTCGCTCAGGCTCGGTTGCGAGCGGATCTGTTCAACCAGCTCGAGCGCTTTGTCGGGCAGACGGCTGATAACACACAACTGGGCAAGCCAGATGCGGGCAGACAGATTCTCCGGGGCAAGCGCTATCGCGCGGTCAAACTGCGCCGCACCCTGGCGGTAGAGGTTGTTGCTCACGAACACACGGCCGGCAATGAAGCAGAAGTTCGGTTCGTCGAAAGGCCCGTTCTCGGAAATAATCTGATCCCAAGTCCGATACCTGCCGAATTCCTCGTCCATGGATTTGGAAACCTGCACTGCCCCCTTAAGTCCCGCCCGGAGCTTCTTGTTGCACTCCAGGTTGACCTCTGCGATCAGGTTGTCGGGATTCACCTCAACCGCACGCTCAAAATGTGCTGCCGCGTTTGTCAGCCAGCCACTCTGCTGTGACCTGACGCCCCAATAGTTGAGCGCACGGGAGTAAAACCCCGCCAGCGCGGCCGCATCGCGGCTAGGCTCCCTTTTGAGTTGCGCTTTCTCCGCCAGACGATCCAATACGCTTGGTTCCTTGTTCTGATTATGCGGCCCGATTACCGCCAGAAGTGGTTGGAGTGCTTCGCCGTCCGCCTTTGCCCAGAAAGCTTCGTTCTCGGCAATCAGATCCTTGCTTGGCTGCGGCGCAAAAAGCACATTGGTTGGAAAGAGGTTCAGCTTGTAAACCAAGCCATGCGGCTCCGGATAGAAGAACTCGAAATAATAGCCGAAGCTAGGGTGCAGATAGTATAGGGCGTTCGTCTGTGCCAGACGGACAATCAACTGCATCAGCATGACGGGTTCGGCGTGCCGCGATGACGCCTTGGGCGGATTGCTTTCCCAAAGCTGGGGATGCTTCTTCTTAAGAAACCGGTGATATTCGGGCCACGATAGCGAACCCGTATCCAGGATCATGTAATCTTTGCCCGTCCCGGTCTGGGCGGAGTATGCCTGCAGGAGGAGCGATCGGCGAGGGTCGTCACTCAAAAGGACGCCGCGTTGGGCGGGGAGCGACTGCGCCAGCAGTGCCGTGTACTGCTTGAGCATCGGGCCGTTCGTGGTGCGGATCTGGGGCAGGCTTCGGTAAATCAATGCCAAGGGCGTCACTACTAGCAGCAGCCAGATGGCGGCAGTTACGGCCTTGTTGATCAGGCCCACATAAGGCGGCTCGCGGCGGGGATCGGATTTTCCGCCAAATACGAGCAGGAAATACCCGCTGCAGTAGCCGACGGTTAGAGCGCCGAGGTAATAGTACGTCAGGAACGGCCCGTAACCCCGGCTGTAAGGGCTGAAGGTCGGATTGAGCGCAACCCAAAGCAGGATGGCGAGAAACAAGCCGTGGATGAGATGAAAGATGAACGTAGTTAAGGCGATGCCCAGCTCGCTGTTGTCGCCGAAATAGGAAGGCCATCGAATGCTAATGCTGATAAGCGGCACCAGCGAGAGCAAAGCCAGCAGCAAACCCTCTTGCCGGTTGTGGTTACAAAACCCGAGGAAGTTCTGGAGAATAAGTCTCTGACTGGTCAGGTTGTGCTTGAGCGCCGCCCAAAACTGCACTTGTGCGGCGTCCCCGAGGCTGGCCACCAGTGGTAGCACGAAGTAAAGCAACAGACCGGCCGAACCGCACAGAAACATACGCGTCAGGAAGCGGACGTTGAAGAAGCTGAGACCTTTAATCCATACCAGCGCCACCAGAAACGCCGGGAAAAAGCCTATCATCGCCCAGTTGTTCGTCATCCCCAGGCCGTAGGCCAATGAGGCGCGCAGCAGCCAGGACTCGCGGTCACTGATGCGATATTCCAGCAAGCAACGAATCGCGTAGGCGAAGATCAGCAGATCGAGCATCTCCGCCGAGGCGACGGTGGCATTCTCCCAAAAGGACAATTGCAGCCCGCAAACCAGCGCGGCCAGGAGGGGCGGCAGCCAGGCAGCGGGGATGGACAGCATCGAGAACTCGCTGCGCTCCTTAAGTCGCTGGTCATGCGAGCGGTCGTGTGGCAGCAACGCCACGGAGCGGGCTAACAGGGCCAGGGATAACGCAGCGCAAACCGCGGTAAACAAATTCAACGCCAGCGGTATCATCCGGACCGGCAGCCAGCGGAACGGGTAAGTCAATAGCCAAAGAAGCGGGCCCGCTAACTCGGGCTGCCAGGTCCAACCGGAAGCCCTTGCTACCTGCGGCAGACTGCTCAACGACACCCAGGAATTGAGGGTGACAAAGTAAACGGCCAAGGCGCCCGCCGCTACCAGCCAAGGCAGGAATACCGGGACAAACTTCTTCTCCGGACTGACTTCATGTTCCATTGTCATGCGGCGGCTTGAATTTGAATCTATGGTCACAACGTTGGCAAGCTTAGTTTCGGACCATCTGCCGCCGACTTGCACCGTATATCTGCCACGCATTCCACATGCTGGGTGTTCGGGAACATGTCCAACGGCACCACTTGTGCCAACTCAAAGACACCGTCGGCACACAAAACGTTCAAGTCGCGCGCCATCGTCGCGGGGTGGCAGGAGACGTAGATGATTTGTGCCGGTTGCACCCGGCGCAATACCTGTAACAAATCAGGCTGGCAACCCTTGCGTGGCGGATCAAGCAGCACGGTCGTCGCTCGGGGGTTGAAACGCGAGAGCAGCGTCGGCAGTACATCCTCGGCCGCACTCGCGACGAACTGGCCGTTGAGCCGCCCGCGAGCCACGGCGTTCCGCCGCGCCGCCTGGATCGCCAAACGGTCCAATTCGACCCCGACAAAGGATTGGACGAGGTCGCCCAGTTCGACGCTGAAGAACCCGACCCCGCAATAGATATCCAGCAGGTGCTGCGCTCCGCCCGCTCGTAGTCGCTCTCGCACGACTTCCACCAATCCCGGCAGCAAGAAAAAGTTGTTCTGAAAGAAGGAATCCGGGGGCACCTCCCAGCCTTGTGGGGGAATGCGCAGGACCACCTTGATGCCGCCCCGCGGTGGCGGGTGAGCGCGGACATGCTTAATCTGCTCGTTAAGGGCCGGCTCCGCGATTTTACATTCGTCCAGATCCACTACCAGCCGGCTTTCAGCCTGGAGGAACCCGATGTTCAGCCCCTGCTTGAGCTTGTCCCACTGGCTGCGGATCATGATGCGATTTCGATAGCCGTAAGGCTGGGGACAGGGAACCACCGGGGCAATCAGCCCGCGATCGAATCCGCCAATGCGCTCGAATAAGTCGCCGATCTGCTTAAGTTTCAGGCTGAGCTGGGCGGGATAGGCTAGGTGCTGATATTGGCAGCCGCCGCACTCGCCGAAGTACCGGCAGAGCGGTTCGACCCGATCAGGCGAGGGGGCAACGACGCGCAGGAGTTTGGCCCGCGCAAATCGCTTCTTTACCTCGGTAACCTCCGCCTCTACGACTTCGCCCACAGCTACCAAGGGGACGAAAACTACAAAATCATCCCATCGCGCCACTCCTTCTCCCCCGAAGGCAATATCGTCCACCTTCAAGGTCAACATGTCGCCCCGTGCCAGACTCACCTCGCCCAATGCTGAATGATTATCCTTCGTAATGTTTGATTCTATAATGGCCGCTGTCGTCTTGCTCGATCAATCCCTGATCCACGAGGCCGGACAGTGGTGCATCTACCCAGTGCGGGTTCTCTTCAAAAACTGTCCGTTTGAGCGCCTTCCGCGCGATCTCCCTCCGCGCGACGTAGCCGTCGCGACTGCCATTGAGAAAGTTCATAATCGCCGTTTCCTCGTAAGTCATAATTCATCTTCGTAACTGTTCAGGTCGGAACGTGGGGCAGACCTCCGGTCTGCCGGTTAACCGGACCTCCGGCTCGGTGTTCCGGCGACCCAATGGGCACGGAGTCAGAGACTCCGTGAATCGGCAGACCGGAGGTCTGCCCCACACCTGAACAGCTACTCATCTTCTATCTCTCGCTAAACGCATCCACACGCGACGATGACACCGGACTACGACGAGGCCGTGCCGCAACGCTACTCAAGTCCGCACTACATCACAAGAAAATGCCCGCAACCAGGGCTGGGGTGCATGGGCGCTCTAAAGTCGGTTGGGATTACCCTAAAACCGAAAAGGTCCAGCCGCCCGCACGCCCTTCGGATTTCTGATTTCGGATTTCCTTCGGATTTCGGTTTTCGAGCTTCGGATTTGAGCGGTGCTCGCTGGGAACGGGACAACCTTAGAACAGCCCTGACCGGGGTGAGGGGTGGCTTTCGTGTCAATCCGTGCAATCCGTGTCTTCCGCGGTCTTGGCAGTGACGGCACGAGCCGCAAAGCAGATCAGTCAACCTGAGCTGGGAAGTCCCAGGAGAATCAGATCGAAAGCGCGCCTTCGGCGGCGGCCTTCTGCGAAAAGACCAGGTGGTCGTTCTCGGCGGTCACGAGCACCGGCTCCCCATCGTGGAACACGCCGCGCAGGATCTCCTCGGCCAGGGGATCCTCGAGGGTACGCTCGACGGCCCGACGCATCGGGCGCGCGCCGTAAAGCGGGTCGTACCCCTTGCTCACCAATAACTCCTTCGCCTTCTCGTCCAGTTGCAGCACGATGTTCTTCGCCTTGAGCCGCTGCACCACTTTGCTGATTTCCAATCCAAGGATTTCGACCAGATCCGGCTTGGTGAGCGAGCGGAAGACAATGATGTCGTCCAGCCGATTCAGAAACTCCGGACGGAAGGTCTTCTTGGCTTCGTCCATGATCTTGTCGCGCATCTTCTCGTAGCTGTTCTCGTCGGATATCGGCGAGAAGCCGAGCGTGGACTGCTTGCGAATGGTGTCGGAGCCGACGTTCGAGGTCATCAGGATGATCGTATTGCGGAAATTGACCACACGACCCACGTTGTCGGTCAACTTGCCTTCCTCGAGGATCTGCAAAAGCATGTTCCACACGTCCGGGTGTGCCTTTTCGATTTCGTCGAAGAGCACCACCGAATAGGGTTTGCGGCGGACCTGTTCGGTAAGCTGGCCGCCTTCCTCATAGCCGACATAACCGGGCGGAGCCCCGACCAGGCGCGAGACGTTGAACTTCTCCATGTACTCGCTCATATCGAGTTGGATCAGCGCCTTAGAGTCGCCAAATAACTGCTCCGCCAGCGTCTTGGCGAGCAAGGTCTTGCCGACACCCGTGGGTCCCAGTAGCGCAAAGGTTCCAATAGGACGCCGCGGGTCCTTGAGGTCGGCGCGGGAGCGGCGCAGGGCTTTGCACAGGGAGGCGACGGCTTCCCGCTGGCCGATGACGACTTTGCCCATTTCGGTTTCAACGTGGAGCAAACGCTGCATTTCCCCCTGCTCCATTCGTTGCAGCGGAATGCCGGTCCACTTGGAGACCACGTGCAGGATGTCTTCCTCGTCCACCTTGACGCGCTTTTCTTCGCGCGTGGTGCGCCACTCCTTAAGCACCGCTTCGAGCTTTTCCTTCGCCTGCTTCTCCTTATCGCGCATGGCCGCGGCGCCTTCGAAGTCCTGGTCCTTGATCGCCCGCTCCTTCTTGGCCTTGATCTCCTCGATCTCGGCCTCGAACCCTTTAACCTCCGGCGGTCGGGTCATGGATCCGATGCGTGCGCGAGAACCTGCTTCGTCCATCACATCGATAGCTTTGTCCGGCAGGAAACGGTCCGTGATATAACGATCCGAGAGCTTGACCGAGGCTTCGATAGCTTTCTCGGTGAACTCGGCTTTATGATGGTCTTCGTATTTGGGGCGGAGGCCCTTAAGGATGAGAATTGCCTCATCAACGGAGGGAGCTTCGACTTTGACCGCCTGGAAGCGTCGCTCCAACGCCGCGTCTTTCTCGATATACTTGCGATACTCGTTGAGGGTCGTGGCGCCGATGCACTGCAGTTCCCCGCGGCTCAAGGCGGGCTTGATGATGTTCGAGGCGTCCATGGTTCCTTCGGCGGAGCCGGCGCCGACGATGGTGTGCAACTCATCAATGAACAAGATGATGTTCTTGGAGCGGCGAATCTCGTCCATGACGGCCTTGATGCGCTCTTCGAACTGGCCGCGATACTTGGTGCCCGCGACCATCAGGGCCAGATCGAGCGTGATGACGCGCCGGTCGCGGAGCAATTCCGGGACATTGCCGGCGGCGATTTCCTGCGCCAGACCTTCGGCAATGGCCGTCTTGCCGACACCGGCCTCGCCCAGGAGCACTGGGTTGTTCTTGGTGCGGCGGCACAGAATCTGAATCACCCGCTCGATTTCGTTCTTCCGGCCGATGACCGGGTCCATCTCCCCTTTGCGGGCGATCTCCGTAAGATCACGACCGAAGGCCTTGAGCGCGGGAGTCTTAATCTCGCCTTTCTTCTCAGCGGCCGGCTTTCCCGGCGTCTCGCCGGGTGCCGCCTCATCCTGGGCCGCGAAATTAGGATCGAGTTCCTTCAGGACCTCCTGCCGGGTCTGTTCGATATCCACATCCAGGTTCTTGAGCACGCGTGCGGCGACGCCGTCCCCCTCGCGGAGGAGACCCAACAGAATGTGCTCCGTGCCCACATAGGTGTGATTAAGCGCCTTGGCTTCTTTCTGAGCGAGGGCGAGAACCTTCTTCACGCGAGGCGTGTAGGGAATGTTGCCCATCATCTTCTGATCGGGCCCGGTTCCAACTTGCTTTTCCACCTCCAGGCGGACGATTTCCAGGTCGAGGCCCAGTTTCTGCAGGACATTAACCGCCACGCCCTGACCCAATTTGATCAGCCCGAGCAAAAGGTGCTCAGTGCCGACGAAGTTATGGTTGAACCGGTCGGCTTCCTTACGCGCCAGCGCCAGCACCTGTTGGGCTCGCGGGGTGAAATTGTTCATCGCTTCCTGATCGCTCATATAATCACGTAATTCAAAATGCAGTTACTCGGCTGGTTTGTCCAATCCAACGGGAAATCCGAAATCCGAAGGCCGAAACACCTTGCAAGGTACCGGGGCTGCGGGGTCGCCCTTCGCTGTTCGGATTTCGGCATTCGGATTTCCATCGGTTTTCGGATTTCGGGTGGATTTGGGCTACTCTCAAGCCGCGCCCCGCTGCTCCCCGGGCGCTTGGGGCCGGCTCACGGGCCGCAAACGTTCGCGCACCATGTCAGCCCGCAGCAAGTCTCGTTCCTCGGCGGCCAGCTTCTCGGCATGCTGCTTCTGCAAGTGGGCTGGCTGGGTCAAAATGAACAATTCATCTACCAGGGACCGGTCGGCTCCGGGGAAAAGCCCCATGTCCAGCCCCAGGCGCATCAATGAAAGCAGGTTCATGGTTTCCTTCGAGGAAATGCTGTGGGCGTTGGCTAGAATGCCGTAGGCACGGCCAATGTGGTTGTAAACCGTCTTCGGCTTCTTCTCCAGGAGGCTCGCGCGGGCGTTTTCTTCATGCTCGATGATCTGGGCAAGCACCTTCTCCAGCCGCTCGACGATCGCCACCTCGGATTCGCCGAGGGTCATCTGGTTGGACACTTGGAAAACATTGCCTAGTGCCTCCGTGCCTTCGCCGTAGAGGCCGCGAACGGCCAAGCCGAGCTTGTTGACCGATTGGATGATCGGGTTAATCTGCTCGGCCAGAACCAGCCCGGGCAGGTGGAGCATGGCACTGACCCGAATACCCGTGCCGAGGTTGGTCGGGCAGGCCGTCAGATACCCGAGCTCAGGGCTGAAAGCATAGTTCAGCTTCTTTTCGAGTGCAGAATCGGCGGCATCAATCGTCGCCCAGGCCAGGCGCAGTTGGAGCCCGGGGCACAGGGCCTGCATGCGCAGGTGATCTTCCTCATTGATCAGGAAGCAGAGCGTTTCATCTCGGTTCAGCACCAGCCCGCTTCCGGCGCTCTTTGCCGCATGTTCACGGCTGATGAGGTGGCGTTCTACCAGGATTTGCTTGTCCAGGGATGACAGGCGATCCATCGTCCCTGAAAAGGCGCCCTTCATTTCCGGCAGAGCTTCGATGGTGGGCTGGACGAGTTCCAGCACGCGAATCCGCTCCGGCTTCTTGGCCCAGCCCGGGAAGGCGGCATCCTTCAAGTTGCGCGCCAGCCGGACGCGACTCGACATGACAATCCGATCATGCGGCCCTTTGCGCCGCGCGCTCTCGGCCGGGGGGATAAGGAAATTGTGCAGATCCATGCGGATTAAGGCGCTGCCGCGTTGGTTGCCCGAGCTGTGGTTTGCTTGATTTCGTCCCGCAGTATCGCTGCCT
>Ga0118677_10014014_pt1 | contig 11415 bp, 8 predicted proteins | sample AliMusrvi5mmetaG_FD_86154 | JGI IMG/M metagenome (GOLD analysis project Ga0118677, IMG submission 86154) | reverse complement strand
CTGTTGCGGCATCGCAAGCTTTGTGTCGGTAATCCGTTTCGTTGCGCAGATATATCGTGAGATTCGCTCCGAACGGCGAAACAGCTTGGGATGAACGGATGATCTATTTGGACAACAACGCGACCACTCGTCCATCGCCCGAAGTGGTTGATGCAGTGCTGAAAACCCTCCAAGGGAATTGGGGGAACCCTTCCAGCGGCCACACGTTTGGCCGCTGTGCCAGAGAAGCCCTCGAATCTGCACGCTTGACAGTAGCACAGGCATTTGGGGTGGCATATCCCTCCCAAGTAATCTTCACCGCATCGGGTACAGAGTCCATCAACCTCGCATTTACCTCTCTCCTTACACAGGATATCCGCCAAATCATCATTTCAGCGACGGAGCACAGCGCAGTACTCCGATCGGCACAAAGATGGGCCGCTGGACGCACAGTGCGTGTGCTGCCTGTTGATTCCAACGGCAAAGTAAATCTCGACTTCCTCTACGCCTGGATCAGAGATGCTCGCTCGCTCGTTTCAATCGGAGTAGCGAACAATGAAACGGGAGTGCTTGCCGATATGCAAACAATCAGTATGTGCTGTCGGCAGGCGGGTGCCATCCTCCATGTCGATGCGGTTCAAGCGGCTGGAAAGATTCCCCTTGATTTCAAAACCCTCGGTTGCGATGCCGCCAGCCTCTCCGCACACAAGTTTCATGGGCCTCCAGGTTGTGGCATCCTTTACGCAGCGTTGCCTACCCGAGCGGATGCTTTGTCCAATGCCCTTTTCCCTGGACACCAAGAAGGCGGATTGCGTGCGGGAACAGAAAATCTCCCGGCCATCGTAGGCAGCGCGGAAGCTGCGAGGATGATAGGTTCCACGCTAAAGTCCATGACCGATGTTTCAAGACTTCGTGATCTCCTGGAAACCAGACTTCTTAATGTGATTCCGGGTGCAGCTGTTCACGGGGCTTCTGTCGAGAGAATACCAAATACCAGCAGCCTTTTTTGTCCAAATCGGAACGCGTCCGACATGGTGGCGGCCCTAAGTATGATGGGACTGGCCGTTTCAGCTGGAGCAGCCTGTTCCAACGGAGCTTCTCCCTCCCATGTAATTCAAGCGATGGGTTTTTCTCCAGAGCGGGCCAACAGCACCCTGCGATTTAGCCTTTGTGCATCGACCACGCAAGATGAGATTCGAGAAGCCATAGAGCTTGTTACCAAAGCTTACGCAGCTACACTGCCGACTTTCGCATGAAACTCACGAGGCATCACCCAAAAGGCTTTGAGGCCATATCGGACCTTGTTCAACGGGCTGCTGGTGAATCAAAATCAGTCGTTTTCCAGGCAGGCCATTTCCTGTTAGTTTATGACCAGAGCGAAGAGAGCATATACCCCTGCATTTACGGTGAATCGCAGGCGCAGGGAGGTGCTTATTTTTCGGAGAACTATGGTCATTTTCCTGTGATGACATGGAGGATTGCCTTGAGATTGATGCAGAATCTCAAGGCTCCATCCAAACACATCATGATTGTCGTTAATGATTGGCAATACATCCCAAAATCCGCCGGAAGGTTTGATTTTTACAAAACCTACGGTGGTAGATTGCCTGCGGTCTATCAAGAGGAACTCACGAAATACCCAGAGCGAATTCGAGTCCTTGAACCCAAGCCCATCAAGAATGGAACCTCAACAGCCCCATTTTTTGGTGAAATGAATCTCAGAAATCGTTACCAGCGGCGAGTGGAGAAGCTCATTGCTTCGGGTGATCTGCCAGCGTCCGCAGTTTTGGAAAGAACCCCGACGCACACTTCCTGTAGCTTTCCCAGTCTGTCAGGTGAACTTCAAGAGATTTACTGCAGTGGTAAGACTGGAGATTGCTCTGGGGAGATCGCAGAGATGCTACGCGACGCTGCGGAGCGCACAGGGGCCACAACATTTGTGAACCTCTATCCAGCTGTTTGCAGGGATTTTGTGGAATTAGGCACAAGCCATTCCGTTGCGCTCTTTCGTGCAAACTTGGACAAGGTTCTCAACCTTGGCTTTCCCTCATCTGGTGTAAACTCCGAAAATCAACTGTTGGAAAATTGCGAGGCATCCCTTCACGAATTCTGAATTATCATGAATCCCCAACCATCCCTCCAGATTCCAAAAATGCAAGACTATGGTACATGTCTATATTCAAGCGCGGATTTCAAAGAATTGTTCCCGGAATTTGAAAAACAAAATGATAAGGCAGCAAAGACTCTGTGGGATCGAGTATTCTCAAGGTGCGGAAAAGATGTGGACTTGCCGATTATCAATACAGTCATTGATTTCGGTTGTGGAAACGGAAGTTTCTTGAAGAAACTTTCTGCTATTGCAAAGGGTTCTCCAGTCAAATGCTCTGAATTCAAATGGATCGGTCTGGATTGTTCTGCCGAAGCTGTCAAGATTGCAAACGCACATAATACCAATGATATAAAGTTTCTTCCTTGCGAGGAAGACCCCGAAGTCGCACTTGCGCACGTAGATTTAACAAGTGTTTCATGGGAGACTACCGCGCTTATCGTGATGGGACACAGTTGGTTCCATATCGACCAAAAGAAACTAATAGCTGCCATCCTTGAACGTCGTCCAGCTCTTCTCTTGGTTGATATCTTTGCAACTTGGGACAAAGCCGTACAAGAACTGCGCGAAGGCAAGGATTTTTACCTTGAACATGGGCGCCAGTGGAAAACCGGAACTATGTGGCTCAAAAGCGAGAAGCATGGTGATGCCTGTATGAAGCGGGGCCTGTGGGTCGAACCGAACTTTTCCAAAGGGTATTTTTTTGAGACATATCAAGAACTGCTAACTACCGACGAACTGCTTGGGGGCTTTCCATTCAGGCTCGACGAAGAAGCGCTAGCCAGCAATGAATTAATTCAAGCCCGCAATAATGGCCTCTTAAGAAATGATTCTGGCCTCGCGTATGTCCGTCGGAGAGTTTATGCGCACGAATCGGGATGGGGGAATATGCATTGTCATGTTCTGGCAGCGCGTTCAGCTACAGCAGCTATTCTGAACGAAGCTTACTTCGAGACGGTCGCAGGGTTGTTCCCGAAATTTAAAGCATCCGTAGATCCCACCATCGACCGAATTAGGCAAATGTTTGCCTTGTTCGATGAGAAGATGCCAAAGGAAGATGGCATGCCCGGCAGTCGAGAAGCTCTTGTTATTCAGCCATTCGACCCAAACCACGTATTTACAAAAATAATACCGCTGCATGGGGAGGATTATGAAATTTCCTCTCACCCGCTCTTAGTCGAGCATCCCAGCCGGGAGCAAACACACTATCCTAGCGCGCTTGGCGTGTTTCAAACCCTGTGCGCCAGCACAAGTTCAGCGCAAGCTTTTCCAGTTGATTGGGCTCCCGATTACGAGAAGACCCCGGCAGATAAAGCGATTGGAAAGCTGGAACTTCCAGTGTTGGGACTGGATAATCAGGGACGATGGGGCAAAGATAAATCACCAGCTTCATATTTCATGGTGCCTTTCTACTTTGGCAGCCTACCGCTGTTCTGCCTAGCCCTTAAATTTCCAAGGACTTTTGATCCGACCACCACTGGATTTGATGTTTACTATTCCACAATCAAATCCATCCACGACTCAATCATGGTGCTTTTCACCGATGAGAAAATCAAACAGCTTATCTTGAGGCCGTGGATCGAAAAAGTTATCACAAGTCCTCAATGGAAGTCCTGCAAAATTCCAGACATACTCGAAAAAGTTGAGTTTCATCTCTTTGGCGAAGAGGGTAACGACCCTGTAATGGGAGAAAGCAGCCCAATATATTACTGTTTGGACGGCATGCCCAGACATGGCGGGGCATTAGGGCGGGAATGGAAATCTTGGTTGCTCGGTTTGCCATCGCAGCCGATAAAAACAATGGTCTCAGTGCAGGCACAGAACGCGCGCTTCTGGCGCCTCTGGAATGAGGAGAAGGATTTTGCTTTGAAGGATCCAGCGCTCCGCATTTCGCTGTGGTTTGAAGAGGGGGGATTCTTTGAAGATAAAGTGCATGACAAATTCTGTGAAGTGGAGCACCTCAAACGACTCGATTCCATGTTTTGCCGACTTGGATACAAAATGCGATGCCCAGCGAAAAAGCATCTGTCCGCAGCGATTCAATGGCTTGTGGAGCAGCGCGATGCCGAATGCGAACCTGTTACCAGGTATTTCGGAAAAAGCACGACCAAGCATTTTCTTTTTTCATGGACGTTGCAGAAATTGCGTTGTCTCGATAATAACTCCTTTAATGCGTTGAAGGCCGTCTTTTGCAAAACCAATGCCAACACTGGCTACGGTATGCGATTCGGGAAAGAACGCCTTTTCCATCTCTTGGATGCTGCGCGGATACGTGATCAAGAACCCGAAGCAGGCAAAATGGACCCCAGTTCCCCTAAATGCATCAGTGATTTCCCAGAAATAGATAAGAAGTTTTGGAGCAAAGAGGATCCGAGCATGCTGATTGCCGAATTCGCTCATTGTTTTTCAAAGATGGGCATACAGGATCAGCCAAGAGAGAGCATATTGGAATCAATAACGATCAAACCAAAACAATGCAGAACGCACGTGGCTGTCTGCGTAGAAATTCAGATCACGATTCAGTTGATGGAAAACTGGGGAGGCAGCAAAAAATACCTTTTGGACAAGGCAGCTTCCGAAATAAGAAAAAATTGCATCCTTGAACTTGGTGAGTATCACAACTGCAATAAAATCCTCATCAAATTCAATGTGGACGGCAAAGGAAACTTCAAACCAACCTCTGAAATATGACACTTTTTATTATAGATACCGCCCGGGCAGCATATTGGAGCGAGGCAACTACTCTGCCAATCCGCAAAGTGTGCAGTGAACCTGAAGGCACCCAGTGGGAGCTAAAACCAGATGATTTTGTCTTCGCACATGCACATAATGCATATACAGATCACAATCCTGATTTGGTTTTGAATCAAACGAACTTCAATGGGCTAAAGGTGCAGAATTTTTGCAGTGTGCTTGTCCAAGCCGCAAATGAAAAGCGCGCTCCGACTGTAGTGCTGTATTCTGGTGGCGACCTTGATCCTGCGGAAAAGCAGTCTTGGAAAGCTTTAGCAGTAGCATTCGGTGGTCCGTTAAACGGCTTTCCTGAAGATCGCATTCATTTCTATCATCAGACAATTGTACGCCCAGGTAATGCGGAGATTCTGCGTGACATGGTAGAAGAGGTAATTGCAGCTTGTCACCGAGATGAAACGGACAGAACAATCACGCTGGATACTGCTTGGCTTGATGAAGCAAAACTCGCAGCGCGGTTGCTGATTGAAGCTTCCGAGCTACCCACAGATAAATGCCATGGAATAACCATCTCACGACCGCCTGATGATTTAGTCGCACTGGCGAAGGCGGTTGTTGAAGCGTCTGATAACAGACAGACCCTGGCGCTTGCAGCAAAAACTCTATGCGACAAGCTCTCGTCCTTATAAGGAAGACTTCAATGAGTTCCATCCATCCCATACCGTGCTTCGATGCACTCCGCCTGCTCTTTGGCTCATCAGAGACCAATGGTTCCATAATCCTTCTAGACTATCGTTCACGAGAGACGTTCACCGCCCTCTGGCTCCAAAGTCTCGATACAGGCAAGCTTACCATCTCTGAACAGGAAATCGATCTCACCGATGGGATCAAGCAAATCCTGATCATCGGCAACGACCCGCCGGACGGCATCTTTGACACCAATATCCCCGCCTTGGCCGGCATCAACTTCCGCAGCCATTTCACCGCCACCTCATGGCTGGCGGCGTGGAAGGTGAAGTTCTCCCCCACGCAACAAGAAAAGGATGAGAAGAAAGCCGCCGAGGCGAACACCCGAATCGCAGTCATTGATCCGCGCCCGGCTGGAATGGCCCAAGGTGCTGCCCACGCCCTTCAAACAATTTTAGGAGCCCGCGACATCATTGGTCAATCACTCGTCCCGGGAGCTGTCGTCCTGAAAGCACCTAGCTTGTCAGACATCTGCATATGGCTCAAACCCACGAAGCCGGACACCCGCACCGTTGCCAAGGATGCGCCTCACCTTCGCGACCTACTCAAGTCCACGATCTGGAACGATCTGACCTCAGATCACGAACAGCATCACGCCCTGAGTAATATCCTCGGGCCGGTGATCCTCTCCGGCAAGCCGGAGCCTCCCATGCTAAACCATGAGACCCTCCTCAGACGGCTTCTATCCGCCTGCGGTCTGGTTTCGTGGGAGAACAAGAATCAAGGCGACAAGGAGGCCGAGCCATCCGAGACAGGGCAAGGCCTCCAAATCCTTCTCCTCGACGACCAAGCTAAGCAAGGTTGGGAAGAATGGAGCAAGGAATGCCTTCCCGGCGCTGCCGCTGGCCTGAAGACGATCATCGACCCTACAGAGCTTGTCGAGGCGATCACTAAGGCGCTTGATCCCGAGATGAATGACGATAGGATCATTACCGGATACAAAAGCAAAGACGCCCGCTTTCGTCTGAACTTGCCCGAGCTTGGAGATGCCACCCACCCAGTCCTGCTGCTCGACCTGCGGCTATTCAGCGGCAAGGAGGATGTCGAGCGCAAGTTCCTGAAGGACAAACTGCTGCCCTTGGTGAATCACTTCACCGACAAGCCCGATCTCGCTTGGCCGAGCTTTTCTATCACAGACCTGTTCCAACGGGCGTGGACCGCCGTTGACAACGGCACGCTCAAGCCCGACACCGACGAACACCACGAAGTCCTGACCTGGCTCCCCCGTGTCGTCGCCCTCGCCGACATGTCGCTGCCGATCATCCTCTTCTCCTCCACCGGTCGCCGGGATCTCATCGAGCCGTTTAAGCCATATGGCAACATTATCACCAGTTTTGAGAAGCCGAGGTTGAACGACTTGGCGTCCTTGGGCAAAACCGAGACCGCGCCCGAAATCCGTGTATCGACCGATACGTCGCTCTCGGATGCCGTGGCCCTAGCCCGGCGGTGGTTGGCAGGACGAGAGGCGGCAAAACGGATTCAGCATACAAATGTTGATTCCTTGGACGCCGCAAGGAGCGCATTCTCCACTAAGACTCATTTCGAGATTTACCATGATGAATCGGGAAATGTGGAACAGGATGCCTATAAGGTAGCTTCACTGTTGGTTGGATTTGATGATCCCCCTGCAGGCAATAAAGAGAATAACGCTTTTCCAATCAGGTTTTGCTGGGGGAAAGAGCCTCCGCAAAGTGGAGGAAAGACCCCGGATGATAATTCTCTCGAAAAATCGGTGAAAGGTATCAGTAAAGTTCAGCGGTGGAATAATACAATCAAAGAGAAGATAGACTTTGAAAAAACACCGATGCTCTTGGCGATTGCGGCGCGTGGCAAGGATATTGAGACAGCCGGTGGATCGAGTTCTATTTTCGATCCCGGTGGCTTGGACAACATCAACTGGGACTTGCTGACGCTTCAATGGGAAAGCCTGCTGGCCGATGTGCTGCCTGCTCTTCTCGAAGGACGAGAGAAGAAAGATATTACTATCGCGATTTATGGAGCAACGCGTTTTCGAGCAATCACGCTCACCGCACGCGAACCGGAGCACGCAATCAACGAGGCCAAAGGACTTCTGAATACAATGCGCTCTGATTGGGGAATTGAACTGCGTGATGATGACGAAAACAGATATGTTAATGACAGCACAGAAAACGAAAATATAAAGCTGAGCGCTTTTGGAAATGGAGAGCTTGTTTTGCTCAGGGGTTTCCAACAGGAAGATTTTACACTGCCATTCAAACTTCTCTGGAGAAGTCTCCAAAGGGATTCGTTCTGGAAATTAGCTGCGGATGCCCTCATTGGGCGCAAGGAGTCGGAGCACTATTCAAAGGTTAGCAAGGCAATCCAACGCGTGCTCGGTATTACTTTGAGATATGGAGATAAATACCCAGATGCTGGTGCAAGGAGGCTTCATTATATGGCGGATGTACTGGCAGGATTGGCAAACATCGATGCGGAAAAACAAAACATCAGCGTGGAAGCTTCGCCTTTCAACAAACCGACACACAAGGCTTTAGTAGCTTTCCGCAGTCGGATTCTGTCTATTTTGAACGCAAATCGCCTGCTGGATCTTGGCAACTGCGACAGCGAAGCCCTCGGTGTGTTTGATTGGCTGGCTCACACCCCCGACAAAGTGGATATTGCCTACCTCGCGCTGGCGGAGCGGTTGAAGAAGATGCTTCCCGCGCTGCAAGGATCGGACATGATCCGCTTGGTAACATTCCTTGAAAATCCCGCAGAATGGATGGACAAGAATCGCATACTCGTTCGAGAACGGAAGGTCACCTCAAGAACTGTATTATGACAACTCCAACCGTCGCATCCCCCTTGAACAATCCGCGTGCCTTGCAGACCTCATAATGTCCGCTTCTTCAGCCATTCCCGAATTGTGGGCCTCCGATCCGCCTAAATTGTTGATAGTCGGAGAAGGGCCGCATGCGGATGCGCCGATGTTCATCCTCGACGCAGAAAGGATTCCTCTCGCGCACCTTCTGGAGGGACTCGAGCACTTCCCTGAAGGCGGATTGCAGCAAGTGCTCGGAGGTCTAGAGCGGGTGGTCATAGTGCTGGGGGCTTCCCAATCCGCCGCAGATGAGTGCTTCCTGACCGCAGCACTGATCCACCCAAAGGTGATCCCGAAGAGAACCCTTACTTGCTGGGAAAAGGCAATGTCGCATATTCCTGCCGACTAACTATGGCCAAGAAACCTCCAGGCCTGCTCATTCTTGGCGAAGGCTTTGTCGCCACTGCGCTGAAAGCTATCCTCAAGGTTCCGGTAGTGCCTCGCCGTTCTGACGACTCGGGATGGGATTGGCCGAAATGCGGCATCGCGGACAGGAGCAAGGTGATCCTCATCGCATTGCCACACTTTGGAGTAGACAGAATCGTGCGCCACCATTTGGAGCTTTGGACAGCTCCAGGGGCATCGAGGATCGGCGTCGTTATTGTTATGCCGACATCGTCGATCACGGGAGCACTATTGGATCGAGATGTTTTTGGCAGAAGGGAAGCCAGTGACAGCCGATTCGCCATCTACTCCCAAGCGATCCAAGTTATTGACAAGCAAATTACCCTCGTCGGCATTCTCGGGACAACGGCTGAAGTCGGGTATCTGCTCATAGATACCTGGCTTCGCGAAGCCAAAAATGCTTCGTGCATCCCTCCGTTGCTAGACGCAATTAGGAAGCAATCTGTCGCTGACCTCGAACGCGTTCTTCCGGTAGCGGGGAATATTCACTGGGATTCGATTTGCCATCCAACCCCAGCGTTTTCAAACCATCACCAATATGCCAACGCCATTGACAGTTGGCTGCGCTCAGTGACACCGGGTGTCACGCCAGATTGGAAACGAGGTCTTGACCTTCTCTCCCCACTAGTTAAACGATAAATAAAACCGCCGCAGACCACCGCCATGCAAGACCACCTTAAATACCTCGTAGTCGATGACATCACGGAATGGGCCAATCTTCTCAATGAGGCAGTCGAGGAGTATTTTGTGGACGAGAAGCGTTTTGCAAGAGCAAGGGTCCGGGGGAAGACGGCCTACGCTGCATCCCAAGCGGATAACTTGATTGCAGATGGCGGGTGGGATCTTGTTCTGCTGGACATGAACCTCGGTGAAGGATCCGCGCGCAAGGGAGCACAGGAGCGGATCAGCGGCCTCGACTTACTTGGGGACATAGCTCGAGGCAATCGGGCCTATTTCGTCATCATAGTGACAGGTGCGGTGACCGATCCTGAACTGGAAAGGGTCTATGGTAGGGATACCGCAGCGTTGCTACGATTCGGAGCGATGAACGAGGCCGTGAAGAAGATGCCCGCGTCGCGCATCCGCATTTTGCACAAGCCGGAAGCACAGTCAGTCGGGGCAGCCGTTGAAATGTTGCGCTCGCAACTCCATTCAGCACTCGATCAGTATTGCTCGGTCAGTCTTGAGCGCAACGTCTTTCGTACGCTTCCAGGAGAACCCGATCTGCTGGAAATTTGCTATAACGGCGGCCCCCGTCTTACTATCGCCTTCGAGGCTCCATTTCGCACCTTACAGAGCGCCTTGGCTCAACCAAACCGGATGCTCAAGGTGACTGAACTGATACAAAAATTAGCCAACTCATCAGGCCAGGGCGGCGCGGTGACTCTTCCTGAAGGGGATTTTCCCGAGCGAACAAAACGCATCACGCAAGACGATTATAGCGGCCACCAGGACGATGATGTATCCGCGCAGGATGGGCTCGATTGGAGAGAAATGGACGGATTTGGGGTTGCCACCACGATAAGCTCCCCGGTGGACAGCAATGCAGGAGCTATTCCTGTCGAGACTTTGATACTCGGTCTGTTGGACACGATCAAAATGCAGGATAGTATACCCGACTATCTTAGAGGGTTGGTCAACATGGGAATAGATGAATGTGGACTATTGTCCATCCCGAAGATTGCCGCCGAATGGGCCCACAAGGGAGGGGAAGCAAGGAAGGAGTTTGGAGAGAATGCCTCTGAAAAGTTGATGGAAGCGGTCAGAGCAATCGCGCCACATCTCAAGGAAATCAAAGACCGGTGGCTGCAAAGCAAGACGGGCGGAAGCGGAGCCAAACCAAAAACGGGAAAAGCAAATGTGCGTATCACCCTCCGCCAAGATACGGATGAGATGGTTCTTGCCCGACAGCATTGGAAACGTTTCCAGAACAAAATCAGGAAACGTCCGTCACTAGCGGAGTTTCACAAGCACATGACTCAGTGGGTTGACCGCAGTCCTACCGCGCGGGGCCACCTCTACTATCGCCCGCCGGGAGGAGGGGAGTTCTACCCATTTTGGCTCACTGAGTAGAAAAACACGCGGAAGTCCACTTCCGTGGTCCCGTTAGATGGAAGAGTATTCGGGAACATGTCACGCAGGTGACAACCCATGCGTACTCTGCAAAAACCTTGTTCGGATTTCGTTTTTCAGAGTATATCTGTCAAGTCTCTCTGACGCAATCCTTGTCTCACGTCGCCCTTCGGCAATAGCTTGTTTAACGGTCACTGGCCGGAAGATATGGGGACCACCTCACTCCACGGCGGGCTTGTCACCAACAGCAGAAAATAGGTCGTTCCAATTCATGGCAGTCAACGATACGGGGTAAATTTATTGGCGGGAGGCAACCAATCCACGTAATTGTCTGCACTAAATCCTGATGGCATGTAGCCAAACGCCTTTGAACGAGCAAACTCTTCGCGAGTTTGCATTTGTTGAGAAACTTTCAACGCCAGGATTTCCCCTTGTTCAAAAGTCAAAGATTTTGAAGGATCAATGTTGAATAAACCCCACCGACTCAAGTCGTGTTCGCGTCTTTTTGAGCCAAAGAGATCAGAAAATCTTTCGAGATTACGAGTGAGTGGCGTAAACGGAAACTCAAGGG
>Ga0118677_10014013_pt1 | contig 11416 bp, 10 predicted proteins | sample AliMusrvi5mmetaG_FD_86154 | JGI IMG/M metagenome (GOLD analysis project Ga0118677, IMG submission 86154) | reverse complement strand
CTCCACCGGCAACTTCATGCTCGTGGTCAACTCCGGCGGCAGCCCCGACCTTGGCGCCTACATCTTTGACACCACCACAGCCGGCAAGCTTGACTCCGCCGTCACCAGCTCCACGGGTACTGACCCCGTCTTGGCCAGCGCCATCGCCGCTAAGCCGTAATCAGTGGGCAGGGCAGCTTGCTCGCCTGTCCGCCCGCCCCCGTCCATTGCCACTGTCCGGTGTTATCCTCAAGAAGAACGCCACCGGCTGTGCCCACGAGAACTCAAATTTCCTTCCTCTATTTACTCCGGCGACTCCGAGCTTTTGTGATCCCGCCTCAGCCGTTGTATCTGTTGGCAGTCCTGTGCCTTTTTGTACTTGCTCCGGGATGCAACCGATTCCACTTCCACCAGCCAAAGCACGACACCGTCTACGTTTGTGCCCGGCAAATGTACCTTCACGACCGCGTAGCCGCGGTTTCCACGCGCGTTGCCCAGGTGGTGAACGGGCAACCGCTTGAAGTCCTCGAGCGCGGACGCCGCTTCCTCAGAGTCAAAACCGGAAAGAACGAGATCGGCTGGATTGAAGACCACGCCGTCATCGACAGCAAGACCTATGCCGTGTTTGCCCAGCTTGCCGAGCAGCACAAACAGGACCCGGCGGCCGCCAACGCCACTCTCCGCGACGACCTCTATATGCATGTGCTTCCTGGTCGCGAAACAGAACATTTTTACTTGCTCGCCGGCAATGAAAAAGTGCATCTCCTGGCCCGCGCCTCTGTTGCCAAGATGAATGGCCAGGGTCCAGTGATGGCCGTCCCTCCAGTTGCGTCCAAGCCGGCTCGGCCGGCAACACCGCCACACGCATCCTCGGCACCTGCGGGTTCGGCTACCGCTTCCGGTGCGCCGGATGCACAGCTCCCCGTGATGGAAGACTGGTGGCTGGCACGCGACACCCAGGGCCGTATTGGCTGGCTGCTGGGCATCCGTCTCGATGTTGAGGCCCCCGATGAAATCGCCGCTTATGCCGAGGGCCAGCGCATAGTCGGCGCTTACCTGCTGGCCAAGGTGTACGACTCCGAGGCCAAGACTCCCGACCACCAAGTCCCCGAGTACGTCACTGTCATGGCCCCACCCAAATCCGGTCTGCCCTTCGACTTCGACCAGGTGCGTGTCTTTACCTGGAGCCTTCGCCATCACCGCTATGAGACTGCCTTCCGTCTCCATCCCATCCAGGGCTATCTGCCGGTCCGCGTCTCCTCGCAGCCTACTGCCAAGGGCAGCGCGCCCACCTTCACATTCCTGCTCGCCACCGGCCAGAATCTCTCCACTGACCCCACCACCGGCATCACCCGCCCGGTGAATCCCCGCAGCATCACCTACCAGATGATCGACACGCAGGTGAAGCGCATCGGTCCTGACCTGGCTCCCATCGTCATCACGCGCTCGCCAGAAGAAAAAGCCAAGGCGAAGGCAGCCAAGGCCGGGAAAAAGAAGCGCAAGTAGTTGTGCATAGTGCAGCCGCTATAGACCTCTACACCAGCCCGAGTCCGCCAAGTTCCGCGATGACCTTGTCGATGCCGGTGAGGATCGACGTTGCTTCCTTCAACTCGTTGCCAAGCGCCTCGATCTGCGTCTGCAATTCCTGAAGCTGTTTCATCCCCGGACTCATTGCCTCTTCCGCAGCCTGAAGGTCGACGGTATTTCCGGTGAACTTGGCCTGGTCGAGCGCGTCCAACTGAGCCGCGGTCGCAGTGCGCAGGGAGAAAGCTGCGTCGCGTGCCTGCTTTGTGTTGTCCTTGTTGTTCGCTGCCGCCGTGGATTGCGCAAGCAGATCATTGAGAGCATCGTAGGCGGCCTGCTTGGGGTCGGCCGCGTCTGGGGGCGCTGGAGATTGTGTGGACATGGGTGTCTCCTCCCTCATTTCTTGGTGCAAAGCGAGAGATAGAAGTTATTGATCAGCTGCGCGTTCTCGACCAGCTCGCTAAGTTTGAGTTTGAATGCCGGCGCATCTTTCTGGCTTTTGGTTGCCGCCAGGGCGGCGTGCGCCGCGGCCAGCGCGGCCAGGGAATTGGAGGTGGCGGCCAGCGCCTGATCGGATTGCCGCTGTGCCTGAACCAGCTTGGGCAGTACCTCGATTTCAGTCCGCTTCTCGGCGGCGCTCAAGTGCACGCCATTGTCATCAATGAACTTCTGCTGCGCGGCGATCTGGCTGTCGTAGGCGCGATGCAGCGCCGAGGCGAGGCCCGGCTTGCCTACTGTCCCAATGTCGCTTTGAAGAATCGCGCAGATGTCCTGAATGGGCTTGTTCATCTTGTCGAGAATGCCCGGCAGGGCGCGCGCGCGTTCGTGCTCGATGAGCATGCCGCCGATGGCCACAACTGCAGTGACTGCGAGATTTTTCTCCCGGTCGTCGATTTTGAAGCCCTTGAAATCGTCCTGTTCGAGCTTGACCAGCCCGTTGCCGGCGGCCGCGGCCTGGGTCTCCAGATCGGTAATCGGTTTATCGCCGCTCACCTCGGCCAGCATCGTGGCGTACTGCTTCAGCCCCGCAAGCACCTCGGTGCGAACCTCGAGGTCCTTGTCCGGAAGAAAGGGCTTGATCTTGGTGGCGTCGAACCCGGAGGTGTCGTATGTGGCTACCAGCGTTGCCATCTGGGCATCGGAGTAGGCCTGGTTGACGAGTTGATAAGCATTCTGGGTTTGGGTAACTGTCGCTGTGGCTGCCGTGGAGAAGGCTGCGGTGCGGCTCGCAAGCGGCGAAAGTACGCAGCCTGAGAGCGCAGCCACGAGGCCGGAAACCGCGACAGTCCTGAACCAAAGTAGACGGTATGAACTACTTTTGCGCGCGATCAATGTCATGCCTCCCATTACAGAGTCAGCGTTGGTTTGAATTCGAGGGCCCTGACTGTTTCGAACCTGAACTGCGGGTGCTTCATTTTTGGGACCGGGGAACGCACAGGCTCCGCCTTTCATCCCCGCCGGCGCAGCGCCAGCTCCACCACTTTCAGCATCTCTGCCTCCGGAGCCGGTTTTCCGGTCCAGATCTCGAACTGCCGCGCCCCCTGCTGCACAAACATCTCAATGCCGCTCACTACGGCCAGCCCGCGCTCCTTTGCCAGCTTCAGCAGCGGCGTCTCCAGCGGGTTATACACCATGTCGAACACCAGCCCGGCGTTCAGCTCGCTCTCTTTCATCGGGAGCGCCTGCTTGCTCCCCGCCATTCCGCACGGAGTGGTATTGATGAGCGCGTCAAACTGGTTCTTAGCCAACTGCTCCAGCTTCAGCGCCTTGGCCTTGGCTTGCTTGGCCAGGGCCACCGCGGTTTCGTGGGTGCGGTTGACGATAAACACCTCCGCGCCCTGCTCGACCAGGCCAAAAACCGCCGCCCGCGCCGCTCCTCCGGCGCCCAGAACCACAATCCGGGAACCTCTCAGCCGCATGCGCTTTTCCAGCGGTCTCACCACTCCGGCGACGTCGGTGTTGAAGCCGTAAAGCTTGCCGTCCGCGCCCGTGCGCAGCGTGTTGCATGCGCCGATTCGGCTGGTGAGCGGGTCCATGTTGGCCAGATGCGGCAGCACTTCCTGCTTGAGCGGCATGGTCACGGCCACCCCGCCCAGCGGCAACTGGCGCACCAGCGTCAGCAGGTCGTCCAACGCCCTCACCTTCAAGGGCAGCATCACCGCATTCACGCTTTCGCGCCGGAAGGCCGTGTTGTGCATCAGCGGCGAAAGCGAGTGAGCAATCGGATTGCCGGCCACTCCAAAGATCCTTGTAGCCTGGTCCAGTTGGTCTACGCGGTAAAGATCGCGCAAGGTCCGCGCTGTCACCTGTCCTGGGGCAGTCTCCGCTCCGTCGTCCGGCGAGGCGAAGGTGAATGCAGCCCCGGCCCTCGGCCCTAAGACGCGGCTTACCAGTCCCTCTTCGCCCATGGCAATGCCCACCACCTGCGCGCCGAGCGACCGGTCTTCAATCAGCCGCAGCACTTCCAGGTTGTCGCTAAGTGTGCGGGCCGTCGAAACCACCTTCACAAAGTCGGGCTCGAAAGCCTCGATCCGTTCCGCTGCCTGCGCCAGTCCCTTGGTCCGTGAGAAGTCGTGGAAGCTTACCAGCAGCGCCGCTCCAGCAGCCTGCAATCCGGCCCGGAATTTATCCAATTGTGCGGGCTTGGCCTCTTCCGCCGATTCCACTTCGAGATCGACGATCCGGCAGCCGGCCTCGGCCGCCTTCAAAAGCACATCCAGCTCCGCCGTCAGAGCGCCGTCGAACATGCCTCCAAAGGGCTTTCGCCGGCAGGTGCCGATGGCCGTCACATCCCGATGCTCGCTGAGAAACTCCTTGAGCGCGTTCAACGTTGCCGCCGGCTTGTGGCAGGCGTCCAGACGGAACTCCAGGAACTTCGAGTCCTTCAGCACGGTTTCGGCCCGCCCCATCATCTCTGCCGCGGTGACGCCCTGAATCGCCACACACAGTTTGCCCAGGCGCGGCCGCGGGGCCGCCAATGCGGGAAGGGAGTCAACCGTGTTCGGAGCGGAACTATGCATAGTCATCAACTGACGCATCTTAAAGTGGATTCGTTCAGGATGCAACACAAGTCTTCAGGGCGGGATTGTTGGCGTCAGGCAAACCTGAACCCGCTCCAGTGTGGCAACCTAGACTTTGGAGGAATTTCCGCCCGATGCCCGACGAGAACCCCGCTGCTGCCGTTACGCAAGACCTTCACGCATGGAACACCGGCGGAGCCGAGTCTGCCGAGGCACTTTCTACCTGGGTAAGCGCCCGCCTGACCGCCCATGAAGCTGCCCTGACCGCGCTGCTCGCCGTGGAAGGTCCCCGCACCCCTGAGAATTCCCTTCGCCTCTATGACGCGGCCATCGAACACCTCAACCTGGCAGGCTCCCAGGCCGGCGTACTCAACTCCGTCGCCGCCGACAAGGCCGTTCGCGACCAGGCTCAGCAGGAAGCCCAGCGCATAGCCATGGCGGGCAGCGCCCTAGGTCTCAACCGCGCCGTGTATGAGGCGCTGGCCGCAATCGATCTGGCAGGCTCCAGCGCCGCCACGCAACATTTCGTCCAGCGCACCCTGCTTAGCTATCGCCTGGCCGGCGTGGACAAGGATCAGGCCACCCGCGACCATCTGCAATCGCTCCACGAGAAGGCCACCCATCTTTCGCTCGAATTCAGCCGGAATATCCAGGAGGGCGGCAAGACTATCGAGGCCTCTGCCGCCGAGCTGGACGGCTTGCCCGAGGACTACCTCACCCGCCATCCTGTGCTGAAGGCTGGGCCCGATGCAGAGGGCCGCGTCACCATCTCCACCGACCCGCCCGACATGCAGCCGGTGATGACCTTTGCCACCAGCGCCGCACTTCGCGAGCGTATGTTCCTGGCCTACAACACCCGCGCCTACCCGGCCAACCAGCAGCTTCTGCTTGACTTGCTCGCCACCCGCCAGCAGATCGCCACCATCCTCGGGTTTCGCAGTTGGGCTGACCTCGCCACCGCCGACCAGATGATGGGCTCCGCTGCCAATGTCCGCACCTTTCTGGCCAAACTCAACGATGCTAGCCGCCAAGGCGCCGTTCGCGAGCACCGGCTTATTCTCGACTTCGCGCGCCAGCGCGATGCGAAGCTGACCGCCATCGACATCACCTCCCGCGCCTACTGGTACGAGCAGTTCCGCCGCTCCGCTTTCGATTTTGATTCCCAGTCCGTCCGCCCCTATTTCCCCTATGGCCAGGTCGAGGCCGGCGTGCTTGAGACTGCCGCGCGCCTCTTCAAGGTCGAGTTCCGCCGCTCCACCGCGCCAGCCTGGCACTCCTCTGTCTCGGTCTTCGACGTGTATGACGCAGGCAAGGCCGTGGGCCGCTTCTACCTCGATATGCACCCTCGCGATGGCAAGGACAAGTGGTTCTCCGCCGCCCCCATCGTCACCGGCGTCCAGGGCCGCTATATGCCCGAGGCCGCACTTATCTGCAACTTCCCGGGAGCCGATGACACCGACCCCGGCCTGCTTCAGTACTCCGACGTCGTCACCTTTTTCCACGAGTTCGGCCACCTGATGCACGCCATCCTCGGCGGCCAAACGGAGTGGGCTGGACTCTCGGGATTTGCCACCGAAGGCGACTTTATCGAGGTCCCCTCGCAGATGCTCGAAGAGTTTTTCCGCGACGAGACTCTCTTGCAATCCTTTGCAAAGCACTACCAGACCGGCGAAACCCTGCCCGCCGAGATCATCAGGAAGATGAAGCTGGCCGGAGCCTTTGGCCGCGCCGACTGGGTCCGTGCGCAGCTCTACTACACCACTATCTCCCTCGATCTCCACGATCAAGACCCCGCGGGCCTCGACTTCGATGCCATCACCAAACACCTCTACGAGAGCCTGCAATCGTGGACATGGCTTGAAGGCAATCGGATGTACGCCAGCTTTGGCCACCTCACCGGTTACTCATCGAACTATTACACCTATGCGTTTGATAAGGTCATCGCCCTGGATTTCTTTGCCCAGTTCGATCCCGCGGATTTGCTCGGCTGCGACGCCGGCGTCCGCTACCGCAAAGCAGTTCTGCAACAGGGCGGCTCCAAGCCTGGCCGACAGATGGTCCGCGACTTTTTAGGCCGCGATGAGGAATTTTCAGCATTTTCCGACTGGCTCAACGAGGAATTTGAAGGGGAACTGCCGGGGACCGCGCAATGAATGCGTCCGACTTCCGCCGGATCGCGCTCAGCCTGGAAGGGGCTGAGGAAGCCTCGCACATGGGTGCGCCCGATTTTCGCGTCGGCGGCCGCATTTTCGCCACGCTCGCGTCTGAAGGCAAAGGCTACGGCAACCTAATGCTGACGCCTGAGATTCAAGCCGCCTTCATTGCTGACGCTCCTCAGGTGTTTCTTCCGGTCTTCGGCGGCTGGGGCAGGAATGGAGCAACCCACATCCGCCTCTCCGAAGCCGATGAAGACCTGCTCCTCGGTGCGTTGCGCGCCGCCTGGAAGCTGCGCGTGGAGAAAAACCAGAGTCTGAACTCCCCAGCAGCACGCCGGCGTGGGGCAAAATCCCCCTCAGAGAAAGAACGATAAACCGCATCGATTTTCCTCGACCTACATCTATGCTCTAAGGGCGTTCTTCAAAAGGAGACAGGGATGAAGGTCGGAGTTCTTGGATCAGGCGTGGTGGCACAGGTATTGGGCAGCGGCTTTCTCAAGCATGGCCATGACGTGATGGTGGGTTCCCGCACCCCGGATAAACTCGCGGACTGGGCCGAGAAAAATCCAACTGGCTCAACCGGCACGTTTGCCGCCGCGGCCGCATTTGGTGAACTGATCGTGCTTGCCGTCAAGGGCGGCGCGGCCTTGGATGTGCTTCGCCTCGCCCGCGCTCAGAACCTCGTGGGGAAACCGGTTGTGGACGCGACCAACCCCATCGCCGACGAGCCGCCCGTCGACGGCGTCTTGCAGTTCTTTACCGGCCATGACGAATCCCTGATGGAGCAGTTGCAGCGTGAATTCCCCACTACCAGCTTCGTCAAGGCGTTCAACTCGGTTGGCAACGCCCTCATGATCGATCCGCACTTCCCCGGCGGCAAGCCCACTATGTTCATCTGCGGCAATGACGCGGAGGCCAAGCAGACGGTCACCGGCATCCTTGACCAGTTCGGCTGGGAGACTGCCGACATGGGAACCGCCGCTGCAGCGCGCGCTATTGAGCCCTTGTGCATGCTCTGGTGCATCCCCGGCTTTCTCCGCAACGAATGGACCCACGCCTTCAAGCTGCTCAAGATGTGAACCGGGGGGTTTCCGCATCTCAATCGCCCATCCCAAGATCGGGGCGTCAGAGCCTGCCCGGAATTGTTCAAGCCATCTCGTTCATCGGACATGGGATCGCGCAAGGCGTCGTCCGCTATGATTGTCCCGCTATGGCAAACACACAGGACTTCAACGGCAAATGGGCGCTGGTAACCGGTGCAAGCTCGGGCATTGGCGCGGCGCTCTCGCGCGAACTCGCCTCCCACGGCGCAAAACTCATCCTCACTGCCCGCCGCAAGGACCGTCTGGATGCCCTGGGGGCCGAACTCGCCGCCCAGGGAACCGAGACCCGTGTTCTGGTCGCCGACCTCAATGACCCCGCCGCGCCCCAGCAGCTCTACGACGACCTTGAGGCCGCCGGAATCCCCGTCGACATCCTCGTCAACAACGCCGGCCTCGGGCAGTACGGGGCATTTTGCGCCTCTCCCGCCGAGCAGGAGATAAGCCAGGTCCGCGTCAACTGCGAGGCCGTGGTGCGGCTCTCCCGCCTCTTCGTTCCCGGCATGGTCGAGCGCCGTCGCGGATGGGTGCTCATCCTCGCCTCCACCGCCAGCTTTCAGCCTGTTCCCTACATCAGCACCTACGCCGCCACCAAGGTCTTCGACCGCTTCTTTGCGCTCGGCCTCGCCGCCGAGGTCGCCCGCTTCGGCGTCAAAGTCACCGCGCTCTGCCCAGGCCCCACCGAAAGCGAATTTTTCGACGTAGCCCACGCCGCCGTCTTCAAGGCGCGCGGGATGCAGGCCACGCCCGACGTAGCCCGCCTCGCCATTGCCGCTCTTGCTCGGGGCCGCCGCACTATCGTTCCCAACTTCAGCGGCCGCCTCACCGCCTTCCTGGTCCGCTTCCTGCCCGTCGGCCCAGTCACCCGCGTTGTCGAGAAGGCAGCACGGCCCAAAGCGGATTCAGCCTCGTAAAAACTTGCCGCCGGACTACGCCGGGGACGAAAATGGCGTGGAGCAAAAAACAGTTTCCATGAACTGGAGAAATCTACGATGAAGATCAATCTTTCGGCGGCGGTGATACTGCTTGCCTTTGCCGTACCGTCTTTGGCTCAACTGGTTGGCGGCGCGGATCGCATACAGATGCGCGGTCCCGGCCCCGGCGGCGTCGAACAGGCCAACTTCTTCATACATCGTCTCGGCACCGACCATGCTGAAGGCATTACCACCCTCGACATGAACGGCGATGGCTTGCCCGACCTGGTCAGCGGCGCCTACTGGTACCAGAACCCCGGCCCCAAAGGCGGCGAATGGACGCGCCACCAGTACCGCCAGATCGGTACCGTAAATGAGTTTGTTGCCGACTGCGGCGAGTGGACCATCGACGTGAACCACGACGGAGCGCCAGACATCGTAACCGCAGGCTGGCAGACCAACGGCGTTTTCTGGTTCGAGAATCCCAAAAAGCTCGGCGCGGAGTGGAAACGCCACTTCATCACCAACAGCTACGACACCGAGGGCGGATGGATGGCCGACATCACCGGCGATGGCCAGGCCGACCTGATCTTCTCGCACTACAACCACTCCGGCGTTCTGTGGATCGACTTTTCCGGCCCTGAGCCCAAGGCCCACCACGTGGGCGAGCGCGCCGACGATGGACACGGTATCGGCGTGGCCGATGTTGACGGCGACGGCAAACCCGACATCCTGACCACCACCGGCTGGTTCCGCCAGGTCGATGCCGTCAGCGACAAGTGGGAGTGGCACCCGGACTGGCACCTCGGCGACACCGGATTCCCGATCATCGGCTTCGACGTCAACAACGACGGCAAGATGGATATCATCTACGGCCAGGGCCACAGCTACGGGCTCTACTGGCTCGAACAGAAGATCGACACCAAAGGGCAGCGCCAGTGGGTTGAGCACACCATCGACGAGTCCTTTTCGCAGTCTCATGCGCTCAAGATGGCGGATCTGGACGGCGACGGCGAACTGGAACTGCTGGTGGGCAAGCGCTACCGCGGCCACGACGGTCACGATGCCGGCTCCTACGATCCCCTGGTCATTTACTACTACAAGATCAACCGCAAGACCGCCGAGTTTACACGCTATCCCATCAGCGTGAACGGCACCGCAGGGGCGGGCACGCAGTTTGTCACCATGGATCTGGACGGGGACGGCGACGTTGACATCGCCACTGCCGGAAAAACCGGCGTGCATTTCTTTGAAAACCTCAAGATCAACCTGGTTCCCAAGGAACAGCGCGAAAAGGAGATACTGCTCGACACCAACTGGCCCTTCCCCGGCGAAGGTCCCGTAGTGCAACAGGACGAGGAGCCGAAGAAGTAACGCGTCCAGATGATCTGAACAACCGCGTGACACAGATATAGAATCCGCTCAGTCCCATCCTTGAATCGTTCTTTGGTTCAGGGATGGGGCTGAGCACAAATTCAAATCTCCGTCGTAAACGCTTAAAAAGAAAACGCTCTAGTCAGTTCTCGATCCCTTGCTCACGCTGAACGAATCGAAGAACCGCGACACGTCTTCGTTTCGTCGTGCTCCCGCAGAGGGGAACGCCGCGATCAGCATATAGAGCCGCGAACCGGCCAGAATCAGGCGCGCATTAAACACGCCGCCCCCCGCGTTGCGCCCTGAAAAATCCCGTGCAGGAAACCCCAGGTGGCTGCTCTTCGACTCACTCACCAGCTTGGTCTGCGTGCGCGCCAGCGAGTCGTCTCTCGCCGTATCAAGGGTCCGGTCCGCAGCCATGTTGCTGACCCGCTCCACTGGCGGATTGTCAGCCCACGCCACAGAAAAGGACGTTTCCGCATCGGGGTAGGAGTAGAGCATGTCCACCTGCTCCGCGCCTCCGCTGGTGTTGTAAGCCGGAATCTGGATTTGCTTGGAGTCGATCGGCATCTCCACCTTGAAGCCATCCGGCGTGCGGTCCACCTTCTGCCAAACGATGTGCGCGGGGTGCGCCGCAACTGCAATCTGGTCCACGGCCGAACTCGCATTCGAACTGGTCCGGGAGCTGTCTTCGCTCCCGCCCGCAGGGCCAACAATCCCCAACTCCTGCCGATGCAGGTAGATGTAGGCAATTCCCAGGACCATGATGCCGCCCAGGACGATGTAGTACCACCGCTTCACACTCACAAGATTGCCAAGTCTGCCCCTATAGTTGCAAGTTGATTATTGTCTTTTGCATACAGGGGGTGCCACACAGGTAAAAGGCCGCGCCGCGTTCGCACCATGCGAGAAATCTCACTTATCTTCGCGCTGATTGCTTTTTTGCAACCTTTTCGATTCTCCAGCATCTCAATATGTAATTAGCAGAGGCTTCCCCGAATACGTCCCTTCCAAGAAAGGTTTACACCTCCTTCTGAAGGTCCTTTATTGGACCTCTTCCCCAACTTCCCCCCTGGATCCCCTCCAAAAAATGCCTCTCAAAAGAGCCTGCCGGAAGGCAGGCTCAGATTTCTTACTTTCCAGCGATCCAATCCCCCGCGCGTCAGAACAACCGGCAAGTCGATAGAATCAGTATCAAGATGCGGATTTCTTCCAGTTCTACGACACCCTCCGGCAAAGACATCGAGGCAATCGACGCACTATTCCAAAATGCCGGGCTGGTCCGCAGCCTGCGCGGCAAAGCCGGTGCGCGGTCCCTGTCCGTACGCTTCGAGCGCGCTGCCCCGGAG
>Ga0118677_10014010_pt1 | contig 11418 bp, 9 predicted proteins | sample AliMusrvi5mmetaG_FD_86154 | JGI IMG/M metagenome (GOLD analysis project Ga0118677, IMG submission 86154) | reverse complement strand
CGTCGACCGCAGAAGCTCAAGAAAATGTTGCCATTGATGTCGCACAACAAGTCTGTTCGGTTCTCAACGGTGGCGAGGCAAGTGCTGCGGTTAATATTCCTTCTCTTCGGCGTGATCTTCTCGATCCTGTTAAAGGCTTTATGGGATTAGCTGAGAAATTGGGTCTTTTTATGAGTCAACTCATTAAAGACGAACCTATTTCCGATGTAGAGATCAGTTATTTCGGAGAAGTAGCTGACAAAGAAGTTGCTCCCATTAATCTTGCCATACTAAAAGGGCTTCTCAATTATCTTGAAAAAGGCCTCGTTAACTTTGTTAATGCTGAAACCGTCGCACATGAACGCGGAATAAAAGTTAAAGAAACCAAGTCCGCTAAAGGTGAAGATTATCGAAATCTCATTCACTTAAAAGTTAAAACATCAAAGGCCTCTTATGATATTGGTGGAACCGTTTTTGAGGACATAGGGGATGTAGTTGTGTTGATCAATGGACTTCAAGTCAATTTGAAACCCATTGGCCTTATATTGGTGGTGCCGAATGAAGATAAACCCGGTATCGTAGGTAAGATCGGTACTATTCTGAGTGAAAGTGGTGTTAACATTGCGAGTATGCAAGTGGGGCGCGTTAAAAAAGCTGGAAGCTCCATTATGCTACTTAATATTGATCAAACGATCAGCGATGAAGTGATATCCATCATTGAAAGTTTACCTGAAATTAACGGAAACGTTCGACTCGTTCAATTTTAACGACTCTCTTTGCGTTGCCTTTTTGGCTTTTCTCCTTATAATGGACTAAGGTATGCTTAAACGATTTAACTCACTCCAAGTCAAACTCACCGTTATGCTTGTTGCCATCTTCCTCGTTATTTTAGGGACCGCTCTATTCTTATTTATCAATATTCAAAAAGACCATGATATCGATCATAAAATAGAATTCCATGTTGCTAACTCTAAGAATGTTCTTAATTACAAAGATGTTCTGACTCAAACGTTTGCCTTGCTCTCAGACTTTGGTACAACACGTGATCCCAAAGCTGCTGAAAAATATATTCGATTAAGTCATATTCTAGCCAATCAGTACGAAACGCTTAATAAACAAGCAAATATCGGTCACGGTATTCGACAATCATTGGACCTTCAATATCGATACTACAATCGTATGAAAGATCTTGCCGATCAATTATTCTCTACCCCTATTGATGCTGAACGAGAAAAGATCATGCTGGATATTCGTGCTTTAGAAATTCAAATGGTCTCAGCCGTTGATGAAATGTCCGACCTTGTCTATAGCGAGGCTGATTCGATATTTAATGAGCGAACGAGTAGCTATGAGCATTTATTATTTGTTTATATTGGCGTCATTATTCTTTATATTGTTTTAGGTTTTGGGGGGACATTGTGGGTGTTCTTTAGGAATGTAAGTCGTCCCTTGTTTCAGTTTGAAAGAGCCATACGTCAAATGGAAAAAGGCAATTTTTCCGATAAAGTTCAAACAAACGCTAATGCGGAATTTATTCGATTGGCCGAAGTCTTTAATCATATGATGGCGCAAATCGATGAATTAACCCAATCCCTTAAGGATAAAATAGAAAATATTGAAGAGATCGTTACAGAAAAGACCTCAAAACTTAATGATGCCTACTGCGCTTTAGAAAAAAAGAATTCGGAACTTAAAAAATTAGATGAACTAAAAGATCAATTCCTTCAGAATATTTCTCATGAGCTAAGGACACCACTTACCAGTATTATTGGCTATCTTGATGTTGTACTGACCTATCAAAATATGCCCGTTACTCAAAAAAATTTCCTTCAAATAGCCTTACAAAATAGTCTTTCCTTACATAAGATCATTAATGATCTGCTCAACATTACAGAGATTGAGTCAGGGCAGATGAAGCTACACCTTGAAACAGTTGACCTCCGTCAATTAGTTGAAACAGTCGTTACCCAAATCCAAATACAAGCCGATAAAAAGGATCTTAAGCTCGATCTGATGATCGATCCCTCCGTAAAAGATGATTCGCTTTTTAAAATGATCATCGATCCGGTTCGCATTGAGAGTGTGGTTTCTAATATTATCGGAAATTCGATAAAATTTACCCCAAAAGGGGGTATTAGTGTTTTTCTAACAGCGGAAAAAGAATCCGTTATGTTTCAAGTTAAAGATACAGGCATTGGGATGAGTCGGGATGATCTGGATATTATTTTCGACAAGTTCCGCCAAGTAGATAACTCTATTTCAAAAGCTTACGATGGGGCTGGTTTAGGGTTGCCTATTGCAAAAAGAATTCTTGAACTTCATCAAAGTGAGATCACCGTTGAGAGTGTAGTCGGAAAAGGTGCAACAGTGACCGTAGTGCTTCGTAAAGTGTTTAGCTAGACAGTTTGTTGTTCCATGATCCCTATTTCAGATTATGATTATGTGCTTCCTCGGGAGCGGATCGCTCAAAAACCAGTAGACCCTAGAGATCATTCACGTCTTCTTGTGATCAATCGCAAAATGGCATTACTTCAAGATAAATTATTTTCTGACCTGCCGCAATTTTTAAAGGCGGGGGATCTGCTAGTCATGAATGATACCAAAGTCATTCCGGCTCGATTGTATGCTAAGAAATCAACAGGTGCAAACATTGAAGTCTTTCTTCTTGAAGAGATGAAACTTAATCTTTGGGCTGTCATGGTTCGACCTGCCAAGCGAGTTAAAGTTGGGGATCGACTAATCTTTGGTAAAGGTATTGAGGCAAGGGTAATAGAACACCAAGGCGAAGGGCTTCGAGCGCTTATATTTGACGGAGATGTCTCTGTTCGTACAAGCTTACTTGAAATGGGACAAATGCCGCTTCCTCCTTATATTCACTACGATGAGCAGTTAATGTCATTCTATAAAGATCGATATCAAACCGTTTTCGCCAAGCAAGAGGGTGCGGTCGCTGCACCAACGGCAGGTCTGCATTTTACGCCGGAATTGTTGGCCGGATTATCTGCGATGGGGGTTCGCCAAGCCATGGTAACGTTGCATGTTGGATTAGGTACCTTTAAACCAGTGGAAACGGACGATTTGACGCTACATCCTATCCATTCAGAACGATACTCTTTGTCAGAAGCAACGATCGATTTGATCGACGAAACGAAGCGTCAGGGTGGACGAGTTATCGCGGTGGGTACGACGGTGGTTCGTTTATTGGAAGGTATTGTTGCCCGTGAGGGGCAATTAGTCGCTGGAGACGGGGTCGTGAAGATCTTTATTTACCCGCCTTTTACTTTTAAAGTGGTTGACGCATTGTTAACTAACTTTCATCTACCAAAAAGTACATTATTAGCCTTGGTTTCTGCTTTTTATGATCGCGCGTCTGTCATGAGTGCTTATCAACATGCCATTTCTAACGAGTATCGTTTTTTTAGCTTTGGCGATGCTATGTTGGTGGTATAATTTTTCTGTGATATTTATTCCGAAACTTTGGACGACCCTCAAAACATACAATAGGCGGCAGTTCTATGCCGATCTTATGGCTGGTATTGTGGTTGGGATAGTCGCACTTCCCCTTGCAATTGCGTTTGCTATCGCTTCTGGTGTGACCCCTGAAAAAGGCCTTTATACCGCTATCATCGCTGGGTTTCTTATCTCGCTACTCGGGGGAAGTCGTGTTCAGATCGGAGGGCCTACAGGGGCATTTGTGGTTATTGTTGTAGGGATTATCGGGAAATATGGCTACGATGGCCTTGTCATTGCGACGATTATGGCCGGTTTTATCCTTATCTTCATGGGGTTAGCCAAAATCGGTGCTCTCATTAAGTTTATCCCCTATCCGGTTGTAACTGGGTTTACTAGCGGGATTGGTCTAATCATATTTTCTTCACAAGTGAGCGATTTTTTTGGTCTTAATTTAAAAAACGTTCCGGTCGATTTTGTTGATAAATGGGTGCTTTATTTTCGAGGTCTACCGTCGATCCATGTCTCTTCCTTAGCCCTTGGCGTTCTTACATTGTTAATTATATTTATCTGTACTCGTATAAGTCGTCGTATTCCAGGTGCGTTTGTGGCTTTGGTTATTTCTACAATCGTGGCGCATGTGTTGGGTCTCGATGTTTCGACCATTCAGAGTCGCTTTGGGGATTTGCCTTTGTCGATGCCACATGTTGCATTGCCTTATGCTGATTGGGCTCTGATCCGGGTGCTCATTGGCCCTGCGATGACGATCGCTTTTTTAGCGGCTGTGGAGTCTCTTCTGTCTGCCGTTGTGGCCGATGGGATGATCGGTGGACGACATCGTTCGAATATGGAGCTTATCGCGCAAGGGGTAGCGAACATCTTATCAGTGATTTTCTCCGGGATTCCGGCCACAGGAGCGATAGCAAGAACGGCCACCAATATACGAAATGGTGGACGAACACCGATTGCGGGAATCATCCACGCGGTTGTGCTGGTTTTGATCATGTTATTCTTTTGGGATTGGGTCGGGTTGATCCCCATGGCAAGTTTGGCAGGGATCTTGATCTATGTTGCTTATACCATGTCCGAGCATCGTGCCTTTTTATCGATTATAAGAGGTCCACGCATGGACGCGGTTGTTCTGCTCATTACCTTTTCGTTAACGGTACTTGTCGATTTAACGGTAGCCATTGAGATAGGGATGATCTTAGCGGCGTTTATGTTCATGAAACAGATGGCTGAGGCCACGGATATCAAGACGATCAAAGATGAGATCAATGATAGTGAAGATGGCGTGGATACGTCCGAAACGGTGAATCTTCCTCGGGGGGTTCAGGTTTTTGAGATAAACGGGCCTTTTTTCTTTGGCATGGTCGATAAATTTTATAATACGATCGACCTCGGGGCTAAGTCGGCAAAAGTGGTCATCCTTCGAATGCGAAATGTTCCCTATATGGATGCAGGGGGGCTTCATGCATTGGATGTTGCCTATGGTCGATGTAAACGAAAGAAAATCGCTTTTTTTATCTCTGAGATACAGCATCAACCCCTTGAAGTGTTAGTTCATTCCGATCTGTTTAAAAAGATCACACGTCGTCATGTTCATGTAAGTTTTGATAAAGCGTTGTCCGCAGCGAAGAAAGGACTACAAGGATAGTTAACACCTGTCTTCGAAAGTCGGGACAACATGGTGGGTACATTAATTATCACTAGAAAAGAACTTTTCAAATTTCCTTATTTCTGAAATCAACTATTTCCGCTACAATACCCCCTATGTGGAAGGGCCTAATCGACGCGTATCGCGAGTATCTCCCCGTTAGTGCGACAACCCCCATTGTTACGCTGTGTGAAGGCAATACGCCCCTTATTCCCGCTGTTCATATCCCGAAACTGATTGGTAAAGATGTCACTGTTTACTTTAAGTACGAAGGGCTAAACCCCACCGGTTCCTTTAAGGACAGGGGTATGACCATGGCCATTACCAAAGCTGTTGAAAAGGGGATGAAAGCGGTGATGTGTGCTTCGACGGGGAATACGTCTGCCTCTGCTTCGGCTTATGCCGCTCGCGCAGGACTTCGCTGTGTGGTTCTGATCCCTGATGGAAAGATTGCATTAGGCAAGCTCGCTCAGGCGATGATGCACGGGGCACTTGTGTTGCAACTTGAAGGTAACTTTGATGATGCGCTCAACATGGTGCGAGAAGTGACTGCAAACTATCCCATCGAGATGGTCAATTCCATTAATCCATTTCGTATCGAGGGCCAAAAGACTGCCTCGTTCGAGATCGTTGATGCGCTAGGGGATGCCCCTACCTATCATGCCTTGCCTGTTGGCAATGCGGGTAATATTACTGCCTATTGGAAGGGCTATGATGAATACTTTAACTCCAAGAAGAGCCGTCGACTCCCGAAGATGATCGGCTTTCAAGCCGCCGGTTCTGCCCCGATCGTTCTTGGTCATATTGTTGAGAATCCCGAAACGGTCGCTACGGCGATCCGTATCGGCAACCCTGCCAGTTGGCAACAAGCCCTTGCCGCACGAGATGCATCAGGTGGGATTATTGAATCCGTTACCGACGAACAGATACTTGATGCCTATAATATTTTAGCTGAAAAAGAGGGTGTTTTTTGTGAGCCAGCCTCGGCTGCTTCAGTTGCGGGAGTGTTGCAGAAAAAACATCTTTTTAAAGATGGTGATGTCATTGTTTGTACATTGACCGGCCATGGACTCAAAGACCCCGATAATGCTATATTAAGATCAAGCAAACCACTAAAGATCAAGAATTCCATGGATGAGCTTATCCGTGCGATCGGAGTATAATATGCGCGATAATATTGTTAATATTCTTCGTCAGGATTCTCGAACCACCCCCTCAGAGATCGCAACCATGCTCGGCAGTACAGAGGATGTTGTTCGTGCTCAGATAACCGAACTAGAAAAATCAGGGGTGATCCTTCAATATTCCGTTGTCGTTAATGACGAATTGCTCGATGATGATAGTAGTGTGGTGGCCTTTATCGAGGTAAAATGTGCACCCGAGCGTGACCAGGGCTTTGACCATATTGCCCAACGGCTTCAAAAATTTCCCGAAGTTCAATCGGTATACTTGATGAGCGGCGTTTTTGACTTGCTTGTGGTGGTAAAGGGCCGAAATCTTCGCGAAGTCGCCGCGTTTGTGTCGAGCAAACTCTCTCCGATCGCCAATGTGGTGTCGACAGGAACCCACTTTCTTCTCAAGAAATACAAAGAAAATGGTATCGTTATGGGTCTCGATGAGAACCGTTCCCACCGTCTTAACGTCGCGTTCTAACCATGTTACCCTTATCCTCAAAAGTTCTATCCATTAAGCCGTCGGGTATCCGAAAGTTTTTTGATCTGGTCATGCAAAGCGATGATATTATCTCGCTTGGTGTGGGTGAACCCGACTTTGTGACCCCCTGGCACATTACTGAACATGCCATTTATCAACTTGAAAAAGGGTATACTTCCTATACGTCCAATTATGGCATAATCGAGCTTCGCCGTGAGATCGCTGCCCAACTTGAAAAAGAGTTTGCTGCCTTCTATAAGCCCGAGTCCGAAGTGCTTATTACCGTTGGCGTATCTGAAGGCCTCGATCTGGCTTTTCGTACTATTCTTAATCCAAGCGATGAAGTTATCGTGCCGGTCCCGAACTTTGTCTGTTATTCACCTTTGGTTCATTTGGCGGGGGGAAAAGCGATCGAAATCGATACCAGCCCCACGGATTTTATTTTAACGAGAGAGCAGATACTGAAAGCACTGACCCCGAATACCAAAGCCGTTATCATCGGCTATCCGAACAATCCTACAGGAGCAACGGTAACGGAAGCGCAACTTAAGGAAATTGTTAATGTTTGCAAAGAGAAAAATCTTTGGCTTATCTCCGACGAGGTCTACAATCAACTCGTTTATGAAGACAAACCCCTTTCTGCATCGACGTATATGCGGGAGAATCTTATTTTGTTAAATGGGTTCTCGAAAGCTTATGCCATGACGGGGTGGCGAATCGGATATGTCGCCTGCGAAAAAGACGTCATGGATCAGATGGTCAAAATTCATCAATATGCCACAATGTGTGCCCCCATTATGTCGCAGTATGCTGCCCTCGAAGCACTGAAACATGGTGAGAAGGACAGGGAAAGAATGCGTCAATCCTACAAGATGCGACGAAACATCGTTTATGAAGAACTCAAGTCTATAGGGTTTGATGTTCTTGAACCCAAAGGGGCATTTTATATTTTTCCCAGTGTAAAAAGGTTTGGTTTGACTGCAGAGGATTTTGCCATGCGTCTTCTGACCGAAGGTCGCGTAGCCGTGGTGCCAAGTACCGCGTTTGCTGAAGGCAATAATGATTTTATTCGTTGCTGTTATGCAGCGAGTTTACCGGACTTAAAAGATGCCTTAAGTCGTATTAAGATGTTTGTAAACACCTTATGAAATACATCGTCGTCATCGGCGATGGGATGGCCGGTTGGCCCTTGCCAACGCATCAAAACCGAACAACCCTTTCCTTGGCTAAAACGCCTTCATTTGACTATTTGGTAAAAAACGGTGAGTTGGGACTCGTTTGTAACACGCCCAAGGGTATGAAGCCTGGAAGCGACGTTGCGAATTTGTCTATTTTTGGGTATGATCCGCTACAATATTATTTTGGACGAGCCCCCATCGAGGCGGTTAGTCAGGGTATTAATTTAGCACCCACGGATATGATTTTTCGAGCCAATCTCGTCACGGTAAAAGATGGGAAAATGAAAGATTTCACCGCCGACCATATTCCTAATAACGTTGCTCGTTCTTTAATTGAGAAGCTGAACATGGCGTTAAAGCCACGGTTTTCCCAGATCGACCTTTTTGCAGGCAGTAGTTATCGCAATTTATGTGTGATCCACGAATTTGACGCGAACATGAAAACCATCGCGCCCCACGATATAACAGGGCTAGAGGTAATGCCCCATTATCCAGAAGGGGATGGCGCATCGCTGATCTCGCAGATCATGGAGGCTAGCAAGTCGATATTAGCCGGTTCTCCAGCGACGCAGTTGTGGCTGTGGGGACAAGGAAAAAAGATGACGATCCCTTCATTTTTTGATAAATATGGGCTGACAGGTGGGGTTATATCGGCAGTGGATCTGATAAAAGGGATCGGACTTGCTGCAGGGTTATCAGTGATCGATGTGCCTGGGTTAACGGGGTTTATGGATACTAATTTCGTGGGTAAAGCGACCTATGCCCTTGAGGCATTAAAGAAAATGGATATCGTTTTTATCCATATTGAAGCTCCCGATGAAGCGGGTCATATGGGCGACGCTGACTTGAAAGTCAAAGCGATAGAACATGTGGATCATGATGTCATTGCGACATTACTTAAGGGGATAAAAGGTCAGGATGTTCGCCTCCTTTTACTGCCAGATCACGCTACTCCTGTTGAGATCAAAACCCATGCCGATGATTGGGTTCCGTATATCATTTATGACAGCACGCAGCAGGGCGATAGTCCGCTTCGTTTTGTTGAGAAAGACGCCAAAACAACGGGACTCCGCCTTGAAAAAGGGCATGACTTAATTGATCGACTGATTATTCGCGCATGATCATTCTTCTTTCGCTTCTTATCATCTCGATATTGATCATGGTTCACGAATTTGGCCATTATGGGGCAGCTCGGATATGTGGTGTTCAAGTCTATGAGTTTTCGATAGGGTTTGGACCTGTGCTTCTTCAGATAAAAACAAAGCGAAGTATGCTCGTTTCCCTTCGATTGATACCACTTGGGGGATACGTTCGTTTAGCGGGACTTGATTCCTTGAAAGATAATCAAGAAAAATCGTCAGGTGATCGATTCCAAGATGCGCCACTTTGGAGTCGTCTTTTTATTCTCTGTGCTGGGTCCTTGGCCAATATAGTCGTGGCGTTTTTTATTTTACTCGCGGTTTATGGACTTGGGGGGCTGAATACGTCGGTAACAACCGTTATCGCCTCGGTGACAAAAGGTTCGCCAGCCGAACAAAGTCAACTTTTCTCGGGTGATAAAATTATCGCCATTAACCAAGTCTTCATTAAAGAGGGTTCGCAACTTGTTAACATTATTCGTTCCTCTAAGGGCAAGCCCTTAGAGATCAATATTATGCGCCAAAACCATCTCATTCAACGATTGATCACTCCAACCCTCAAAGCCAATAATTTGCCATGGCAAATTGGGATCAAATTACAGTCGCTGCAGTCTGATCGTTTTCAGTGGTCAGGCGCGTTGTTTCGAGCCATAAATGATACGGTACAAGGCATTGTTCTTACTTTACTGGGAATAGGACAGTTGATAACGGGGCGCATCGGACTTTCAGCTATGTCAGGCCCGATAGGAATTGTCAGTGTTACTGGTGAGATGGTAAACTACGGCGTGCTGTTTTTGGGTCGGTTCGTCGCATTTCTCGGCATTAACCTTGCGGTGCTCAACAGTCTTCCCTTGCCAGCGTTGGATGGCGGTCGATTTGTAGTTGAAGTTCTTCGGGCTGTATTGCCGTTTCGAATAAAAGAATCTTTCGTAGCTCGGATCCATTTGGCTGGAGTGTTAGCGTTTTTTATTCTAATGCTTTTTGTCACATGGCTTGATATCACTAAATTAAGCGTGAGGTAGACATGTCGATTACAAAAGAAAAGATTCATGAAATTCTCCTTAAAGCGACAGAGATTCGCGGGCATATTCTGGAGATGACGTGTGTTGCGAAGTCGGGACATCCCGGTGGCTCCATGTCCATGAGTGATATACTCGCTACGCTATACTTTTATTGGTTAAAAACTAATCCAAAAGATCCATTATGGGAAGAAAGGGACTACTTTGTCCTAGCCAAAGGTCATGCCGCGCCTGCATTATATGCAACGCTTGCGATGAAGGGCTACTTCCCTGTCGACGAGCTTAAAACCCTTCGTCAATTAGGCAGTAAGTTGCAAGGTCATCCTGACAAACATAGTCTTTCTGGCGTTGAAATGTCGACCGGTTCTCTGGGGCAGGGTCTTTCGGTGATGGTCGGGATGGCACTTGCCCTGAAGTATGATAAAAAAACGAATCGTGTCTTTGGGGTATTAGGGGATGGAGAATGCCAGGAAGGTCAAGTTTGGGAAGCAGCGATGGCGGCGGCTCATTTCCGTTTGGGGAATATATGTATTTTTATTGATAAGAACGGTCTGCAAATTGATGGGGCGACTAAAGATGTCATGAACATTGACCCCCTTGCCGATAAGTTCGCTTCGTTTGGTTGGGACGTTTTTACTATCGATGGTCACAATGTGCATGAAATTGTTTCAACACTCGAAAAGGCTGATCGAGTGACCGATAAACCGGTGGTGATCATAGCCAATACCGTTAAGGGGAAGGGTATTACGTTTATGGAAAATCAAGTTTGTTATCATGGAGCGCCCATTACCGAGGAGCAACTCATTAAGGCAAAGTGTGAGCTAGATATTGTGAAAGGGATGCACTTATGACCTTAGTTGCCCCACGCGATTACTATGGTAAAGCGCTTGTTGAGCTCGGTAAAGTTGATCCAAATGTCTTTGTGTTGGATGCCGATCTGTCCTCTTCTACAAAGACAGGGCTATTTGCCAAAGCCTTCCCCGACCGATTCTTTAACGCGGGAATAGCGGAACAAAATGCTATCGGAATGGCCGCTGGGCTTGCCAATATGGGAAAGACTGTTTTTGTCAGTAGTTTTGCCATGTTTATTTCGGGACGTGCTTGGGAACAGATCCGCAATACAGTTGCCTATACGCAGTTGAATGTTAAAGTTGTTGCTACACATGCCGGGGTGACTGTTGGCGAGGATGGGGGTACCCATCAAGCCATCGAAGATATAGCGATCATGAGGCCGATCCCTTTTTTAAAGGTACTTGTTCCGGCCGATGCGATCGAAGCCGCGCAAATGGTAAATGTTATGGCCGCTGAAAAGGGGCCGTTCTATATGAGAATGAGTCGTGGGG
>Ga0118677_10013298_pt1 | contig 11418 bp, 7 predicted proteins | sample AliMusrvi5mmetaG_FD_86154 | JGI IMG/M metagenome (GOLD analysis project Ga0118677, IMG submission 86154) | reverse complement strand
CGTCTGGTTGGGTTTCTTACTCTATGACGTTCTGATCCAATTTGCAGAATTGGCGCGCCGGCGTAACGACATTGCCTTTGCCGAACGTTGCCTCGCCCAAGCTTATCAATTGCAACAGAACATCGAGCAGAACGCGTGGGACGGCCAGTGGTATCGCCGCGCGTACTTCGACAACGGACAGCCCCTCGGCTCCAGCACCAATCCGGAATGTCAGATTGATTCCCTGCCGCAGAGCTGGTCGGTCATCAGCCGCACCGGCAACGCCCAGCGCTCCCGCCAGGCCATGCAAGCCGTGGATCAACGCCTCGTCCGCCGCGACGCCGGGCTGATTCAGCTATTCGATCCCCCATTCGATCACTCCTCCCTCAATCCGGGCTACATCAAGGCCTACATTCCCGGTGTGCGCGAAAACGGCGGCCAATACACCCACGGCGCCATTTGGGCGACGATGGCCTTCGCCCTCTTGGGAGAACACGAGCAGGCTTGGGACTTGTTCTCTCTGCTCAACCCCGTCCACCACAGCGCCACCGCCAGCCAAATCGCGACCTACAAAGTCGAGCCTTACGTCGTGGCCGCCGACGTCTATGCCATCGCTCCCCACACCGGTCGTGGCGGTTGGACTTGGTACACTGGTTCCGCTGGTTGGATGTATCGGCTCCTGCTGGAAACCCTGCTCGGCATAAATCTGGAAGGCGATCAATTGCGCCTAACACCCAACCTTCCCGGGACGTGGAGCACGTTCACCCTCCACTACCGCTATCGGCAAACCCCCTATCACATTCGTATCACCAGGCTCCCTGTCACCTCGCCCGGCGGCAGTCAGCTATCCCTCGACGGTCAAGAGCTCGCTGGTAACACTATCTCCTTAATAGACGACCACCGCGATCATTCCGTGGAATTACAAATTGGTGAGAATCACCTTCCCCAGAGCAAGCCGCGCTTAGTTCTTGGCGCCATTGCGCCCTAATCCCTTCTTTGGAGGGTCCCAAGACCGGCTTCACTCCGGTTTCGCTGGGCTAGCGGCCGCGCGGTCGCAGCTCATTGGCTCAATTGAGCGCGCATCGAGATGTTCGCGTTTAGCGAGCGCGAGATGGGGCAGTTCGCCTTGGCCCGCAGCGCCGCATCAACAAAGTCGCACTGCGCCACATTTGGCACGGTGGCAACCACATCCAGATGGATCTGCGTCATCGTCCAGCCGGCCGCGATGTTCTCCATCGTGACCGTCGCCGTAGTGTCAATTTGGCGCGGGCGATAGCCAGCCTCGCCCAGTTCATTGGCCAGCGTCATCGAGAAGCTGCCGGCGTGCGCGGCCGCAATCAGCTCGGGCGGACTCGTGCCCCGATGCCTAATGTCACTGCCCGAGGCGTAGGGCACTTGCTTCAGCACCGCGCTCGGTGTGCTGACAGCGCCTTTGCCGCGTTGCCGCGTTCCTAGCCAAAGGACAGACGCCTTTCGGGTATATGGTTTCATGCCGGCCCCAGCATCGCCCGGTGGTCGCGCCAGCACCAATACTTAGAAGGTGCCCTGGCGATAGCTTTAGACTATCGGCGGGTTGTCTTTTGCGGGTGTTCCAGCGGCTCTTGGCCGGTTGCTAACGCTTATGGACTTGGTAATATGCCCCCACGTTATGGAACTGCGTCACTTGAGGTATTTCGCGGCGGTGGCTGAAACTCTGAATTTCACCAAGGCCGCCGAGAAGCTGCATTTGGCCCAACCCTCGCTTACGCGCCAGATCCGTAATCTGGAAGAGGAGATCGGCGTGCGGCTGTTGAATCGATCCAAGAGCCAGGTGGCCTTGACCGAGGAAGGGCGCTCTTTCCTGGTGGACGCCCGGCGCATTTTGGCTTTGGCGACGGAAAGCGTTCTGGCGGTGCAGCGCCTTGGCCGGGGCGAAACGGGCCAGTTGAATATCGCCTATTTGTCCAATTTCGATTTCGAGCTTCTGCCTGAAACGCTCGCCACCTTCCGCCAGACCTTCCCTCACATCGCGTTGAATCTCTTCGATATGGCGCCGGCGGAGCAGTTTCGTGCCTTGGAGACGCGAAAGATTGACTTGGGGTTTATCGGGCTGCGTCCTCCGGCAGCCGCCACTGGCCTGCAATGGGAAAGCATTGGCCGCTACAGAACCGTCGTCGTTCTGCCGGTCAAACACCCGCTGGTCCGCAAGCGCCAGGTCAACCTCCGCGAGCTGGAAAGGATGTTCTTTGTGGGCATGTCCGAGAAGACGCATCCTGGCTTTCGGGACTGGCTCAACGGAACCTGCCAGCAGGCGGGCTTTACCCCGCGGGTTTTACAGGATGCCGAGTTGGAACCGGCCCTGATGAACTTCGTCGCCGAAGGCCTGGGCGTCACCCTGGCACGCGAGCACATCAAGAAATTGCCCCACCCCGGCGTGGTCTTCCGGCCCCTGGCTCCCCCGGTCAAGAGTGACTATTGTATTGCCTGGAACCGGAGTAACGATTCACGGGCCTTGCAGGAATACGTTCAGATCGTCAAAGGCCTCGCCGGGCGCGCCCACTGAGCCGTCACGGCTATAGCCATAATTCTGGTTCCTCCCAGGCTCATAGCTTTAAGCTATTAACCGGATACCAACAAAGCATTGGCGCCAATTCACTCAAGCGGCCATGCTTGATCAGAATGCAAGCAGCATGACCATGCGGTCATTTTCAAGAATGAAGGAACTATTTGACTAGGTTCCGGTAACTCACCAAGATGCATACGTTGAAGTTCATTTGCCGGACGACGGTCGGCTTCTTTAGAGAGGTCTGGCTGTTGCCCCATTCTGTCGCGGTTGCCCTCCAGCAAAGGCGGCGGCGGTTCGCCCTGAACATAATCGAAGCCGAACGCCTCGACCGGATACGCAATCCGTCGAAATACCGTGGAAAGTGAAGCATAGTGCGTAATTATTTATGAGTAAGAAAGTCCTCTTTACCAGTGTCTGCCGCCCGATCGGAGCGAAACATGGCGATGCGCCTTCGGTTGGCTATGAACTCCTTTACGGTCAGGTGACCCGCGCTCAAGGCATGTTCAGCCCGCGCGCGGTGCATGTTCAGTTCTCCCTCGAATACATCGCCGAGAACCTCGATACCCCCACGGTGGTGCTGCAGTACCCGTCCAAGCGCGAACTGATCCGAGAACTCCGGAAGGGCTACGATTACGTGGGCGTCTGCTTCGTGATGGCCGTCACGCACAAGATGAAGGAGACGGTCGCTTTGATCCGCAAATATGCGCCGCAGACCAAGATCATCCTGGGCGGCTACGGGACCGTGTTGAAGGACGAGGTCCTCAAGCCTTACGCGGACTACATCTGCCGCGAGGAAGGGGTGGCCTACATGCGGCGGTTGCTGGGCGAGCCCGAAATCCCCATGCCGTACAAGCACCCGCTGCTCGTGAGCAGTCTCAAGGTGTTTGGGCAGAAGGTGTCGAGCACGGGAATGATCTTCTCCGGCCTGGGCTGCCCTAACGGCTGCGACTTTTGCTGCACCTCGCACTTTTTCTCCCGCAAACACATCAAGCTGCTGCCTGATGGCAAAGATATCTTCGCCGTGATGGAGCGTTATCTCGACACGGACGCGAACATGGTCTTCTCCGTCCTGGACGAGGACTTCCTGCTCAACAAGAAGCGGGCGATGGAGTTCCGCGACTGCGTGATAAAGAGTGGGAAGACGCTTTCGATCTTCGTCTTTTCCAGCATCAAAGCTATCAGCCAATACACGGCCGAGGAGATCCTGGAGATGGGCATCGACGGCTTCTGGATTGGCTACGAGGGGACGCGCTCCGGCTACGCCAAACAGCAAGGCCGGTCCGTCGCGGAGATTCTCACCGAGTTTCGCGAACACGGCATCACCGTGCTGGCCTCGATGATTGTCGGTTTTGACTACCAGACCCCGGAAGTTGTGGCGCAGGAACTGGACGGGCTGCTCCAGCTCAAGCCCGCGCTGGCGCAGTTCCTGATCTATGGCCCGGTTCCCGGCACTCCGTTCTACGAGCGGGTCATCCGGGAGAACCTGTTGCACGACGTGTACACGAAAGACACGGATCTCTACTACCGCCGGGCGGACGGGTTCACGACGATGATCAAACACCCGACGCTTTCGGCGGGGGAGATCGAAGCCCTCCAGCGGCGGTGTTTCGATGAGGATTTCCAGCGGCTTGGGCCGAGCATCATCCGTGTCCTGGAAACGCGGTTCCTGGGATACCTGAAGCTCAAGGACTCAGCCAATCCGCTCTTGCGCAAGAAGGCGCAGTGCTTCGCGAAGGACTTGAGGGAGGCCTACCCGGTGTTTCTCCCCGGCAGGCTGCTGGGGCCGAACGCCGCGGTGCGGCGTTGGGCGGGAGACTTGGAACGGCGCATCCACGCGGAGCTGGGACGCCCCACACTCGGAGAGAGCTCCAAGTCCGTCTTGGCCGTCGGCGCGGCGCTGTGGACCGGGTTGACGCTTAAGCTGGGCCTGTTCCAGCATCCCAAGCTGATGCGGACAGAGTATCGGATCCCAGCCAAACGCTGGGCGGGCAATGATCTTTGGGAGGAACTCCACCGCAAAGCCAAGTTCCCCAATCTCTCCATCCAGGTCGAGTTGCAACACGCCAAACAGCAGGTGTGGATGCGACTGGAAGGCCGGCTTTCACGAGCGGACGCCGAGGGTCTGGGGCAGCGCATCCGGGATTCTCTGACGCGGAGCAAGAGCCGCTTGGTGCTGGACCTGAAGAAGCTCCAGTGGGACAAGGTGGAAGACCTGCGTCCGCTGAGAGAAAAGCTGGCCGCCCACCGCTCACGCATCCAACTCATCCTGCCCAAACTGGCAGCAACGCACCCCGAGGTGATCCTGCTCGCCAGCATGTTCCACCATTACAACGGCTGAAATGGTCCTGTTCTGCGCGCGGCGATGAGGCGGCAGAAGAGCTAGAGTCAAGGTGCGTGGAGATCCACGCACTTCATCTGGCTTTGGTCGCGGATCACCAGCTTCCCTTCCGCCAGCGCCAGCGGCCCCCAGATTTCCTTGCCCCCGAGCAGCGTGGCCTTGCCGAGAGACTTGAAGCCCTGCGGCGACGGCTCGACGATATAGAGTTCTCCCGTTCGGCCATCCATGACGTAGATCAGCCCGTCCGCGGTGAGTATCGAACCGCCCTTGTCGAGGTTGGGATCCTTCCTGGTCTGCCACACGACCTTCCCTTCCAGATCGAGGCAGACCATGCCATCCGAACGCTCGTTTATGTTACAGAGTAGGTAGAGATGGTCCTGCCACAGGAGCGCCGGATGACAGTGCCCCCCCATCTGGTTGATGCTCGCCAGCTCTTTGACCGTCCATTTACCGCCGTCATGGGAAACCTGGATGATCGCACTGCCCGCCAAATAGGCGCCCGTGACAAATAGTCTGCCGCCTCCCAATGCCGTGACGTTGGGGATGGGGATTTTGCAGGCATGGGTATATTTCCACAGCAGCTTGCCGTCACTTGCCCGCACTGCGGCGACTCCGATAGGGGTGAAGACGACAATCTGGTCCACCTGGTCGATGGTGGTCTTCATCGGAGAGCAATAGCCCATCGCGCCAATCTCCCCGGAGCGCCACTTCTCCGCGCCCGTGGCCTGGTCGAAGGCGACGACCCCGACCAGATCCGCCTGTGGTGCCACCACCACCAGGTTCTCGTAAAGCAGAGGCGACTGCCCGACGGCCCACCGCGGGGGCTTTGTCCCATAATCCGTTACCAGGTTCTTCTTCCACACGACCTGGTGTGTGGCGCGGTCGAGGCAATGGAAATGGCCAAAGGGCCCGACCGTATAGACGTAATTTTCGGTGACCGCTGGCGTGCTGCGCGAGCCCTCGTGGTTGACCTCGCCGGGAGCGTCATAGCTGAAGGTCCATTCCTCCTTCCCGCTTCCCAAATCCAAGCAACGCAGGACATCCTTCTTTTTGTCCACGCGGTCCAGCACATAGACCTTGCCGTCGCGAATGGCGGCGCCGCCGTAGCCTGGGCCCATCGCGAATGTCCAAAGTGCCTTTGGCCCGTCCGCCGGCCAGGCTCGCAGGAGCCCTTTCTCAGCAGAGGTGCCGTCTCCGTTGGGGCCCATGAACTGGGGCCAATCCGCTCCTGCGACCAGGGTCACCGACCCGGCGACAGTCAATAGTATGCGCCAAAGCCGGCCCGCGTTGCCTGGCGCCAAGGTGTTCGATCGTTTCATTGGCGCGGGGGTGTAACATCGTTGACGCCCAGTGCCCAGTGGAAAATGGACTCTCACGTGCGCCCCGCCTCACTCCCTGGGCTTGCTCCTGAGCCGGTTCCAGAGTAGGAAGGAAGCGCGAGCCACAGTCACGCGGTCAGGAAAGGCCTCTCTGCGCGGCTGCCCGTGGCGAATTTGTCAGAACCGGTGACCATGAAACATATATCGAGACGTCAGTTTGTCCGCACCGCTGCGGCTGGTGTGGCCCTGCCTTATTTCATTCCGGCGTCGGTCCTCGGGGCCGATGCGCCCAGCCGAAAGATTACCATCGGCTTCATCGGCGTGGGTGACCACGGCACTGGGTGGAACCTGGATAGGTATTTGAAGCTGCCCGCCGCCAAGGTGCTGGTGGTTTGCGACGTGGACGGGTGGCGGATGCGCAAGGCCAAGGCAATGGTGGACGCAGCGTATGACAACCAGGGCTGCGCTATGACCAAGGACTTCCGCGAGGTGCTGGCCCGGCCGGACATTGACGCCGTGATGATCTCGACGCCGGACCACTGGCACACGCTGATCAGCGTGCTGGCCGCCCGGGCGGGCAAGGACGTCCAGTGCGAGAAGCCCACGCTCACCATTGCCGAGGGCAAAATCCTGATCGAGACCATGCGCAAGCATCGCCGCGTCTTCCAGACCAGCACGGAAGACCGTTCGCTGCCCATGTATCACCGCATGGCCGAGCTCGTCCGTAACGGCCGCATCGGCAAGCTGCAGAAGATCGAGGTGATCCTGCCCATGCAGCCCACTGTCCCCGGTAACCCGACGCCGCAGCCCGTGCCGGCCGAGCTGGACTACGAGATGTGGCTCGGCCCGGCGCCTTACGCGCCCTACACCAAAGACCGGGTACGCTTCAACTTCCGCTGGATTTGGGATTACTCGGGTGGAATCATCTGCGACTGGGGCGCGCATTTGTTTGACACCGCGCAGTGGGCCAACAACACCGAGCGCACCGGCCCCATCGAAATCGACGGCAAAGGCACGCACTGGGAAGGCGGACTCTACAACACCGTAAAGGACTACGACGTTACCTACCGCTACGCCAATGGCGTGACGATGACCTGCGTGCCCGGCAACCCGAGCATCAAGTTCATCGGAACTGACGGCTGGGTGGGCAACCGCGGCTGGCGCGGCGCGGTGGAGGCCAGTTCATCGGAGATCCTGAACTCGGTCATTGGCCCCAACGAAATCCACCTCTACACGAACACCGAAGGCGAGCACGACGATTTCCTCAAGTGCGTGAAGAGCCGCCAGGACCCTTATTTTCCCGTGGACATCGGCCATCGCGTCTCCAGCGTTTGCCACCTGGCCAACATCTCGATCCGGCTGGGCCGCAAGCTGAAGTGGGATCCCATGGCGGAGAGCTTCGAGCACGACGAAGACGCCAATAAGATGCTCTCGCGGCCGCTGCGCAAGCCCTGGACCTTGAGCGAGACTTAACCCGGCGGCACAACCGTTCCCCCCGCCGCGTCGGGAGGTGCTTTGACTTCTGGTTTCACCGGTCGGTTGAGCCGATGCTGCTTCAGCTCGGCATAGACGGATTGCGCCAGGCCCGACTTCTGGAAGCCGATCACCTTCGCGCCATGCACTCCGAAAAGCTGCTCCAGTTCGGCGGAGGTATAAAGCTGAACCACCGGATAGTGGGCGAAATCCTCCAGCACTTGCGCGCGGCTTTGCTCCGAGATGTCCAGCGTGATGAGCACGAAATGCAGCTTGCTCTTGCTCCGCCCGAGCGTCTCGCGTCCGATCAACAGGATGCGCGACCGCACGACAAACGGGAACAGCCGTTCCACCGCTTTGGCACCAGCCGGTGCTTTCATCACGCGACCTTCACCTTGGCGCTGCGGCCCTTAATCTGGGCGCGGTTCAGCTTCGAGATGATGCTGTTGGCATGTTCCGAAGCTACATCAACAAATAGATGCCGCTCCCGGATGTCCACCGCGCCGACGACTTTGCGAGGCAATCCCGTCACCCCCAGAATCGTGCCAACGATGTCGGGCTCCGAAACCCCCATCTCCGAGCCGGCATTGACGTAGAGGCGCGTCTGCCCTTCCGCCGTCCGTCGGCTCGGTTTCAGGGGCCCGACCCCGGCCGGTTCGGCGCGCGGGGGAACTGGCGCCACCGGGGGCGGTGCCGGTTGGTGCGGAGGTTTGGTTGGACTGGGGCTCGGTTTCACCATCGCAGGCGCCGCAACCCGCTGAGGCCGAGGCTCAGGAACCCGCTCCCGCCGCTGGTAGGGTTCGTCGCGCTGGCGCGGTGGCCGATCCTCGTAAGGCCGGCGTCGCGCGTCCTGGGCTACCGGGGCGGGCCGTTCGTAGCGCGGGCGTTCCGCCTGCGAGTATGCGGGGCGTCCCGCCCCGCTTCTCTCTGGCCCGCGAGGCGCGGTGTCCGCTCGCGGGCGGGATCTCTCCGCGGCCTGCGGCTCGCGCCGGCGCTCCGGATCTTCTTGCGCAGCCTTGGGTGCCGGCGGGGTTTCTCCGCCTTGCAAATGATGCAGCAGCGCCGAAGCGATGTCCGTGGAACTGAAGCCTTCTTCCAGCAAACACTCGACGAGCTTGTCCTGCCGCCGGAATTCGCCGCTCTTGAGCGTCGCCCGCACCCGGTCGAGCACCACATTAGCGCGCGCCGCCTCCACTTCATCCACCGTGGGCGCGGTGGCGCGGTGGATCCTCGTATTCACATAGCGCTCGATGGCGCGAATCTGAAACACCTCCCGCCCCGAAGCGAAGGAGATCGCCCGCCCGCTGCGTCCCTGGCGGCCCGTCCGGCCGATGCGATGCACGTAATCCTCCCCGTCATAAGGCAGGTCGTAGTTGAACACGACCTCGATGTTCTCCACGTCGATGCCGCGCGCCGCCACGTCGGTGGCGACAAGGAACTCGAGGCCGGACTTGCGGAATTTGTTCATCACCCGGTCGCGCATCGCCTGCGTCATTTCGCCATGCAGCCGGTCCGCCGAGTAGCCCTGCGCGTTCAAATGCTCCACCAGGTCGTCCACCATGCGCCGGGTATTGCAGAAGATGAGGCCGAGCTTGAAATCATGGATGTCAATGAGGCGCGTCAGCAAGTCCACCTTGAAGCGGCGATCCACCTCGTAAAAGACCTGCTCGACGGTCGGCACCGTCATCGCCTTCTGCTCCATGCGAATGATCTGCGGATCGCGCGAGTATTTCTCGATCAACTGCTGGATCGGGCGCGGGACGGTCGCGGAGAAAAAGACCGTCTGCCGCTCCTTGGGCGTCCCCTGGAGAATCAGCTCGATGTCGTCGCGGAAACCCATGTTGAGCATGACGTCCACCTCGTCGAGCACGACCATCTTCACCGAGTTAAGCCTAAGGGTGCCGCGGCGCATGTGGTCCATGACCCGGCCCGGCGTGCCGATGACAATGTGCGCGCCCTGCCGCAGCCCGAAGAACTGGCGGTCGTAAGATTGGCCGCCATAGATCGGCAACGCGTGCAGGCCGCGTTTGAAGAGCGCCAGTTTGTGGACCTCCTCCGAGACCTGCACGGCCAGCTCGCGCGTCGGGCACAGGATCAGCACCTGGGTGGTCAGCTCCTCCACCACGACCTTTTCGATCGCTGGCGCCGCGAAGGCCACGGTCTTGCCCGAGCCGGTTTGGGACTGTCCCACGGCGTCCTTGCCTTGCATAAGCACCGGGATCGCTGCGGCTTGAATCGGCGCCGCCTGTTCGAAACCGAGCTTGTCGATGGCTTTCAGCAGTTCGCTCGAAAGCCCCAGTTCAGAGAATAATGTCGTAGTCACGCAATTGGATGTTGTCCAGAAAGGACAATATAGCGCGGCGGAGCACAAAAAGAGAGCAGTTTCTCTGGGAATGCAGAAGGCAGAACACGGCAGTTGACAAAGTCGCTTTGGAGTGCGGCGGCAAGGTCCTCCGCGACGCCGCTTTGGTTCAGGGTCGCACATCTGCTACTTCTGCGAACCACTGCTGCCTGGGAAAGCGGCGTCGCGGAGGACCTTGCCGCCGCACTCCATAACCGTGGCGCAGGGGCATCCGCGACTTTGTCAACAGCCCCGGAATGAAGAAGGCAGAAGGCAGAAAAGGCATCAGCGCCATATCACGCCGGGGGCGGCTCCGGATCACCGCTGGAGTGGCTGGCTTTGCATTCACTTCGGCATTCTTCATGCTGCATTCTGCATTTACCCCGCAGTGGCTTTGTTGGTGCTTTGTGGGAGCCTTGTGGACGCATGAGGGACGCATGGGGGTGGCTTGATACACGCATGGGGGTGGCTTTAGGGTGGCTACCGCCTGGCTAGCAACACGCATTGAGGTGGCTTCGATGTCGCATTGAGGTCGCATTGATGTGGCTTGGAGTGGCTTTGCCCGGCCATTCTGCATTCTGCATTCTGCCTTCTGCATTCATGGTGCGGTCCGGAACGGGTCTGGGGGTGGTATGGGGGCGGACTGACGTGGCTTGCGTAAGAATCTGATATTTGAAGCCTTACGAGATTAGCAATGTGGCTCCGGGTGCGCCTGCGTGTCGCCTGGATAGCTGGCGAGGAGTTCGGCGAGTCACCCTTGTGTCTGACTCTTCCCGGCTGCCACAACCGGTATTGGTTATGCAACTGGGCATCCTCGCGCCAGATCACGGCAGTCTGGCCACCCGTGCCGAAACAGGTGCTTGGCTGTTTTGTGTGGATATTACGTTACATCCGTCACTTATAGAGCAACAGCCAGGCTCGGGGCTGTGCTGGACGTAGTCCTGGGGGTCCAATGTCCTCAGCTTGGACCGGGCGTCACTTGGCCGGTTGGACGGGCGGGCTTCTTAGTGAGTGGAGCGAGATCACCATTATCCCGGGAACGCTGAACATTGGCTTTCCCGGCTGCTCGGAAGTGATGAATTCCTCCGCGCCCAACCGAAGCGCGGCGCAAAGGTTCAGAGCGTCCGCCGCCGCAATTCCATGGGCCGAGGCCAAGGCCATCGCCTCCTGCCCCAAGGCCTCGCTCAATGGCTCCTCGTGCTTAACCAGGGCAAAATAGGTGCCATAGAACTCAGTCTCCAATTTCTGCCGGAAGCAGGCCGGCTTGGGCAGCAACTCCAATTTGACGAGTTGAGCCGTGCAAAACTCACGACGCTCGTCTTCCATCACCGCCAAGGCTTGCTCACAACATTCCTTGCCGCGCCAGGCCGTTAGCAGGACGCCGGAATCCAGGAAGGTCCTGGTCATGCCAGCCCCCCGCGCC
>Ga0118677_10000425_pt2 | contig 11419 bp, 9 predicted proteins | sample AliMusrvi5mmetaG_FD_86154 | JGI IMG/M metagenome (GOLD analysis project Ga0118677, IMG submission 86154) | reverse complement strand
ATTTTATATTACACTCGGGACAGCATTACTCATACAATATGGACAGGGTGTTTTTCGAACAACTGGCCCTCCCCTTGCCGAAATACAACCTTGACGCAGGTTCCGGAAAACACGGGGAGCAAACCGGTAAAATCCTGAGCGGGATAGAAAGAGTGTTCTCCGAAGACCCGCCCGACGTCATGCTAGTACAGGGCGACACCAATACAGTTCTTGCTGGTGCGTTAGCTGCCTCAAAAATGCACATCAAAGTAGGCCATGTGGAAGCCGGGCTGCGCAGTTACGACCGAGAGATGCCCGAAGAAATAAACCGGGTCCTCACCGACCATTGTTCGGATTATCTTTTTGCCCCGACGGAAAATGCAAAAAACATACTATTGAATGAGGGCATCCCGGCAGACAAAATCTTCGTCACAGGCAACACGATCGTCGATGCGGTTTTTCAAAACTCGAAGCTAGCGGTTAATTCCGGATGCCTCGATAAATTGAAACTAAAACCAAAGCAATATTTCCTGGTTACACTTCATCGGCAGGAAAATGTCGATAACGCGGAAAAATTCGTTTCAATCATAACTGCGCTCGAAAAAATCGCCGAAAAATACAAGCTTCCAGTTATCTTCCCCATCCACCCCAGGACGAAGGCCAGGCTGGTTGAATTCAGCCTTAACCCAAAAAATATCACGCTCATAGACCCGCAGGATTATCTTAGCTTCCTGCAACTGGAAAGCAACGCGGCTCTGGTGCTTACCGATTCAGGCGGCCTGCAGGAAGAATGCTGCATCCTTAAAGTGCCCTGTGTAACCCTGAGGGAAAACACTGAAAGGCCCGAAAGCATTGCGGCCGGAGCGAACATACTGGCTGGCACGAGTCCCAAGAAAATTATCGATTGTGTGAAAATAATGTTCTGTAAAAAAAGCAATTGGCCGAACCCCTTCGGTAACGGGAATGCCAGTCAAAAGATAATCAATATCTGCATGGGAACACCATGAAAATACTAATCTCTTCAATCGTGGATTTAAAAAGAACCGCACATAACCGCCTGCATCAGTTTGTTAAATATCTCAGCCAAGAACACGAAATAACAGTTATAAGCATAGATGACCATTGGAAGGCGAAGCAAACTGACGTTGGCCTGTATAGCCAGGATTTTAACAACGTTTTAAATAATATTAAAATCGAATATTTAACTAACAGTGGCCTATCACCTATTCTCCAGGAGATGACTGCTGGATTTTCGACCCAACGTATATTGGATAAAATTGGTTACCGAGATTTTGATGTGCATTTGAATTATAGTAGCTTGATTTCCGGGTATTTTATCAGTCGAAAGATGAAAGCAATAGGCGTTAATACTGTTTATGACATTGCAGATGATTTGCCAGCGATGGTACGTGATTCACCACAGATTCCTTTTGCACTAAAGCCTATCGCAGGGCTAGTCAGTAATTTCTTTTTCAAGCAAAATATTTTAAACTCCGTACATATTACTTGCATTGCAGAATCGCTGCTGAATACAGTAAAACTACCATTACCGGGAAAAACAATCATCCCAAATGGCGCCGATACAACATTATTTCGAAGTCTCCCTGCTGAGAAATTGAAACAGCAATTAGAGATTGAAGATTCTTTCGTGATTGGATACGTTGGGGTGTTGAGGGAATGGGTAAACTTGGAACCCGTATTTGCCGCAATAAATGGCTTGCAAACAACTCACAACTTGAAATTATTAATTGTTGGAGATGAAGGCGGCTTAATAAAAAACAAACAGTTGGCAGAAAAATATAAAATAACCGAAAACATATTATTCGCAGGGACGATTCCTTACACAACAGTCCCAGAATATATCGCCTGCATGGATATTTGCCTTGTTCCATTTAAAAAAGGAGCGATAGCTGAAAATTCCTTGCCTTTGAAACTGCTTGAATATATGGCTTGTGGTAAACCAGTTATTGCTACACCACTCACTGGGATCAAACAAGCTGTTACCAAACATGTCCTCTATGCCACCGACAAGGATGAAATAAAACAAGCGATAGAGCGACTATATGATAACAGCGGTTGGCGAATAAAAATGGGCGAAGATGGCAAACAATTCGTTATAAACAATTACGCGTGGCATAACATGTGCGCCAAATTAGATAAAGTGTTAGCAAACGCAGCAAGGATTAGATAATGCGTATCTACTTGTTGAACCCACCATTCCTGCCCAATTTTGTTCGTTGCGGCCGTTGGCAGGGCGTTGTAGCACGCGGTGGTGGCATGGATTACCCAAAATGGTTAGCTTATGCGACAGGAATCTTAGAAGCTGATTCGCACACGGTTAGATTGATTGATGCACCCGCAAATAAATGGGATAGAAAAAGAGTCCTCGAAGATGCAACCGCTTTTGCACCTGATCTTATTATCGTGGATAGCAATTTTTCGAGCCTAGAAAACGACATGGAAGTTACCGCCGATTTGAAGGCAAGCACAAAAGCGGTCACCGTTTTAGTTGGTCCACCCGCATCCCAATTTGCGGAAAGAATACTTGGCGACCAGGGAATCGACGTAGTTGCTCGTTACGAGTATGACTTTACAACAAGGGAAATTGCACGCGCACTAACAGCTGGTTGCGGGTTTGAGGGCATTGAAGGAATTTCATTTAAGTCCGGCACAAGAATTATTCACAACAAAGATAGACGATTTACAAATTCAGAGGACCTGGAGACAATTCCTTTCGTTTCCAAAGTATATAAAAAGCACCTCTTAATAAAACAGTATTTCTTGACACAATCCTTATACCCGGTCATTCAAATCTTTACGGGCCGAGGTTGCCCCTTCAAATGTACTTTTTGTGTTTGGCCAGAAACATTAATGGGACGGAAATATCGTGCAAGAACGGCAAAAAATATTGTGGATGAATTCCAATACATCAAGAACGATTTGCCCGAGATACGGGAGATTTTTATTGAGGATGACACTTTTACGATAGATAAAGTTCTTGTTAAAGACGTGTGTTCCGATATTATTAAAAGAAAACTAAACATTATTTGGTCGTGCAACGCCAGGGCGACGCTTGATTTTGAAACCATGAAAATAATGAAACAGGCTGGATGCCGACAAATCATTGTGGGATATGAATCAGGAAATGACGAAATATTAAAAAATATTTCTAAAGGTACAGATGTAAAACAACTCAGAGAATTCACCAAAGCGGCAAAAAAAGCAGGATTATTAATTCAAGGGGATTTTATTATCGGTCTTCCAGGGGAAACCAAGCATACCGCTGAAAATACCATTCGGTTTATCAAAGAAATTAAACCAAATATACTGCAAGTGGCTGTTGCCACACCAATGCCTGGGACAGCATTTTATCGGTGGGCAAGTAAAATGGGATTTCTTATACAGCCCAAAATGGAAGACAGCATAGATAAAAACGGTTTCCAAAAATGTATTGTTTCTTATCCCGAATTGACCGACAAAGATATTGAAATATGTGTTGATCATGCACTTAAACAATATTATTTGAATATTAGTTTTATCCCAATAGCACTACGCAATATTTTCCGAAGAAATGGCTTCTATGAGCTCCAAATAATGCTTAGATCAGCGAAAGCATTTTTAGGATATTTACAAAGACCGGCTCAGCGTTAACAAAAAACAACCAACAAGTGTGGCTAAATTATGAGGACGTTAAATATTTGCATGCTAACCAACGATTTCCCACCTGTATGCGGGGGGGGTGGTTATCATACGTTATATTTATCTCTAAAGTTAATAAAACTAGGCCACAAAGTAACCGTTATTACAAGAGGAACCCCAGGTAATACCACGTATGAATTATATCAAGGAGTCCCAGTTTATCGGGCGAGGTATTTAAAATTGTATCCTTTCCAATCTCAAATATTCGGTTTATTTGCTCACCGTATTTTTAAAAAAATAGAACCGGATTTTGACATCCTAGTTTTAAACGGACCGATAATCCCATACTTCGGAACTTCAATTCCGACAATAATCATTGAGCACGTGACAGCGAGAAAGTTTATCGATAATTTAGCCCCCGGGAGTATGTTTTCCATTATTTTCAAGTTATTCTCAAAATTCTATATCAACACTGACGTAAATGCCCTAAAAAAAGCAGGCAAAATAGTGACTGTCTCCAAGGCTTGCGCGGAAGACATTCGTACACTTTATAAACTCAATGATATTACTACAATTCCAAACGGGGTTGATACATCGCTTTTTACACCAAATATCGGCGCAACTGATACACAAGACAAGATCATCCTCTTTGTCGGAATTTTTGGACCGATTAAAGGATTATTTGATTTGGTGCAGAGTGCAAAATATGTTACGCGGTCTCACCCGGAAACCCGTTTTGTATTGGCCGGTAAAGGGCCGCTAGAGAAAGACCTTAAAGCATTGGTCCACGACTTGGGTTTACAAAATTACTTCGAATTTGTTGGGTATTTACAACGCGATGAACTCATCGCAAAATATCAAATTGCGACGATATGTGTTCTACCATCGTGGTATGAAGGAATGCCAACCACATTATTAGAGGGTATGTCCTGTGGAATCCCAATAGTAGCCACACGCGTCGGTGGGAGTTCTGAAGTAGTGATCGATGGTAAAACGGGGTTATTGGTACCTAAAAAAAACCCGGAATTGCTAGCAGGTGCAATAGTCAAATTACTCGATGCCCCGAACTTGAGAAATGCGATGAGTGTTAATGCAAGAAATATTGCGATAGAATCGTTCGACTGGAACAAAATCGCACAAAAATTTGAAAATGTAATGTATAGCATGCTAAATAACTCCTAATACCGTTCCAATTTTTAGTAACTACCATATATTGACAAATGGATCAGAAATTTGATTAAGGTGCGCAAGCCATGAAAAACTTTCTTCGCTGGCCAGCTCTAATATTCTATTACACTCTCGCACGATGGTTACCCCGAGCCGACTACCCGCTCGGTAACACATTTAAACTTGTAAGAGGGCTCACTTGTAGATGTATTTTCGAGAAGTGTGGGAAAAATATTAATATTGAAAAAGGAGCTTATTTCGGTTTCGGAAAACATGTCATCATCGGAGATGATTCCGGAATAGGGATTAATGCAAGGATTCCGGGAACCATAACGATCGGTAATCAGGTGATGATGTCTTCAGAAGTCGTTATTTTGTCAATTTCTCACCAAATTACAGACACCACAAAGCCAATGTGTACACAAGGATTCATTGATATGAAACCAGTGCATATAGAGGATGATGTGCTGATAGGGATGAGAGCCATCATCATGCCAGGAATAACAATAGGAACCGGTTCGGTAATTGGCGCTGGCGCTGTTGTCACGAAGGATATTCCGCCTTGTGAATGCTAGGATAAAAAGCACCCACCATTAGGCTTGGTGATGGCCGAAAAGCCACCCACTTGGCGAGGTGAATCCGGTATGCTGGACGAAAATCCAGTAACCGGAGGAAACGGGTGCTTAGAGTGGACCAGAAAGAAGAAATACGCAGGGCCTTCTTCATCGAAGGCAAAAGCATACGCCGAATAGCCAGGGAAGGGCATCACGACCGTGCCACGGTCAGGAAAGCCATCCATGATGCCGCTCCGCCACATTACACATTATGCAGTCCGCGTCCCAGGCCGGTACTCGGGCCTTTTGTTGAATTCATAGATAAGTGGTTGGCCGAAGACAGATTGCGGCCTCCCAAACAGCATCATACCGCCCGCCGCATATACCACCGGCTCAAAGAGGAGCAGCGCTACCCCGGCGGCGAATCCACTGTCAGGGAATATGTCCACCAGAACCGCCCCAAGCCATGCCTGGTTTTTATCCCACTGACTTACGATCCGGCTGAGGATGCTCAAGTCGACTTCGGCGAAGCCCAGGTGATAATGAACGGCCGTCCCCTCACCGTGCAGCTCTTTGTCGGGCGGCTTTGCTTCTCCAAGATCCCTTTCCTCAGTGCTTCCCCCAACCAGCAGCAGGAAGCCCTTTTCGAGGGCCATAAGGCGGCCTTCAGCTTCTTCGGCGGCGTGCCTCGAAACATATGGTACGACCGCATGTCGCAGGCGGTGATGAGGGCGCTGCCGGGGCACAGGCCACAGGAGCAGGAGGCCTTCATCGCCTTCCGGAGCCACTATCTCTTTGAGAGTAGCTTTTGCAACCCAAGGGAGGCCCACGAGAAGGGCCTGGTGGAAAACCTGGTGGGCTACGCCCGCCGCAATTACCTGGTGCCCTTGCCGGAGGTGGATTCCTTTCAGGAACTCAATGCTCTTTTGGCGCAGCGGTGCCTGGCTGAGGCTAAGAGGCGTCTTCGGGGCGAAACCAAGACCATAGGCGAACTGTGGGACGAAGAGCGCCCGCATCTCCTGAAGTTGCCCGAACACCCCTTCCCCTGCTGCCGCACCGTCCCCGTCCATCCCAACAGCTTAAGCATGGTGACCTTTCAGACCAATCGCTACAGCGTGCCGGTGGAGCAGGCAGATAACTCGCTGCTGCTGCGAGCTTATGTCGACCGGGTGGAGATCACCGACGGCACCAGTCTGCTGGCCGTCCACGAAAGATGCTACCTGCGTGAGCAGGACATACTGAGCGTGTTCCACTACTTGCCCTTGCTCAAGGAGCGCCCCGGCGCCTTTGACCACGCCAAGCCGCTCCGGATGTGGCCTCGTCCGGCCGTACTTGACCACTATCTGGCTGATCTCAGGGAGAGATTGCCTCAGAGGGCTGCCAGCTTAGAATTCCTGCGGGTGGTGGAGCTCTGCGGCAGCCATGGGGTAAGCGAGGTAGCCGCGGCGGTAGAACAGGCAATGACCTCAGGCAGTTTGGGCGCCGGCACCGTAAGTTTCCTGCTGCGTGCCAATAGAACGCCCTTTCAACCGCTGCCTTCTATCCTGGCCACGGCGCCAGCCTGTCCCGAGGTTAAATCGCGCGACCTTCATCAATATGACTGTCTTATCAGGAGGTAAATCATGGCTAAAGATATGCTCATTCAGCACCATCTGAAGCACCTGCGGCTCCCCACCATCGGACGTCAGTACAAGAAGCTGGCCCAGGAGGCGGCCAGGGACAACCGGCCCTATGAGGACTTTCTGCTAGGTCTGCTGGAGGCTGAGGTGACCCAGCGGGAGGAGAACACCCGCAAGCGTCTCATCGCCCAGGCCCACTTTCCCTACATCCGGACTCTGGACCAGTTCGATTTCTCCACCATCCCCTCAGTCAATAAAGCGGGGGTGCTTGAACTGGCAAAGGGGGATTACCTCGGGAAGAATGAGAACGTGGTGCTGATAGGCAACATGGGCACAGGCAAGACCCACACCGCCATCGCCCTGGGTATAATGGCGTGCCAGACGGGAAAGCGGGTGCGCTTCTACACAGCCACCTCTCTGGCAAGCGAACTTCTGGAAGCCCAGGACCAGCATCTTTTGGGAAGGAAGCTGGCTCAACTGTCCAGGCTGGAACTGCTTATCGTGGATGAAGTAGGCTTTGTGCCTTTCACCCCGGAGGGAGCAAGGCTGCTCTTCCAGGCTTTTGCCGAGCGATACCTAAAAGGAAGCCTTCTGATAACCTCTAACCTGGAATTTAGCCGCTGGCTGGAGGTCTTCGGCGATGAGAGAATGACCGGGGCGCTGCTGGACCGGCTGACACACCACTGCCATGTCTTGGAATTCAACGGCGACAGCTACCGCTTTAAGGAAAGCCTGCGCGAGAAGGAGAAAACACGCTGAGGGAAGTTTAACGTAAACGCTTGAGCGCCCGGTCTACGGCGGTGGCGTCGAAGGCATTGGGGTCATATTTACCACCGACCCATTCCAGCATAGATTCATGCTCTTCGTGGTCGGGGTCCGAGAGAACCACCAGCAAATTATAATATCCGGGGACGCTACCACAGTCTTCAGGAGGACAGGCGCGAGCGCCAGCAGTGCAACCGGGTTTGGTCTCGTCACTCTCAATCTGCCTCTGGAGGGTGATGTCGTGCATCCATGAATCCCCCATGTCATACTCGTACTGGAAGGATTTCGTACCCCCAGCAAATATCTTCCCCAGGGTGAGCTTGGATTCATCCAGCACCTCGAAGTCCCATTCTGAAATCAAATCGCCGTATTCCTTACCATCTACTTTGAACAGGTGGAGGTGCGAATCGGTCCAGCCCATAGCTATCTGAAGTATTTTGTGCAGCCGCTTGAGGCTCGTGCGAGGTGACACCTGTATCAACCGCCAGATGGGGGGATCTATTCGTTTGATTTCAACTTTAAGCTCGTAGAGCATCTTATCAGACTCACTAACGATGCTCATTCTATACCAATTGTTTTAACGCTAAAAGGTGGGTGGTTTTTCGGCTGGCATGGTGGGTGGGTTTTCGCTTGACATTCACACAAATATAACTACGCAAAATGCCTAAGGGTCAATTTAAATATGCTAACACCAAAGGGAGATCGAAATTTCACAAAAAGGGAATTGTAGCGGAATGATCAGGATTCGTCAAGAACGATTTCGAATGGGCAACAAATCGCACTGCTGGTGCAAACAGCTTCGCATAAACCGCACCACGTGCACGAATCCCCGCCGACGAAAAATACCAATTCTTCGCGCAGTTCCAACCCATGGGCCTGGCAAACCCCCACACAGAGACCGCAACCACTGCATTTTTTTGGGTCAATTTTCGGAATCAGCACTTATTTACCTCAATGGAGATAATACTGCTAACTGTCCGGTAATTCTGTAACCTTAGTCTCAAAAACTTGGTTCAACAACCCGCTCCAAACCTTTTTTGTCCCGGATGGCTATTTGATGTCGGCGAATTTCTATCAGTTTCTCGTCCTCAAGGTACCTGAGAGAACGGCTGACCACTTCCCGAGCTGTGCCGGCCATCGCCGCCATGTCCCGTTGAGTGAGTTTCGCTCCAGATTGGGAGGGGTCACCTATATTTTCAATCAGGATTTTAGCAACCCGGCTGACGACGCTGCGGAAAGAAAGATCCTCTACCAGGCTGATCAGATACCGGATACGCCGAGCCAGGATATGAATGATGTTTTGCGAGAGTCCGGGAAACTGAATGAGCATGTTATCAAGGTCTTCCCGTTGTATCCCGTAGAGGATAACCGGACCGAGTGCCTGTGCATTCGCGGGCGCGGGGCCCATATCAAACATCGGAACATCGTTGAAGGATTCACCGGGGCGCATGAGGCTTAGGATCTGTTCTTTGCCCTCAGACGAGGTTTTGAAAAGCTTGACCACGCCGGCAACAACGAAAAACAAAGTTCGGGCATGAGCCCCTTCGGTCAAGGCCATTTCGCCGCGAGCAAGTTTTTTTTCAAAAACATGCTTGCTTACTATTTCCAGGTTCTCCAAAGAAAACCCGGAAAAAAAAGGCGAAGCTTTAAGAAACTCCAGTTTTGTCGTCATACGCCCATCAGGTGATGTAAAATGGCTACTTCTTAGCCATTTCCATGACCAGAGTCACCAGGGTGCGAACAGGTATCCCAGTTGCCCCTTTGATATAATATCCATCTTCTTTTTCTGACATGTCCACTCCGGCAATATCCATGTGAACCCATGGAGTGTCCCCGGCAAATTCTCTCAGGAATTGGGCTGCGGTGATGGCTCCGCCGGGCCTGCCGCCGGTATTTTTAAGGTCTGCCACATCGCTTTTATTCTGTTCCTTATATTCTTCAAACATGGGCAGTTGCCAGCTCAACTCCCCGCTTAAAATAGAAGCATTCAGCACCCGGTCCGCCAATTCCTGTGTATTGGTAAAAACGGCGTTGCAAACATGGCCCAGCGCCACCACGCAAGCACCTGTAAGAGTGGCTACATCGATGATGTTATTGGGCTTAATTATTGCATTGACATAGCTTAACGCATCAGCAAGTGTGATCCGACCTTCGGCGTCGGTGGTTATTACTTCGATGGTTTTCCCGTTCATGGCCTTCACGATATCGCCAGGTTTATAGGCATAACCGCTCGGCATGTTCTCGACGGCGGCTATGACTGCGGTCACATTTATATCAGGTTTAAGCTGTGCGATTGCGGACATTGCTCCCAGAACGGATGCCGCACCAGCCATGTCGCCCTTCATATCGCCCATGTTTTCAGACGGTTTGAGCGAAATGCCTCCAGAATCGAAGGTTACCCCTTTACCGATAAGCGCAAGGTCGACAAAGCGGTTCTTACGTCCAGTGTAACTCATGATGATGAATTTCGGAGGTTCCGCGCTTCCCTGGCTCACCCCCAACACACCTCCCATCCCGAGTTCTACCATCTCGTCTTTCTCAAGGATCTTCAGGGCCAAGCCTGATTTTCTGGCGATTTCGGTTGCACTCGATGCTATATCCGAAGGAGTCATAAAGTTTCCCGGTTCATTGACCATGTCACGTGCCAGAATGCCCGCTCCGGCCATGATACGGCCCATCTTGACGCCGCTTTGTACGGCCGGTTCGTCCGACGCGGAACAGATTAATGTAATCTCCAGTGGGTCGCCATATTCCGCTTTTTTTGTAATATGTTTTCTGAACGTATAGAGTCCCAGCATAGACCCTTCCACGATAACTTGTGCGATATCGGAACTCTTTGCATCCCCGGCGTGTATTCCACGAGTCTGGATAGCTATTGTGGCCACTTTCTTTTGACGCAGGGTCCTGCAAAGACCAGCAATTGCCCGGCGCAATTTGTCAGAGGTAAGCGCAGTTTTATTACCAAGGCCCATGATTACAACCAGACTGAAACCCTTTTCGACAAGCCTATAGAACAATTCGCATTCGCCAAGTTTGCCAGTAAGGCGCTTCTGCTTAAACGAATAGGAAATCACCCCTCCGAGGATTTTATCCAACTCAACGATTTCTGTGTTAAGCTTTTTGTCGTCTTCAAAAAAAGTAATCACTAAAGCTTGCGCCGTATTCTGGTTCAGCCCAGAAGAACTGACTTTGAAATCCATCGAATGCTCCTTAATCACAATTTCTATGCCGCCGGTTTAATCGCCAGCAGCCACACACTAACCTTATTATATGCTAATCGTGCATCCATTTAATATCCAAATTGGTAAAACCTAAAATAATATATTATTCCTTGTATCCCCGGTTCACGTCTTTGAAAAGATTTCTTACCAGAGCCTTGTCGACAACTCCATCCGGGGTTTTCGGAAGGCTGTCCAGAAAAATAAAATACTTGGGGACTTTGTAATTCGCGAGGCGCTCAAGACAAAATTTTATCAAGGCATCTTCGCTCGGCCGTACCCCTTTTTTTACAACGAGAGCCGCGCCGACGACTTCACCTCTCATCTTGTCGGCAACCCCAACAACCGCCGCATCAGCAATGGAGGCTCATTATGCAGAAAAGCAGCTCGAAACAGAATATCAAAAGAATCCAGTTTGCATTCAAATCAAGAGATGCGAAGAGCGTTTCTCTCGTTGGTGAATTTAACCCTGTCTCTT
>Ga0118677_10014009_pt1 | contig 11420 bp, 9 predicted proteins | sample AliMusrvi5mmetaG_FD_86154 | JGI IMG/M metagenome (GOLD analysis project Ga0118677, IMG submission 86154) | reverse complement strand
TCATGAGCCCAAACGTGAACACGAGGGAGGCAGCCACGATCAGCAGGCCGAAGACTTCGACAAAATTGGTGAGTGGCGTCGGATTCTCGAAGGGATGGGCGCTGTTCTGACCAAAGAAGCCGCCGCCATTGGTGCCGAGTTGCTTGATGGCGACCTGTGAGGCCGTGGGCCCAAGCGGAATGACTTGTTTGGCGCCTTCCAGCGTTTGCGCCTCGGCATACTTGGACAGGGTTTGCGTGACGCCCTGGCCGGCAAGAACCACGGCCATGCACAGGGCGAGCGGCAGGAGCACGTACATAGTGCCGCGGGTGACATCGACCCAGAAATTGCCGAGTTTCAGCACCGTGGCGCGGCGCATTCCCCGCGTCAGAGCCAGTAACACGGCAATGCCGGTTGCGGCGCTCAGGAAGTTATGCACCGTGAGGCCCGCCATCTGGGTAAAGTAACTCAGGGTGTTCTCACCTGAGTAAGCCTGCCAGTTCGTGTTGGTGATAAAACTGATGGCGGTGTTCAAGGCCAGATCCCACGGAACATTACCCATCTTCATGGGATTCAAAGGGAGCCAAGCCTGGGTCATCATGATGCCCCAGAGAGAGACAAGGCCGACAACATTGAAAATCAGCACGGCGAGAAAGTACCGCTTCCAGGACATTTCCTCATTCGTCTGAATCCCACCCGAGCGGTAGACCGCCTTTTCAAGGGGCGCCAGGAGCCTGGACAGCAGGGTGGTTTCCCCCGCAAACACCCGGGCCATGTACCGCCCGAGCAGCGGCGCCAAGCCGATCAACAGGATGAAGAACACCAGCACTTGGACGATGTCGTTCGTTTTCATGAGGCCAGTATGCACTCATGACCGAAGAGACGGGCAGTAAAAATGGCTTCGAAAAGCCTTAAAAAAGAATAAAGGCCGCGAGCCTCCTCACACCGTCATGGTCATGCGCGGAATCCCCAGGCGGCGCTTGGCGGTCTCGCCTGCGAACAACTCGGTCGTGCGGCGGGCGGGTTGCTCGTCGCGCGTCATCCCCGGCTTGGCAACCAGCGGCAGCGAGGCGGCCGAGCGGACCGTATAGCGGCCGAATTGCTCGTTGACCGCATCCACGGCCGCCTCCGCCCTCTGGAGTGTGTCGATCCGCAACCGGTCCTCGAACAGGTCGAACTGCTCACCGCTGTCATTATCCAGCGCCCCCAGCGCCACGAGCGTGGCCCGGTAGTCGACTCCCGCCGCATAAACGCGGTCGAACAGCTCGCGGATCAGCGGCAGCACTTCCAACGTGAGCGCCGTGGGCCGGCTGAGCGTCGCCTCCAGGCCGTCGTGCCGGAAATCCTGCCGCCGTAACACCACCCCCACCAGGCGCGGACGCACCCGGTGGTGCCGCGCCCGCGCAAACGCCGCCTCCACGTTGCGAACGAGTTGCGCATACACGAACGACCGATCGGACGAGGGCGGGGTGAAGGTCTTGGATTTCACGATCGTCGCCTTGGGTGCCTGCGCCTCGGTAACGAGCGGGTAGACGGCATTACCGCGCAATTCGTGCCAGATTTCACGGCCGACCTTGCCCAGCAGCTTGCCCGCCCACCCCTCCGGACGGAGCACGTAGTCGTAGACCGTGCGCAGTCCCTGCTTTTCGAGCAGGTTGACCGTGTTGGGACCGAAGCCCCAGACCTTCCCGAGCGCGATCTGCGGCAAAAACCGATGGATTTCGGGCCCTTCCAGCGGCATGAACCCCTCCGGTTTGCGGAACTTGGAGCACAACTTGGCCAGGCTCTTGGTCGGCGCCAGGCCGACTGATACGGTCAACCCCAGTTCCCGCTGGATCTCGCCCTGCATTTTGCGCGCAATGTCCTCGTACGACGCGTGATACAGCCGGCGCAGGCCTGTCAGGTCTGCAAACGCCTCGTCGATGGAGTACTCCTCGATCGCCGGCGTGAACCGCCGCATGATGTTGAACATGCGGCGGGAATAGATCCCGTAAGTCTCGTAATCGCTCGGCAAAATGACCAGTTCCGGGCAGATCCGCATGGCATCGAACAGCGGCATGCCGCGCGCAATGCCCAGGGCCTTGGCCTCGTAACTGGCGCAGGCGATAATGCCCCGTTCCTTGCCTGTGACCACCGGCCGGCCCTTTAGCGCCGGTACCATAGCCTGCTCAACTGACGTAAAGAACGCGTCACCATCGAGATGCACGATGGCCCGCGGGTAGGAACCTAGCATCAGGGGGGTGTCAGTTATGGGGGCCTCCTCTCTCTACCCGCCATGATAATGAACTATCGTTCATTATGCAAGGCGTTGCCAAAAAAAAGGCTTTCTTTCGTACCCACGGCGGAGTATAGCCGCGCATCTATTGGAGGACATGACACACACATGAGCGGCAAAACTAGAGTCACGGTTTGGAACGAAAACTGGCACGAAAAGCACAATGAGGCGGTCAAGAAGGTCTATCCGACCGGCATCCACAACACCATCGCCAAGGGGCTGTCACAAGCCGGCGATCTGGAGGTGCGGACGGCCACGCTCGATCAACCCGAGCACGGGTTGACCGAGGAGGTCCTGAACACGACCGACGTGTTGACGTGGTGGGGTCACTGCAAGCATGGCGACGTCAGCGACGAGGTGGTCGCCCGCGTGCACAAGCGCGTGCTCGAAGGCATGGGCCTGATCGTGCTGCACTCCGGCCATTTCTCGAAGATTTTCAAGCGTCTCATGGGCACGAACTGCTCGCTCAAGTGGCGTGAAGCCGGCGAGAAGGAACGGCTCTGGAACATCGAGCCCGGCCATCCGATCACCGAGGGACTCGGCGAGTACATCGAACTGCCCAACACCGAGATGTACGGCGAGCGGTTCGACATCCCGACGCCCGACAAGCTGATCTTTATCTCGTGGTTCGAAGGCGGCGAGGTCTTCCGCAGCGGTTGCTGCTGGGAACGCGGTCACGGCCGCGTCTTCTACTTCCGGCCCGGTCACGAGACCTACCCCATTTACTACAATGCCGACGTAATCCGCGTGCTGATCAATGCCAGCCGCTGGGCCAAGCCGCGCGTGATGATGACCGACAAATGCCCGAACACCAAGCCGCTGGAGGTCATCAAGGACCACTCAGCCGAGTTCGGCAAGGCCGGCATCCTGCAAAAGGGCTGATCCCGGCCCTGGCTTCGGGCCTCTGCGTTCACGCGGAGGCGCGGAGACCGCGGAGCGTGCTACCATGCTCTCTCCGCGCCCTCCGCGCCTCCGCGTGCTATTTTAGGCGTTCCCGGCCTGTGCGCGTCGCGCTTGTGTGTCCGCCCCTCTTCCGCTACACTCCCGCCCGTTTGTTGCACGAAGTTCGTTCTGCCGGCACGCGTTCCCGGCATTCGAAGTTCGTCATTCGACATTTGTAATTCCTTCGGGGTGTAGCGCAGCCTGGTAGCGCGCCAGCCTTGGGCGCTGGAAGTCGGGGGTTCAAATCCCCCCGCCCCGACCATCTTAAACAGCATAATAACCCTTATTCTATTGGTCAGAACGCATGTTTCACGTTTTCATGCTACAAGGTGAAAAAAGGTGAAATGGGGAGACAAATCACACACACATTCACACACACAGCCCACACGCGCTCACCCTGAATGGGCATCTGTAGGTATGGAAAGAGATAATCTTTTGCCTTGGGTGCCAGGAGTCGGGAGACCGTCCGCGAGGAAAACACCCTCGAAGAGAGGCGTCGTGACGGCCGCCCAGGCCGGCGGGAAGGAAGGCACGGCATGCCCAGACTAACGCTCACAATCAATGGCCACCCCATCACGGTCTACCACAAGAACGACGTTTGGCGCGGCGGCATGGTGGCTTTCGGCAGAGCAGAACGTAGCCATGACGACTACGGGCCCCGCCGATTGGTAAAGACGGCCGAGGTCAGCGGCTACTATCAGTCCGAGCACCTGCTCGAAGACCAAACCCTCGTGATGACGTGGTACGACTTGAAACCAGAGCCCATCGCGGAAATGGTCGGTCCCGAACCATCCTCGGCATGGGCAAAGGGCACGATCACAACGACGGCCGGCAGCAAGCACCAGCTTGAGTACAAACTGTCACCCCACACGAAGGAGCAGGCCGAAAAAGTCTTCAGGGAACGGTTGATCGAACAGGCAGGCAAACCGCACACCACCCCCGATGACATGACCGACCAGCTTCGGTCTCCGAAACAGATGGTTAGCCCGTACAGGAAGCCTGGCGGCCTCTACGATTTGTCCATCCCCCACCCGTACCCATGCCGACGCCGGCGCCTTTCCGGACATCAGAATCAGATTCTCGTGATCCCCCACATAAAACGCCGCATTCGGGTAGGCCCCGACTCCGCCCGCATGATCCCAGTGCGTGTGAGTTAGGAACACAGCGACGACTTTGTTCGTATCCACTCCGAGCGAGGACAGGGCCTGAGACGTCCTTCGGACGCCCCATCCCGCATCGAAACACACGAACCCACCCGGGGCTTCCACAACGAAGAAATTCACTAATCCGCGACGGACGGCCCAGAGTCGGTCCAGCACCGGACCGGTCCTCAGCAATCCCGGACAGAGCAGCTCCCGAATCATCCCTCAGCCGCCTCCCGATGCACCCATTGTGCCAGCGGGATGCGAGTGCCCAGACGCAATTGCAGCGCGATGGCGCCATGCGGACAGGACTCCATACAGCAAAAACACGCAATACACCTCTTCTGGTCGATGATCGGATACGTTGTGCGCGCGTCTTCGCTGATGATGTGCTTCGGGCAGACGGCGGCACACATGCCGCACTTCTTGCAGCGCGCAGGTTGGATTCCAGGTCGCAAGCGGAAGAGCCACGGCGTCATGCCGTACATGAACTCCGGAATACCGTAGAGAAAGCGGGACAATGATCGTCTCATGTGCGTCGCCTGCAGTTGCGCCACGCCACTGCCCACGCACTCGATCGTGGATTCGTCCATTTGCCCTAGTCCGTCAGCGGATGCCATTCGGATCATTGGAACGGCCGAGGGAACAATGCGCAGAGGACGGCAGGCCACGGAATCCAGCGCCACCGCGTCGCGGCCAGCAAGGATAACCCCCACCTGCACGGGCTGCCCGTGCGCTGGTCCGTTGCCTTCCATGGCCACGACCCAATCGACAAGGGTCAATTGAGGCTTCAGTTGCGCAAACACTCGCACAAGGAACGCACTCATCGACAACGGAGACGGATACTTCATGTGGAATTGGGACTTCGCCTGACCGGTCACAATGCCGTACACGTTCTTCAGCCCGCAGGACAATGCTGTCAGGCAATGACTTTTCAGTTTTGGCAGGGAAATCACCGTGTCTACTTGGGCGTACCACTCAGGGACGGTAAGCACGTCGCCGCCGCACTCCAAGGCCATCTGCTTAACCCGCCACGTCTTCAACTCGGCCGGCGTGCCAGCCACTGCCTTCGTCATACCAGTGCGAGACCACACATCAGCTTCTGCGTGCAGTCCAACCGAACTGTCGCCGACCCAGATGCGGCCGGCACCCGCCTCAACGCACATTCGGATAACATTGCGCACAATCTCGGGGTGGGTCGTAACGGCGTGTTCCGGTGGATGCGCACTGAATAGGTTCGGCTTTATGAGAACGGTCTGGCCTTTCTTGAAGAAAGCCGTCAGCCCGCCAAGGGCATTCAGCGCTTCCGCGAGTGCGCCCTCAACATCAAAGATCGAATAGGAGGGACAGGCGGCGACCACCACTTGGCTGCGCGCCGATTGTGGGACCGTTGTTGCCACGGTCTGTGTATCCGTACTCATATCATGGCTCCCGCATGCCAAGCCCGGCCCTTTTCGGTGAGATGATATTTCTGCGGCCGACGAACGTCCGTGGCTCTTGCTTCCGACATGCTCATCGTTCCACCAAGATCACTGTTGCTCAACGTACGGCCTGTACTATCCAAGAAAATGCCCCGCCCTTCAACAGGGCTTTTTCCCTTTTCTCTGCCGAGTGATATGCTGAACACATGGCATCCCGCTCCGAGCATTGCGCTGACTGCCGCCGGCAACTCGGCGAGCCGTTTGATCACGTTCACGAGTGACTGGACGCACTATTCAAAGTCCTGCACCAGAAACATCGGTCCGCCAGGCACCATACCGGCGGCGTGGAGCAGGTCCGCAAGATGTGGGGCGATCGTGCCGCCTGTGCAGCCGAGATCCACATCAAACGCGACTGCGGCGGGGTCGTGCCGAGCGAGAAGAACGCGCAGATGGTGAGTATGTGTGGGCCGGAGGCAAATGCGCGACAATGATGACACGGATGCGGTACCGCCCTTGTGGGCGAAGCAGTTCAAACGGTGATCGATTGGGACTACAGGCCCAGGGCCTCTTGGAGTTTCCCTAAGGCCGTCTTGCGCTTGCCGGGCTCCATCCGCCGGATGTTCTGGAGTTTCCATTGCAGAGCCGGTAGTTCCTGTATATGCGCGATGCCGAGCACATCCCATTCCGGATCGCCTTGCTTCATGGATACCAGGAAGCGTTTTTCGTCCGCATCGAGTCCCTCACGAATCAGGGCCACCAACCGTTCCCGCGTCTCGCACAGCAACTGAATCGGAACCTCTTCGCGGGGCATGCCGGCAAACTCGCCCGCATAGACCTTCCCGATGTCTTTGAACTGCGGATCAAGCAACTCATGCATCGGCCGGTCGTGTGAAGCCAGGTACACCACAAAGGCCCGCCGAACCTGCGGCGTCAGTCCCTCATTCGCCAACAGGAGGCGCACATCATACAAGTCCCGCGGATGCTGCCGGTCCAGCGCGGCGCACAGCTTGCCGCCGTAGATGTCGGCCAGGGAAAGCGTCCGCGCGGAGACGAACAGCTCGAAAAATGCCTGCGCCTCTGCACACAGGTCCCGTGCCTCCGGCGGATAAACACTGCCGCGCAGAACCTGATTCGGTTCGACTTTGATCTGAACCCCGTCACACGAAACCGCGAGTTTGGTGGCCATCCCACGGGACCGGCCGACTTGTACGCGAGCGCCTGCGATCCGGCGCGTCACGTCGGCCGCAATGGTCTCCAGCGCGTGCGACATGTCGGCCAATGCCTCGTCGCGTGCGGACAGCGGCAGATAGGTCAGGTCAATGTCCACAGACAATCGGGGCATGGACCGGAGGAACAGGTTGATGGCCGTGCCGCCTTTGAGGGCAAAGCAGGGCTGCTTGCCGATCTCAGGGAGACAACGAAGCAGCAACTTCGCCTGCCGAACATAGACGGGGTCAAACATGGGCGGCTTCCTCCTGCTTCGGAACGGTGATCTGGTACTTCGGATCAAACCGTCCGCCACGGAAGAGCGAGCGCTTCCCCTTCCCCAGGTCCACGCGCTGCGGCGTGAGCCGACTGAACCAGTCATGCCCTGCGGATTCCGCCGCCCAGAGGAAGAGACGTTTGACTTTGACGGACTGGCACCCCTCAAGCAGGGTTTGCAGCACGGGCGGCCGTAGTGTGCTCAGGCCGCTCATGAGTTCAACCGCATGCGTGATCGCGTCGTTGGTAGTGGCCAAGTGGAGGACCTCCAGGATCGCACGTTCCGGCGCGGAGATCCGGAGCGGGAACTCGCCGTGCTTGACCTCCGAGAACCCTACCAGGTCGGATGATTCGAAGAGCCTCGGGCTGTGATACTGGATCCGCACGCCCCACGCCCGTTGCTTGAACCAGGCAGGCAGTCGCTTCCGGCAGTCACTGAACAGGTGGACCACTGCTTCCTCTCCCATCGGCAGATAGTGACCCAAGCCCTGTAGCGACAATGCCGTACTGCCCCCCGCGTAGACGCTCAGACCGAGTTGCGCCTGGAGCGCGTAAACGCCGCTGAACCAGTCTACAGCGTCACCGGTACGCAAGAAGGCTCCGCCGCCCATGGGTTGTACCCAGCCGGAAGTGGCATAACGCCGGGCCAACTGGCGAGACACGCCGAGTTCGCGTAACCACCGGCCAGTGGCCACAGTGCCCTTTGGCCACTGTTTCAGGAGGTTGTTTAGTTTGGAGTCCATTTGACTACTCAGGGTTTACATATACTGCTTAAAAACCAACCATCTATATATGGGTTTGAATTGCTACCAATAAGGTATACCCTCGGTTTACAAACGCAACAACAAACACAACTGACATGCGTATGCCATCTGAGGCCCGCCGCCTCACACCATGGCCGCGAGTTTCCGGAATTTCGCTTTGTCCCCATCCGTTGCTGTTCCTGCCGCATACTTCGTCGCCAGGGCGGCGAGTTCCTCTGCGGGTTTCATGCGCCCCCTGCCCCCTGTCAGTACCTTTGGCATGGCACCCACCAATGCCGCCTTGAACTGCTCACGGTCCGGGCGGAAGTAATGCTTCAACACCACTTCAACCGTGGCGTGCCCCGTCACGCGGCGTACCAGTTCCATGGGCACGCCCGCTGACAGCGCCAGCGTCACAAAGGTTGTCCGTAGCGCGTGCCAGTCCCGGACGCTGGCGGCTTTCTGGCGACCCTTGCGGTCCTCCCTGGTTATGCGGGCGATTGCCTGCCTCACGCTTGGGGCTTGTCCGGACCGGATGAACCGCTTACCGATCCATTCTTCAACGGTGTGCAGGTCATAGGAGATCGTCGGCTTCGGCCGGCCTGTCGCATTGAAGATGTCGCGGACGGACTTCCCGGCACAGTAACGACGGAAGGTGTCAAGTGTGCGGTCCCGGCGGGTGCCCTCGGTGATGTGCTCGGAAATGGCGGCCACGCCCTCCGCTCCGATTTCGGTGGCCGGCGTGGGTTTGCACCTGAGTTAATCCTGTTCAATGACATCCTGTTCAATGACGCTTGACCTTGTTTGGCGCCACGCCCATCATCATATCATGTTAAGGACGAAACTATTCTGGGCGTTCATTACCGTCGTCCTGATCGTCGGCCTGCTGTCGGCGGTCATCGGAATTCGCATGATCCGTAGCCGGCTCGTCGAGGAAGCCCAAACCCGTGTGACGCTCGACCTTGGTAGCGCCTGGGCCGTCTCTCACGCCAAGTTGGACGAGGTGCAAACGATCGTCAAGCTGGTCGCTGCCAAGAAGCAGATCGTCGATGCGTGCAGCACCAAGGCGTGGGAGGACGCCGAACTCCAGAATCGCCTCGAACTCACCCGCACGAGTTTCAAGCTCGACTTCCTGACCCTGGTCGATCCCCAAGGCAAAGTCGTGATGCGCACGTCCCCGCCCTACTTCAAGGGCGACTTCCGCGCGGCCGATCCCGCCGTCAATGCCGCCTTGCACGGGGACGCGATCGCCGGCTTCCGGGTTATGGGCCAGGGCGAACTGCAGAAGGAAGGGGACGGCCTGGCCGACTTGGCGCTCCTGAAACTGGATGACACGAAATACGCCCGGCCGAGTTCCAAAAGCGAGGAAGCCCGCGGCCTAGTGATGATCGCCGCCGCGCCGGTCCGCGAGGGCACCCAGATCCTCGGAACCATGTACGGCGGCGTGCTGCTCAACCGAAACAACGCGCTCGTGGATCGCATCCAGGAGATCGTCTTCAAAAAGGAGACTTATCAAGGCCGGCCCAGCGGCACGGCCACCATGTTTCTTGGCGACTGCCGGATCGCGACCACCGTGCGGTTAGCCAACGGCAACCGCGCACTGGGAACACGCGCGTCCAAGGAAGTCAGCGACCGCGTCCTCGACAATGCCGTGCCCTGGATCGGCCGGGCGTTCGTGGTCAGCGACTGGTACCTGGCGGCCTACGACCCGATCCGCGACCTGGACGGCAACGTGGCGGGCATGCTCTACGTGGGCATTCTCGAAAAGCCGTTCACCGACATCGGCCGCAGTCTCATTCTGCGGTATGCCCTTCTCCTTCTGGTCGGCGTCGCCCTCGCCCTCTGGTTCGCCTTTGTCATGTCCGGCCGCATCGCCGCCCCCATCCATCGTCTGGTCGAAGCCACCAAACTCATGCATCAGGGCCGGCGACCCGAGCCGCTGCCCATCCATAGCTCATGCCTGGAAGTGGAGCGTCTGGTCGAGGCCTTCAACGAAATGACCGTCACGCTGCACGAGCGCGAAGACCGGCTCAAGGCCGCCAAGGCCGATCTCGAGAAGGCGAATGAGTCGCTGAAGGCGATCAACCGGAACTACATGGAGACGCTGGGATTCGTTTCACACGAATTGAAGAATCCGTTGTCGACCATGATGAACTACGTTTACCTGCTGAAAGGTTCGTTCATCGGGCCCGTCACCGAAAAACAGCAGCGCGCCGTGTCGGTGCTCGAAAGTAACACGAAGCGTCTCGTGGATATGGTGCGCCACTACCTCAACCTCGCCCGCATCGAGAATGGCGAACTGCAACCCATGCTCGGACGACTGTCGCTCGTGGAGGAAGTCGTCCAGCCGTTGCTCGATACCATGCTCCCGGAAATCGAGGCCCAACACCTGACGCTGGACAACAGTCTCAGCCCGGATATCGTCCTGCACGCAGATTCGAACATGGTGCGCGAGATTTTCGAGAATCTGGTCAGCAACGCCGTGAAATATGGTCGTGCCGAGGGACGGATTTCAGTATCGGCGACCCGGGACGGACGTTTCTACCGGTTCGCGGTGCGCAACGACGGCGAAGGAATTCCGACCGACAAACTGGGCAAGGTGTTCCAGAAGTTTTCGCGCTTCAACACGCAAACCATGCGGCACCAGAAAGGCACGGGACTGGGCTTATTCATCACCCGCGCCCTGGTCGAGGCACACGGCGGCACGATCGAAGTCGAATCCCACCCAGACCAATGGACGGAATTCCGCTTCACGCTGCCGGCGGAAGGCTGACGGGTATCAGGTGCCGCCTCCTACGGCGCCGTGACGACGACACTGTCCGGCACCGGATGTACAGGGGACGGCGGGTGGCTCAACGGAGGAAACCTCGGCAGAGCGGCGTAAAGGGCTGTGGTATCGGTCAGCATCATAACAACAGCAGGCGCGTCCGCCGGGTCCGCTGGGCGGGGCGGCCCGAGCAGTAGGACGCCAAACACCAGCCCGGCGGCAGCCGCAATGGCCCCACCCCACAGCCACACGGTCCGACGCTGAGGCAGGGAATTCCGTTCCGTGGTTACGGCTCGACATCGCTCTCCGAACTCCGCCGGTTCACGGCTCTGCCAGTAGGCGGCCTCCCGCTTCAACGCCGACTTCAGGCGTTGCTCGACGGCACGCATCTGGTCAGTTAGAGCATGCGACGACATCGGGACGAATGCCTTGGAGGGCGCCGCGCCGTCGGCGCCGCGTGTTCCAAGCAACGGCGGTGACGGCGCACCGCCCTCCACCGGGTTGTGGTCCGAGTCGGCGTTAGGTGCGACGTTCATGACCTTCCTCCTTGCTCCACTGCCGCGCGGCCTCCTGCAATGCATAATTTAGTCGCGATTTGACCGTGCCTTCCGGAATACGCAACGCGCTGGCGATCTCGGGCACCGTGTAGTCCTCGATATATCGCAACAC
>Ga0118677_10014007_pt1 | contig 11420 bp, 6 predicted proteins | sample AliMusrvi5mmetaG_FD_86154 | JGI IMG/M metagenome (GOLD analysis project Ga0118677, IMG submission 86154) | reverse complement strand
TGCCCTGGTGGCTTTCCACGATACTTCTGGCTATGGCTAGACCAAGGCCGCTACCGTAGTCCTTGGGTTTGTCCTTGGGCTCTGTTGTAAAGAACCGGTCGAAGACTTTTCCGAGATTTGACGCTGATATTCCGCATCCTGTGTCGTGAACAGAGGTAGTAATCGTATTGTCCGACTCCGTATTCACTTCAATCTCGATCCGTCCTGAGCTCGGTGTGTAACGCACGGCATTGTCAATTAGGTTTCCAAGCACCTGTTCGATGCGGCCAGGGATAACTCGTGCGTGAATGGGTCGCTCAGGCACAGTGACGCATATCAGGGCATGTTGAACATCAAGCGTGGGCTCAAAGCGCTCCACAATCTCCTTCACGCACATCCCATAGTCCACCTTCTCCTTCTGGGCACGGGGGATTTCTATATCCAGCTTCGTCAATTCGTTGAGTTCCCAGACCATCCTTGCCAGACGATCTGCCTCGAACCGAATATTGCCCAGGAACTTAACGCGGGCCTCGTCCTTATTGAAGGCTCCCTGCTCCAGCAATTCGGCGGCCCCTTTAATCGCAGTAATGGGCATCTTCAACTCATGCATAACTGTGGAAATGAATTCGCGATTATACTGGTTTGTGCGCTTGATCTCAGTTGCCATCAGACTTATCGATCTTGCGAGGTCAGCCACCTCGTCCCCGCCGCGCACAGTGACTGCGAAAGGAGCATCCCCGCTGGCAAACGCCATCGTTGCGGTCGTCAGCCTCCTGAGCCGGCTCGTAATGGAATAGGCTAGCACTGTGGCCAGAAGTATTCCGATCATGATGGCGGCTGCGGTTGTGATCCTCTGAACCTTGATCATCCGGTTGATCGTCCTGACAATATTGCTGGTATGCCTGGAAATATGAACTACACCGCACACATGCCCCTCCTTTATCACCGGATACGCGATGAAGTAGTACATGTACTGCCTGTCTTCAGTAAGTGCAGAGCGGGCGCGGTATCTTCCTGCAAGGGCAGATACCACTTCCGGCAGAATCGAAACATCAACATTATCAGCTGCATTTGTCGACGATTCACACAACACAAGCCCTACCGGCGACAGCACTTGAATCCTCGCCTGAATTTCGCGGCTGAAGGCGTTCACCGTCTGGGTAAGATTTGTTCTCCTGGAGTCATCAATACACCCGCTCTCGTCCAGCAGCGATTTGTACTGCTCACTCACCATGAAGGCGCTGTGGATCATGTGTTCTTCAAGATCACGAGTCGTGAATCTGTTAAACACGGACACGGTATAGTAGTTCAGCAACAGAACGGGAACTACGATAACGATAACGCATAGCAGTACGATCTTCCATCGGATGCTTTTCACCGGATGTTCTCGATGTTGTGGCTCAATTTGTATCCGAGACCGTGGACGGTCTCGATTGGGTCGATATTCCTGCGTATTTCGGAAAACTTCCTTCTCAGGCGTTTGACATAGGCATCAATGCTGCGGTCTGTAATCGCACGATCTCCGCCATAGATTCTGTCGATGAGCATGTCGCGTGTGAAGACCTGGGCAGGAAAGCGAACGAGGCATTCCATGAACTTGAACTCGGCCCTTGTCAAGGATATGGGCTTGCCAAAACAGGTAAGAACAAAAGCGTCGCAGTCGAGATCAATAGGACCGTGGGACAGACTGGACGATGTCGCGCCCGCGGGTGGTTTATCTGTCCTTCTCAGAACCGCCTTCACTCGTGCGGCCAGCTCTCGAGGGCTGAAGGGTTTCGTGATGTAGTCGTCTGCACCCAGTTCGAGTCCGACCACGCGGTCTATCTCATCGGCTCGCGAGGTCAGCAAGATCACCGGAACTCCGGGGCGTAAGCTTCGTATCTCCCTGAGCAGATCCAGTCCGGATATGCCCGGAAGATTCAGATCCAGAAGCACGAGATCCGGGTTGCCTTCCCTGAACTTCCTCAGGCCGGCATCACCGTCGAGAGCCGTAACGACCTCGAACGCGTTCTCCTCAAGAATGTAGACGACGACATCCACGATGTGCTGTTCGTCATCAATCAACAGTATGCTTTTGCCTCTTGAAGTCACAGTAGCCATCCTGTTCCCAGACTACGCCTGGGTAGGAGAACAGATCAAGGTGGAAAGAGACGCTCGATCTTGAACGCCTTGTACTCTTGTGCCGGATCTCAATGAGCCGCAGCGTTCACTGCGTGCGGCGAGACAAGATGCAGCTCCATCTTGGGGTGCTCCCTCGTGAAATACTCCGCCGACCATTTATCAGGGAAAAGGATCACGAGCTGGCCGCGGATATCGAGGGCGAGCTTTACACCTGCTCCCAGGAAGACGCCGTCCAGCTGTTCGCGTTTTGTCCCTGGTGCAAACCATCTGATCTGGGTAAGAGGTGCCGGCTCCAACCGTGGCTCAGCCCCGTATTCATTCTGGAGGCGATATATTACCACCTCAAACTGCAACTGACCAACAGCCCCAAGAAGCGGCACGGTCTGCCCCTCGCTTGAAAGGTCAAAGGACTGGATCACACCTTCTTCGAGTAACTGCGTAAGGCCAGCGCGTAACTGCTTGTACTTTGCCGACACACCATTGCGGATGTAGGCAAAAGCTTCCGGCGGGAAGCGCGGTATCTCGTCGTACCGAATCGCTGGATTCGAGGTGAGCGTGTCGCCGATCCGGAGCGAACCGGAGTCCCAGAGCCCCAGGATGTCCCCGGCCCAGGCCTCCTCGATCATCGTCCGCTCCTGCGCCAGGAACAGGAGGGGCTTCGTCAGCCTCGAGGTCCGCCCGGTCCGGGCGTTCCGGGCCTCCATGCCGCGCGTGAACTTCCCCGAGACCACGCGCAGGAACGCGACCCGGTCGCGGTGGGCCGGATCCATGTTCGCCTGGATCTTGAAGACGAAGCCCGAGAAGCGCGCGGCCGACGGGTCGACCGTTCCGCCCGAGGTCTCGCGGGGCGTGGGCGGCGGCGCCAGGTCGAGGAAGCGCTTCAGGAACAGCTCGACGCCGAAGTCGTTGACGGCGCTCCCGAAGAAGACCGGCGTCACCCTTCCCGCGAGGAACGCCTCGCGGTCGAACTCCCCCCCGGCGGCGTCGAGGAGATCCAGCTCCTCGGTCATCTGCCGGTGGGCCTCCTCGCCGAGGGAGGCCACGAGGGCCGGGTCGCCGGCCTCGACGGCCAGGGTCTCCGAACGGACGTCCTTTCCGGCCCCCCGCTTGTAGCGCAGGAGCTGCCGGGACCAGCGGTCGAAGATCCCCTGGAAATCCGAGCCGGAGCCGATCGGCCAGGTGACCGGCACCGCCGGGATCCCCAGCACCTTCTCGATCTCGTCGAGGATGTCGAACGGGTCGCGCCCGCTCCGGTCGAGCTTGTTCACGAACGTCACGATCGGCAGGCGCCGCATCCGGCAGACCTCGAACAGCTTGACCGTCTGCGGCTCCACCCCCTTGGCGATGTCGATGAGCATCACCGCGCTGTCGGCGGCCGCCAGGGTTCGGTACGTGTCCTCGCTGAAGTCGTTGTGCCCCGGGGTGTCGAGCAGGTTCACGTGGTGGCCGGCGTACGTGAACTGCAGGACGCTCGTCGTGATGGAGATCCCGCGCTGGCGCTCCAGCTCCATCCAGTCGCTCGTCGTGTGGCGGGCGGCGTGCCGCATCTTCACCGAGCCGGCCAAGTGGATCGCCCCGCCGTAGAGGAGGAGCTTCTCCGTCAGCGTCGTCTTCCCGGCGTCCGGGTGCGAGATGATGGCGAACGTGCGCCGACGGGCGATTTCCGCCCTGAGAATCCGGTCGTTCATCGCGTCATGTCATCTTGGGAGAGCCGCGAAAGTCCCCGGTCGGGGCTTCCGGCCACGCCGAGCAGCACAGATTAGCACGGGCGGCAGGAGGCGCCTCCCGCCGGTCTCCCGGGCGCGCCGCAAGCCGTCCCCGATGGCACGTGCAGCCTGGAAGGAGAGTCCATCTCGGGTCTTCTTCAGGGTTCCTTGACCGGGGGAACGTCGTGCCTGAGACCGGCCAGGGGGATCCTGAACAGGAGGGGCACGGTGCCGCCCTCCTCCCGCAATTCGATCGTGAGCCTGGGCTCCGGGCGCTCCCACTCGATCAGCAAGGTTCCGAAGTTATTCGTGCGGACGGAGTTCTCGATCCGGTACCGGTTCTTCGCGGTGGTGAGCGGGTTGTATGCCGCCTGGTTGAGGCCGCTCGCGGTCGCATCCAGGAGCGGGTACCCGAGGCCGGCGTCCATTTCTGACAATTCAGCCAGATGGCGCTCCCCGCTCAGGAACACCACTCCGGTCGCCCTCGTCTCGTGGATCAGCGCGAAGAGGCGTTCGCGCTCCAGCGGGAAGTTGGCCCATTTCTCGAAATTTCCCTCGTCCACCACGACCTGGATATCCGAGACGATCAGGCGGAGCTCGGCGGGCTTCCTGAGCTGCTCTCCGAGGAAGGCCCACTGCTCCGCGCCGAGATAGGTGGCTGCCGGATCGCGCTTCGGGGCGTAGGGACCGTCGGCACGGGAGAGGAGGCTCCTCTTCTTCAGCGGCGTCCGGTTGAAGCGCGTGTCCAGGAGAATCACCTGGAGACGCTTGCCCGGCGGCCCCAGGATGACCGCGTCCCAGATCCCGGAGCGGGTCCGGCGGGGCGAATCGGCGGGGACCCCGAAGAAGTCGAGGAAGATCCTCCGGACCGCTTCCCTCTTCCCGGGCTCGGCCGCCGGCTCGTCGATCCCGAAGTCCTCGTCCCCCCACGTCGCGAGGATGGGGGTGGCTCGCCGGAGCTTCTGGAAGGCCGGGTTGGCACCCAGCTTCGCGATGTCCCGCTCCCTCTGCTCCATGTCCCCCGGCTCCTCCGGGTAGTAGGCGTCCCCCGCGAAGATGAAGAGGTCCGGACGGAACCGCAGGACGGCGTCCCACACCGGCTGGCGCTTGTTCTGGTCGACGCACGAGCCGAACGCCACCCGGCGAACCACGGGGGTCTCCTCGGCGGGACCGGAAGGCGCGGGGGCTGCCGAAAGGAGAACGACCCCCGCCAGGGAGACGAGCGCGAGCCTCCGGATTCCTCTCATCGATCTCGATTCTCCCATTCCGCCTGGTCTACGAAGGGACCCGTCTCTTCAGTTTCCTCCAGGACCACGGGGGGACCGGATCGGGGTCGGCCCACAGGCCCTTCCGCGCCCGTCTCGCGTCGCGCTCCCCCGTGGCGAGATCGAGCGCCTTCGGGGCGAACGAGTAGTACCACCAGGCCAGCCCCTCCTGCACGAGAGCCGAGTTCAGGCTCCGGCCGTCCGCGAGCCGGACGATCGCCAGGGCCCTGCCGTAGCGGTCCTTCCCTCGCTCCTCCAGCGCCACCGCCTTTCCGAAACAGGCTTCCGAGGTGAAGTGCTTCGCGGCCTTTCCGAACGGTTGACCCATCTCCGGACAGTCGATCCCCCACAGCCTGACCCGCGTGGTCGCCCTTCCGGCGATCACGTCGATGGTGTCCCCGTCGACCACGCCGACGACGCGCCCGCCCGTCTCGGCACGCGCCGCCCCCGCCGCCACGAGTAGCACCAGGATCGCCTTCCACATCGCCGGCGGGAGACTACCTTCCTCCTCCGGTTCCGGCGCAGGCCGCCCGATACAATCGCCGGCGTGGAGATCACGGGAGAGCGGACCGCCGACCGTCTCTCGCCCCTGGCGGTCGTCCTCCTATGCATCGCGGTCCCGGCGCTGCTCCGCCTCGCCCTCCTCCCCGTCCTCCCGATTCCCGCCCCCGGCGTCGAGGACGAGTTCAGCTACCTCCTGGCCGCCGACACCTTCGCTCAAGGCCGGCTGGCGAATCCGGCACTTCCCCTGGGGGCCTTCTTCGAGTCGTTCCACGTGCTGGTCCGGCCGGCCTACGCCTCGATGTACCAGCCGGGACAGGGAGCCTTCCTCGCGGTCGGTCAGGTCCTGTTCGGCCATCCCTGGTGGGGGGTCTTCCTCTCCTCCGCCCTGATGCGAGGCGCCGTGGCCTGGCTCCTCCTCGCCTGGGCGCCCCGGCGCTGGGCCCTCGCTGGCGGCCTCTCGTTCGGCCTGCTCTTCGGGCTCGAGTCCTACTGGATCAACTCGTACTGGGGCGGGGCGGTCCCTGCCCTCGGAGGCGCGCTGGCCGCGGGGGCCGCCTCCAGGCTCTGCTTTCCCGGACGGAGGCCGAGCGGCCGGCCGGCGGCGAACGGGGCCCTCCTCGGTCTCGGCGGCGCGATCCTCCTCTTCACGAGGCCCTGGGAAGGGGCCTGCCTCGGCGCTGCGCTGGCCGCCTGGGCCCTCTGGCGGATCGTGCGGCGCGACGGCGAAGAGGCGCGGCGCGCGCTCCTCCGGGCGGCCGTGCCGGCTGCCTGCGTCCTCGCCGGCGCCGCCCTCCTCCTCCTGCGATACGACCAGCGCGTCACCGGGAATCCGTGGCTCCCCCCCTACCTCCTCGACCTCAGGACCTACTACGTCGCTCCGCTCTTCCTCTGGCAGGACGAGAAGCCGGCCCCGGAGTACCCGACGGAGATCATGCGGCGCTTCTACACCGGCTGGAGAGTCTCGGAGGGCTCCCTCCGGAAGGCCCAGGGGACGAGGAGCCCGATCGTCGGTCTCTGGATGTGGATCTGGGGGTTCAAGCTGGCCGCCGGCACCGTCGCCGCCGCCCTGATCGCCGCCCGCCTCCTGCGAAGCTCTCGATCGAGAGAGCTGCTCCTGCCGCTCGCGATCGTCCTGGCCGCCCTTTCGGTGCAGAGCGTGCGGCAGCTCCACTACCTCGCCCCAGCTGTCGGGCTCTTCGTCGCGGTCCAGGTGACCGGCCTCCGCGCGCTCGCCACGGTCCGGGCCGGGGGCCGCCGACTCTTCCGCCACCTCCCGCTGGTCGTCCTCCTGGCGGCGGCGGTCGGCTCCGGCCGCAACGTGATCCTGGCTCTGAAGAAGGACCCTCTCGACCTCGGCGAGAGGCGCGCTCGCCTCGTCGAACGGCTGAACGGAGAGCCCGGCCGGCACCTCGTGCTGGTCCGGTACGGCCCGGACCACAGCGTCCACGAGGAGTGGGTCTACAACGGCGCCGACCTGGACGGCGCGAAGATCGTCTTCGCCCACGAGCGGACGCCGGAGGAGAACACCCTCCTCCTCGGCCACTTCGGCAGCCGCCGGCCCTGGCTGCTCGCCCCGGACGGCGGGGATTCCCTGATTCCCGTTGCCGGAGCCGCTCCTGTACGATCCCGGGAAAGGGGAACCGCGCGATGAACGTCACACGGGTCAATCACGGGTCTCACTCGGTCGTGACCCTCACCGGCCGCCTGGACACCGAGACGGCCCCCGCGTTCGAGGAGACCTGCGGCCGCTGGATCGACGAGGGGTCGGCCAGGCTCCTGCTCGACTTCTCCACCCTCTTCTACGTCAGCAGCGCGGGTCTCCGCGCGCTGTTCACGGTCGCGAAGAAAGCGACCGGAGCGGGAGGCGGCGTGGCCGGGTACGGCGCCACCGGGACCGTCCAGGATGTCTTCCACTTCGCGACCTTCGAAGAGATCGTCCCCCTCGGAGAAGACGCCGCTTCCGCGCTCGCGAAGATCTGAGACGGTAGGGAGGCCGGACCGTCACTCCCCCTTCACGACGAGGACCTGGCCCGTGGAGTAGGCGTTGAACTCCGGGGCGTACATCGACTGGACCGTGGCCGGCCCGGCGCGGAACGTTCCGGCCGTCGCCGCGCGGACCCGGTAGCGGAACGAGTACTCCCCCGCCGGGAGGCGCTCGAAGAAGAAGTTGGTCCCGCTGTCCCGGATCTCCTCGTACCAGGAGATTCCCAGGTCCCACCGGTACCGGGAGACCGGGTTCTCCGGCTCGAAGCCCGCCCCCCGCGGATCGCGGAGGTGGACGTACTCGGCCTCGTGCTTGGTCCGGAGCGAGAGGAGGACCTCCACCTGATCCCCCACGCTCACGGCGGTCCCCTCCGCCAGCGGGCGGAGGACCCATTCCTTCCCCTCCAGCTCCCGCCGGAAATAGGTCCGTGACACGCGGAAGAAGTCGCCCCGGTCCTCCGTCGGCAGCCGGTCCGTCGCGAAGTGCCACGCCGCCGAGGCGAAGGCGAATCCCTGGCCCTGCTTCTCGACCACCACGGTGGACATGGTCTTCGGGTCGACCTTCGCGCCCGGGACGACGACCTGGTTCTTCTTCCCCGAGTAGACGTCGGGCTCGAAGGTGAACGTCACCTTCTCGGGGCCGACGGTCACGGTGGCGTCCTCGCGGACTCCGAGCGCCCCTTCCTTCTTCAGGTAATGGGCGAGGGCGTAGAGGACCTCGGCCGTCGCCCGGGTCGACTTCCACTGGTTGAGCTTCTTGTTCAGGAGCAGCCACTGGACGAGGCCCTCGCGGCGCGGGTCCTCGGGCCGCAGCTCGTCCAGGGTCCGGAGCGCGTACGCCTGGGTCTCGATGGTGTCGTTGTACCAGAGCCACGACCGGTCCTCCGGGGCCCAGAAGGTCCCCTGGTCCTCCGTCGTCTTCGACGAGTCCATCACGCTGTCCCAGACGAGCTTCGCGTCGCCGGGGCGGCCCATCCTCTTCAGGGTCAGGGCGAGGAACCCCTTGAGGTAGGGCGAGTGCTGCTTCCAGTGACGGAAGGAGAAGTCGAGGATCTCCTTCCGGTCGGCCGGGGTGAGGGCGTCGCCCGTGTAGCTCGCGTCGGGATAGCTCGAGGCGACGAAGTTCAGGAACGTCAGGAACTCCCAGCAGCAGTCGTCCGCCTTCATCTTCCGGAGGTCGTCCCGGTAGTGGCTCGCGAGATATTGCCATCCGCGCCGGACCATCTCCTTCGGGACCTCCACGCCGAACTCCGCCGCGTGCGCGAACCCGTTCATCAGGTAGAGCGTCATGTAGGGGGACGGCGGGCCGCCCGGCCACCACGGGAACGACCCGTTCGCGTTCTGGGCCTTCCGGAGCTTCGTCAGCGAGGCCTCGCGGTCGGCCTTCGCGGCTCTCGGGTCGAGCACGTTCGTCAGGCCGTGCCCGGCGTCCTTCCCTCCCCGGGCCTGGACGAGCCACGGGGATTCCTCCAGGACCATCTTCCGGTTCGGGTCGGCGGCTTCCCAGGTCTCCAGCGGGGTGGTCCTCTTCGACATCTCGGCCGCCATCCGGGCCACCGCCGGGAAGCGGTCGTAGAGGCTCGTGACGATGCCGGTCGAGACGAACCGGTTCAGGGTCTGCTCCGTGCACTCGTAGGGGAAGTCGACCAGGTAGGGAAGCGCCTGCAGGACGGAGTAGAAGAGCTGCGCGTCGACCGTGACGACCAGCTGCTCCTGCGTGAGGGTCGGGTCGTCGGCCCGCGCCATGTCGGCGAAGGTCATCTTCTTCACGTCCCGGTTCTTGAGCGTGACGAACCGGGACTGGACGAGGTGGAGGCGGCCCGGAAGGACCGGGACCGGGCGCAGCTCCCCGTCGCTGACGGCTCCCGAGACCGCGGTCACCCGGAAGGCCGCCGTCACCAGGCTCTTCGGCGCCTTCACCGGGAAGGTCACGTTCGAGCCGCCGCCGGCGGCCGCCCGGAAGGGCCGGGTCGACGCGGGCAGGCCGAACGCCTCGGAGAGGCTCTCGTTCGTTTCGGGGTCGATCACCTCCAGCTTCACCGTCCCCGCCATCTCGGCGTCCGAGGCGTTGTTGACGACCACCTTCAGGTCGGCGCTGTCCCCTTCCCGGAAGAAGCGCGGAAGGTAGGGCCGGACCATCAGCTCCTTCACGCTCCGGGTCTCCCTGCGGATCGACCCGCCCCGCAGGTCCTTCGTCACGGCGTGCACCCAGACGTTCCAGGACGTCACCGAGTCCGGGACCGTGAACTCGATGACCGCCGTCCCGTCGGGACCCGTCAGGAGGTTGGGCCGCCAGAAGGCGGTCTCGGAGAAATCGCTCCGGAGGGCCACCGGCGCCTCGGCCGGGGAAACCTGGGCCGGAGGGGCCGCGGGAGCCTCGGCCTGCTGGAGAGCGTCGGCCGGCGCGTTGCTTTCCATCGCCGCGGCCTTCCGCATCGGTGACGCGGGAGCGGGTGGCGGGGGAGCCGACTGGAGCATCATCGCCTGAGGAGGCATCGCCCCTCCAGGGGGGCCCCCCCTCCGGCCCGGCCCGCCGATGCCGTAGCTGTCGTAGAACTTCAGGCGGTCGGGCTGGAACGACGGCGAACCCGGCAGCGCGCGGCTCGTTCCCTGGACCCAGAACGTCCTGGCCTGGGCGAGACTGGCCCGGACCTGGCCGACCGACGTCCGGACCGGGTAGAGCGGAGGGACGGACGGAGGGCGGTGGGGGCCGAAGAGGTCGAGGCTCCGATCGTACATGTAGGCGAGCAGCTCGGCGGCCCCCGCCTCGGCCGCCTTCCCGTCGGGCGTCTTCACCGTGACGGAGAAGGTCTCCTTCGCCCCCGGCCGGAGGCGGTCACGGAAGGTGGCGAACTGGACCGCGAGCTGCTTGTCGTCCCACGGGACCATGACGGTCGCCGTGGACCGGAAGAACTGGTGGTCCCTCAGCCCGCTCAGGGCGAGCCCGAAGCCCCCCCGCTCCTTCTCCGTCACCGGGATCTCGATCACCCCGCCCCGCCCGGCCTCGACCTCGCGCCGCTCGTCGAGCCGGCCCTTTCGCCAGATCTCCAGGGTGAGGAGCTGCCCTTCCAGGCCCGACGCCGCGAGGATCCGCGCGGTTCCGCCCGGAGCGACCGAGCCGGTCTCGACCCGGAGGACCATCGGGAGCGCCAGGGAGGTCTGCTTTCCCGCCACCAGGAACTCCTGGAACGTCTCGCATCTCGCGCCGAAGTCGTCCAGCGTCTCGTACCGGAGCCGGTAGGCCCCCGGGGAGAGCGGGCCGAACGCCACCCCGGCGTCGCCCTTGGCCCCGTGCTCCACGCGTCCCCGGATCACCTCCGCGCCGTCCGGCCATTCCCGCATCAGCGCTTCGGACCGGAAGTCCGTCTCCCACCGCGGCCTGAGCCGGTCCCCCGGCGTCTCGAAGTCGCCGGAAACTTCGTCGCCCCCGTCGTCCGTCTCGAGAGCGGCCGGAGGCCTCGTCACCGGAAGCTCCGAAGGCACCACCGCCCGCGCGGGCTGGACCAGCCGGAGGAGCCGGTAGGTGCCGGTTCCCGGGCGAGGGACCCCGTCCAGGTTCGAACGGGTGATCCGGAGCTCGGTCTTCGATCCCTCGGGGTAGAACCCCTTCTCCACCTCGATCCGGGGCTCGATCGACACCGCGCCGAGCCTGGCCGAGCGGGTCGCGCTCCTCGTCTCCCCCCCTTCGTCGGTGACGTCGGCCGTCACCGCGAACCGGAACGAGACCTCCTGCCCCGCTCCCTGCGCCCGCTCGTCCGCTTCGGGGTGGAACGCCACCTCGAAGGTGCCGTCCTCCTTCAGCGGCGCGGCTCCCGAGGCGATCGTCTGGGACCGCGTCCGGCCGCCTCCCCATCCCCCGTAC
>Ga0118677_10014005_pt1 | contig 11421 bp, 12 predicted proteins | sample AliMusrvi5mmetaG_FD_86154 | JGI IMG/M metagenome (GOLD analysis project Ga0118677, IMG submission 86154) | reverse complement strand
ACAGAATATTTCGTATTTTAATAAAAAAACAATCTTGTTTGTAGCGTTTACGAAATAATCTGCGTATTTAAAGTAATCAGACATCCATATTTAAATTAAAATGATAAAAGCAAGATTATCGGTCATCGTGATGGTTCTGGCATTCTTCAATGCCGGATGTCATAATCATAAGATACCAAAACCTGACTCAGGAAATATTGTAATGACCCAAAAATCGTTGAGCCTGGTTAAGGCAGGTAACGCATTTACCTTTAATCTCTTTTCAAAAATTCCGGATTGTCAGGGCCATAATGTGATGGTTTCACCATTAAGTATTTCTTTGGCGCTGAGTATGACTCTCAACGGAGCTGTCGGAAACACTAATAGAAATATGATCAGTGCGTTAGGACTGTATGGTCTGAGTGTAGATGAGATCAATCGGATTTATTTTGACCTGGTATCTGCTCTCAAAAAAGCCGATCCCAGGGTAAAGATGGGAATTGTCAATTCGATCTGGATTAAAAAAGAGTATCCGGTACTGGAATCGTTTATTACCGCCAATCAGAAATATTATGATGCCCGGGTTCAATCTCTTGATTTTAATCAGGATGCATTAGCTACGATAAACGATTGGGTAAGTGACAAAACGAAAGGAAAAATTCCTTCAATCGTGAATCAGATTTCGGCTGACGAAATTATGTTTCTGATTAATGCCATTTATTTTAAGGGAAAGTGGCAGGTTCAATTTGATAAATCAAATACTGAAGATGGACCCTTCACCCTTTCGACAGGTGTATCGGCCACAGTTCCGCTGATGATGATTAAGGAGCATTTTGGATATTCGGAACAATCCGGGTATCGGGCGTTAAAGATGCCTTACGGGAACGGAAAGTTTGAGATGATCATGCTCTTGCCGGATGACGGGAAATCTGCCGATCAACTTATACAGCAGTTAGATCCTTCGGTCTGGGATAATCTAAAGACTGCACTGGCCTCTGACCGTAAAGTAGATGTATGGTTACCGCGGTTTAAATTCTCATGGGACAGTGAGCTTAAGGATATCCTCTCATCACTCGGAATGGCCGTTGCGTTTTCTAAAACGGAGGCCAATTTCTCCAAAATAAATGCCTCTGACCAGCTTTATATTTCAAAAGTAAAACACAAATCTTTCATTGAAGTGAATGAAGAGGGAGCTGAGGCTGCAGCAGCAACTTCGGTGGCAATTGGGGTTATGAGCATGGGTCCCGGAGGGCCACGGTTTCATGCTACAAGGCCATTCCTCTTTTTTATTACCGAAGAGGATACAGGTGCCATTTTATTTGCCGGAAAAGTTGAAAATCCCTTACTGACCAATTAAGTCCATTGACATTCAATTCCTAAAATAACCTGAATATGAAAAAGAGAATACTTCTATCATTAATGATTGTATTCTGTTTTGGGTGTAAAAAGGATAGTGCGTTTGATTATTCATCCGGTTTAATTGGTCAATGGTCCTGGCTAAGTTCTTGTGGCGGCACAACGAATACCACATGTTGGACGCCAGACGAAGCTCATCCTGCATTCGACATTGCTTTCGCATGGACCTCCGTATTTAATGTTTACCAAAATGGAAATATAAGTGCATCAAGTAGGTACAGTACTTACAAAGTAGTTTCCGAGGATAGAAAGTATACTACCTATTTAATTAAATTTGATTCAGGAGGCCCGGAACGGTACTCCATAACCAATGATACCCTGTTGTTAGCGAATAGCGATGGAATCCTGGCTATTACAAGTCGTTATAAACGAATTAAATAAACGTCCAATCTTAAAAAATCATCTGAAATGAGCCATAAACTGTTAAATTTCTGTTTTTTGCTACTTTTTACATCTTTGTTGTTGGGGTCCTGCCTTAGCACCCCGTTTGAAATCCCCATCAACAAGGTTGATTGTTACTTCAAGTATGAATCTGTAAATTATGCCTGGGGATTCTCACATGGCGGCTTCATAATCACCCCATCGGGTGAAATGTATACTTTCGACAAAACAACTCCCTGGGTTTTTGCCGATAATAATCAGATATCGTTAAGCGCTCTGCAGAATAATATCAAAGCATCGGTTAAAAAAGATACATTAATTCAAAGTACAGATCTTGAATATTATCAACATCTGGCATTATTTGCAATTGACGGAACGATGAGTAAACCGGTAAACCGCGGGAACGATATGGGCGCTTCGGTCTGCTCAATTATAGTCCCCGATTCATCCAATCCACCGAATGGCTATCGCGAAGTTATCCTCACTCAAACCGGAGATATTGAATTTCATAATCTTGCTCCCCAAGCCTCCATAATTGCTGCCTGGCTGCTGAAAATACGATAGAAAATGGTAATTGCAGAAGAAGCACCGCCAATAGTAGAGACGCAAAGCGGTGTGTCTCTACTATTTAATTTCCAACTCTGCCTGTTAATCCATTCCCGGTTTTCTTTTCAGCAAAGAAAAGTTTAGCTTTGGCAAAAAATACTCTATGGGAGCACTCTTTCAACAGGTCCTGACCTGGTATATGGCACATATTACCTATTCAACCGTATTTTTACTAATGACGATTGAAAGCACATTCATCCCCTTCCCTTCCGAATTGGTCATTCCGCCTGCAGCCTATAAAGCGGCAAATGGGGATATGAATATCTTCCTGATCATAATTGCAGGATCACTGGGGGCCATCGTTGGATCAATGTTTAACTACTACATGGCTAAATGGCTTGGAAACAGGATATTAATTAAATTTGCAAATACCCGTCTTGCCCATTTAATGCTGATTGATCAATCTGCGATAGAAAAAACGGAACATTATTTCTTAAAGCATGGAAAGACCTCAACCCTGATTGGACGGTTGGTCCCGGGAATCCGTCACCTGATCTCAATTCCTGCCGGATTAGCGAACATGAAAATGCGCGACTTTATCCTTTTCACAGCGATCGGGGCTACGGCCTGGAATTTGATCCTTGCACTGTTAGGTTATTTTTTCTACTCTCAAAAGAACATTCTTGATAAATACTACAAAGAGCTTATAATCATTATAATAGCAGTTGGATGTGCCTATGTTCTTTATTTGATTTACAAAGGTTTAACAAAGAATAACCAGGAAGAAGATTAACCGTACCGGTCATTTCCGGCCCATTAATCCAACCCTGCTATTTACCTGAAAGCACTGCCAAATTGAATATTCAGTTGGCTTATGATACCCGTGATGGGCGAAGAACCTGTTTACATTTATTCTCATAAAATTGATGAGAAATAGAGATAAAAAAAGGATAGTGGTAAACTATCCTTTTAAAAATATCATTTTGAGTGATGATTATGGCATCAGTTCTGCAAGTTTTTTTGCTAACTCTTCCCCACGCAGGTTTTTGCCAATAATTTTCCCCTCTTTATCGAGAAGCACAGAGAAAGGTATTGATTGGACGCCATATTTTACAGCGGCTTCGTTTTGCCAGAATTTCAAATCCGACACATGGTGCCAGGTCAGATGGTCGTCAGCGATGGCTTTTACCCATGCCCCTTTTTCGCGGTCGAGCGATACTCCAAGAATGTCGAATCCTTTGTCCTTGTATTTATTGAAAGCTGCAACCACATTTGGATTTTCCTTGCGACAAGGGCCACACCAGGATGCCCAGAAATCGATCAGAATATATTTCCCGCGTAGTGAGGAGAGCGCCAAAGGGGTACCCTCAGGTGTGTTTAGGGTAAAATCGGTAGCCAAAGCACCAACATTTGTAATTTTCATCTTATCCGCTACTTTCTTGAGTTCTGTCACATAGATCGACGACTGAATGGATGGATCAAGAGATGAAACAACACTATCAATGTCGTGGGCTGACATCTCCTGGGCAAGCTGCATTAGCACGATTAAAGGTGAAACCGTCGATTTTGGATGTTCGCGAACAAAATTCCTGGTGTAAACTTTTTGATTTCCCATCATTGCTTCATAGTCGATCTGGGCCTTTTTCATCTCATCCTCATTACCCTTTTGCCGTGCCGCATTATATTTTTGTTGCAATATTTGCGTCTCTTTCGAGATATTCTTCAACTCTTTACGTAAGATTGAAAACTCGTCGTTTGATTGAGAACCCTTAACTTCTGTACTGTTTAAACTATCCATACTGGCTTCAAGTGAGAGCGATCCGTTCTCAGCAAAGAACTGAGCAACAATGGTCTGAGGTCCCATAGAAATCAGGCGTAACTCAGGAAGGGTGGTCTTTCCCTTTAACACAAACTTCCCTTTATCAATAGTGGTTGAGTCCTCGGTTAGCCACTTACCGTCATTGAATTTCATTAATTTGATGGCGCCACTTGCTTTTCCCTTGATCTGTCCGTTGATTACAAAGCCAGCCGGTTTTGCACAGGAGAAAAGTCCTGCAAATGCCATGACAATAATTAGAAGATTTCTCATTGAATAATAATTTACAGTAATGATTGAATTTGCTTTTAGATATTGAGGAGGCAAAGGTATTAAAACAATTTAATTGACAAATAATATTTATTCATTTCCGACTGATTTGAAATAAGTTGCTAACAGCTCATGAGCCGCGATAAATGAACTCATTCCATTGGTAAGAACCATTTTTTCATAATGCGAAAGTCTGGGTTTAACCAGGTGATTTTGGTAAAAGTTATTCCGGAGTGTTTCATTAATTGTTTCATACATCCAGTACTTTGCCTGGTCGCAGCGTCTGTTTTGAAAATAACCATTCCCATTTGTCATCGTAACATATTCATTTACAACCTTCCATACTTCCTGCACACCTGCATTTTCCAGGGCGGAACAAGTCAGTACAGGAGGAGTCCACCCTGATCCCGTTGGAGGGAAAAGGTGGAGCGCATTCCTGAATTGTGCAGCTGCCAATTGTGCCTTTTCATAATTATCCTTATCGGCCTTATTAATGACAATGGCATCAGCCATCTCCATAATACCCCGTTTAATTCCCTGAAGTTCGTCGCCTGCACCGGCAATCTGAATCAGCAGGAAAAAGTCAACCATCGAATGGACAACGGTTTCTGACTGCCCCACTCCTACTGTCTCAATAAAGATCGTTCCAAATCCTGCCGCTTCGCATAAAATAATGATCTCCCTTGTTTTACGTGCCACTCCACCCAATGAACCGGCCGAAGGACTGGGTCGGATATAGGCATTTGGATCAGATGAAAGTTCCTCCATCCGTGTTTTATCACCCAAAATTGAACCTTTCGATCGCTCAGAGCTTGGGTCGATCGCCAGGACAGCGAGTTTCCCTCCAGCGCCTGTAATCTGTTTCCCAAGTACTTCAATAAAAGTACTCTTGCCTGCACCAGGTACGCCGGTAATTCCCAATCTTACAGATCTCCCCGCATGTGGCAGACATTTTATAATAATCTCCTGGGCAACTTTCTGATGTTCAGGCTTATTGCTTTCAATTAGCGTAACTGCCTGACTTAATATCGTTATATTTCCCCGGATTATACCATCAAAGTATTCTTCCGAGGTCAGTATCTGTCGTTTCCCTTTTTTCAGGAACCTTTTTACAGAGTCGGCGCTTACTGCCTCCGGTTTCTCAATTCCTGCATTCACATTCAGGCCAATATATTGCGGATCATTTTCAGGATGATGATAACTCATGTTTTGATATTTAGCTGTTTAGACTTTTAGGCTTTCGGCTATTAGACTGTAGGCTATTCGGGTTTTTCGGTCGTTCTCTATTTTTCAATATTTATTCTAGCCTGTAAATCCTAAAAGCCGAACAGTCTAATAGCCTAAAAGCCTTTCCCACAGTTACTTCTTCACGGTTCCGATGACTCTTAAAAGGGTCGTCGAATGCTGAGGGTCATTCGAAATAATTGTTATAATCTTATTTTGCATACCCACCTTTTCATGTGAATCAAATGAGACCTTCAATTCAGTAGTCCCTTCCGGGGGAATGGTGTTGGATGACAGCTTGCCAGTGGTACAGCCGCAAGACGCGGTTACACTGCGTATTACAAGATCCTTTTTCCCTTTATTCATAATTATAAAAGTGTTCTCAACAGTTTTTCCTTCGGGTATTTCCTTGAAATCGAATACTCTGCTGCTGAACTCGATGCGGGGAGCATTTTCCAGATCGGTAGTATTCAGTCTCGAAAAATCCTCTTCAATGGTTCCGCTTATGGTAATGGCATTTTTGAAATTATCTTCGTCATTAAACGACAAATAGATGCGGTTTGTAACAAAACCGTAAACTGGTTTCCGCGTGGCATCGAAGGTGATCAGAAAATAACCTGTCGATTTTGGGGGAATGATGGCCGGTATTGTTGTAATTGAAATATGAGGCGGAATTATTTTGAAATTTACCGATACAGGGGAAGTCCCGGGATTATAAAGTTTAACCGTATCCGTTTTTATTTCGTTGTCTTTGATTCTGACAAATGACAAATCGCTGGAAGATAACCTGATATTTCCAAAATCAACGGGATAATGGTCGAGAATACCCAGGTTTTTTTCGATGACTTCACCTGAAATGGTCAGAACTCGGGTAGTTTTAGGTACATTGGCATTTATTGTGATACTTTTGGCAAATGCACCCGGGCGGTGATCAGGATCAAAGGAGACTTTAATCATTCCCGTCTTTCCCGGAAGAATCGGTTCCTGACTCCATTCGGGCATGGTGCACCCGCATGAAGCCTCAACCCCCTGAAGAATTAGGGGCACTTTTCCGGTATTTGTAAATTTGAAGTTGAAAATAGCCGGGCCTCCCTCTTCCTTAATACGACCAAAATTATGATCCATCTTTTCAAACTGAATATCTGCCAGCGATTGGGCTTTTGCAACAGATAACCCAAAAGTTAGAACAAAGAGGGTGATGATTCCAAAAATTCTGTTCATTTATTCTTTTTAATTAGTTCGATCACTTTGTAAATGAGCAATCCCGAAATAGCACCAATTGCCCAGATATTTAAAAAATCAACTGTCCGGATATTTCCCTGTGAAAGATTTCTGGAAAAGTTTCCAACACTGACAATGAGCAATAGAACAAAAACACCTATAATTCTGCTTTGTTTATTCATATCCGTTAATTTGTTCAAGAATGTAAATCCCCAAGACTCTTATTCGTCACCAAAAAGAACACCCATATTCCTCGCCTTTTTGATTAGCAGGTGGTTCGGATCCACCAGGCTGAGCTTACCTCCCACCTCTTCAAGCGGCACCGCACTCAGGACATCTCCGTGAATGGCAACCATTTGTCCATATTCTCCCCTGGCAATCAATTCAGCGGCATAGGCGCCGTACCGGGTTGCCAGAATCCTGTCCATAGCTGAAGGGCTCCCACCTCGTTGAACGTAGCCTAACCTTGTTTCGCGGGCTTCAATCTTAGTAAGTTGCTGAATTTTACTGACGATATAGGAGGCTGCAGAAATATTTTCAGGTTTCTGAATCCCTTCTGCAACCACGACAATGGCTGATACTTTTCCTTTCGAAAAACGCTCCTCAATCGTTTTGCAAACTTTCGTAATATCGTACTCAATTTCAGGGATCAGGATAATATCTCCACCTCCTGCTATTCCGGCATAGAGAGCAATCCAGCCGGCATTGTGCCCCATCACCTCGATGACCATCGCCCGCTGATGTGAATTGGCCGTAGAGTGCAGTCTGTCAATTGCTTCAGTGGCAATGCTTACTGCCGAGTCAAAACCGAAAGTGAGCTCTGTTCCGAAAACATCATTATCAATGGTCTTGGGAATGCCAATCACATTAAGTCCTTCCTGGGAAAGCAAATGGGCCGTTTTCATCGTTCCGTTTCCCCCGATGCAGACTACGCAGTCGAGCCCCAATTCTTCATAGTTTTTCTTAATCAGACCCGGTTTATTGTTATACGTTAATCCTTTCTCCAATTTGAACGGTTTCTCACGCGAAGTTCCCAGAATAGTCCCTCCCAGGGTAAGGATACCTGAAAGTTTTGTTTCGTCCAGTTCGACATACTCTTTCCGGATTAAACCACTATAACCGGCAGTAAATCCAATTACTTCCATTCCATGATTGACAATTGCGGTTTTTCCGACCCCCCTGATGGCCGCATTTAATCCGGGACAGTCCCCTCCAGCTGTCAGAATTGCAATTTTTTTACCCATAACCAAATACCTTTACTTTAAATTAATAGGTCTTTTTTAAATTATTTAAATATTGCAAATCTAATACATATTTAGGCTACCCCATTTTTACAATGCTCATTTTATTGTAAATTTGAATCAATATTTCGCACTCCCGGGCTTGAACCAAAGAGTCAAACCTCAGGGCTACAGGTTTCCGAATAATTCCGGTATTTTTTATTTGTAAATAGGTAAGTCATGATTAAATCAGAAGCTTGTGTAGTGATTTTAATTATCCTGGTGACCAGTTGTCGAATCGGGAATAAAAAGAACGGTGCAGATTCTCAGACGGTCAGGAAACAAATCGAGAATGTTCAGTGCTGTGTTAAAGGCCCTGTCAATCAACTGACAGATGCTGAAAAGGCACAGGATTGGAAACTTTTATTTGATGGGACTACCTCTACCGGCTGGAGGGGCTATAATAAGAAGAATTTTCCCGCTGCCTGGATCGTTGAGGATGGAACCCTAAGATGTCAAAGCGAAATCAGCAGAGGAGAAGCAGGCAAATCGGATGGCGGAGATATCATTTATTCAGGTCAGCTATTCTCAAATTTTGATCTCCGGTTGGAATGGAAGGTGGCAAGTGGGGGTAATTCGGGGATCTTCTATTTAGGAAAGGAAGTGGCAGACTGGCCACTTTATAAAAGTGCCCTCGAGATGCAGATCCTTGATAATGAAAGAAATCCAGATTCATTCCGAGGTAAAAACGGGAACAGGAAGGCCGGATCGCTCTATGATCTAATCCCGGCAAATCCGCAGAATGCAAGGCCGGCCGGTGAATGGAATTCGATTGAAATCATCTGTGATCAGGGCAAAATAGTTCATCGCCAAAATGGAGTTATTGTTCTGCACTATGAACTTTGGACACCGGAGTGGAGAGCATTGGTGAGTAAATCAAAATTCCCTGGGCTGAATCCCGATTGGGAGAATATTGCTAAAGAAGGTTTTATCGGCTTACAGGACCATGGCACTGATGTTTGGTTCCGGAATATTAAGATCAGGGTTTTATAGTTACCGGCGAGTTACGACACTACTTGCGGGCAGCATACCGCTTTAATTTGAGCGAAATAGCTTTAATAGCGTAAATACTAAAAATCATAAATCAAATAACCATGGCAGGTCAGTTTACACAGAAGGCAGAGCATAACGCCGAATCTTTAGCACATCAAAACCTTTCTGAGAAGAGCAGCGGAATTGAAAACCATCATGACAGGGAATTATTCAGGCTTGCTTTTGAAAATGCAAATATTGGAATGTGTATAGTTGATTTGCTGGGTAGACTTTCAAAAGTGAATGCAGAAATGTCCAATATTTTTGGTTATTCGATTGAAGAACTCGAAAAAATGAATGTCAACGATATTGCTCATCCTGATTTTAGCAGTGTAAGTCCACAGTTTATCCGAAATGCGTCAGATGGTTTAGTCTCCCATACAATTTTTGAAAAAAGATACATTCATAAAAATGGGAATGAAGTTATTTGTATCGTAACCAGCTCTTCGGTATTTGATGAAAATCGCAATATTATCTGTTTCATCTCCCATGTTCAGGATGTGACGGTTAGAATAAATGCTGAAAAGAAATTAAAGGAACAAAATGAAGAACTTCACAGATTAAACGCTGAAAAAGATAAATTCTTTTCCATAATTGCCCATGATTTAAAGAGCCCTTTCAATTCTATCGTAGGTTTTAGTGAGCTTCTTGTTCAAAGCTTAGCCGAAAAAAAATATGATGAACCCTTAGAATATGCTGATATGATTATGAAATCGTCCCGTAGGGCGATGGATCTGCTAACCAATCTGATGGAATGGTCAATGTCGCAAACCGGCAGGATGAAATTCAACCCGGTGCAATTCGAGTTGATTGATCTGATCGAACAAGTGGAACTCCTGTTTTCTGAGATCGCCAGGCAGAAATCGATTGCAATCAGAAAAAAGCTACCTGCACATATCCCGCTGAGGGCAGATAAATCGATGATAAGTGCCGTTTTGCGAAATCTTATCTCAAACGCAATAAAATTCACCAAGCCTGGGGGAAAGATCCATATTTCAGTAACCATCATGCAAAATGTGCTGACTGTCTCTGTTAGTGACAATGGAATCGGGATTTCAGATCAACGGATATCCAGGCTTTTTCATCTGGATGAAAGTTTTTCCACACCCGGCACCGAAAATGAGACCGGCTCGGGTCTGGGTTTAATCTTGTCAAAGGATTTTGTTGAAAAACATGGCGGCACGATTTGGGTCGAAAGTGAATCTGGAGTCGGAACAACCTTTAAATTTACAATCCCTATATTGAACCCAGGCGAAAGAGTTAATAGTTAAATTTCATAAAATCAATATGTTAACGTTTTTGTTCAATGCCAGTATTAAAATATAGATCAATTTAAGTCTGAAATCCAAAAGATTTTTGAAAATTTGCAAAGCGGATAATCAAGCTATTATTTATCGTTATGATATCTAATCTATTCAGCATAAGTCACTTAATTCACAAATTAAAATCATTATCAATGAAAAGTTTACTTTTAATTTTGTTAGTTTCTGTTTTTTTCGTCTTTAACTCTAACGCCGTTACCCAGAAAAAAGAGGGTGATAAGGCGAAGGGTGCAATAAATACCCTCACGGAAAAAGAGGCAAAGACCGGTTGGATTTTACTGTTTGATGGTAAAACCAGTAATGGGTGGCGTGGCTATAATAAGACTAATTTTCCGTCTGACTGGAATATTGAGGATGGAACGATACACTTAAAAGGTTCAGGAAATGGCGAAGCTGGCTCTGTAAATGGCGGTGACCTTATTTATGACAAGAAATTTAAAAATTTCCATCTGAAGCTTGAATGGAAAATCTCTGAAGGGGGAAATTCGGGTATCTTTTACCTTGCCCAGGAAATTCCCGGTAAGGAGATCTGGAGAACAGCCCCTGAATTCCAGTTGTTGGACAATGACCGCCATCCGGATGCCATGCTAGGCAAAGATGGCAATCGCCAGGCAGGTTCCCTTTACGACCTGATTCCTGCTAATCCTCAAAACACAAAACCGGCCGGTGAATGGAACAGCGCAGAAATCCTTGTCTATCAGGGTACTGTAATCCATTTTCAGAATGGTGAGAAAATTCTTGAATATCACCTCTGGACTCCTGAATGGAATGAGCTGGTGAAGAACTCAAAATTCCCTACGTACAATCCAGACTGGGCTAAGGTTGCCAAAGAGGGTTACATTGGATTTCAGGATCATGGAAACGATGTTTGGGTACGTAACGTCAGAATTCAGGTGAAATAAATATTCTACTTTATTATTGTCCTGGTAAATGG
>Ga0118677_10014002_pt1 | contig 11424 bp, 6 predicted proteins | sample AliMusrvi5mmetaG_FD_86154 | JGI IMG/M metagenome (GOLD analysis project Ga0118677, IMG submission 86154) | reverse complement strand
ATTTTGAGTGAACAGCGGCTGCGTTTATTGGCCACAGATGGGGCTAGTACACTCGCGTTCTCGCTGATCAGAGTGCGCCCCCGTAGTCCAATGGCAGAGACAGAGGACTTAAAATCCTCCAAGTGTGGGTTCGACCCCCACTCGGGGCACTTAGCAAGTGCATCAGATGACTAAATCTGAGCGTAAATTTCCTTATGTAGTTTTATCTTTAAGATATTTTGCCATTGATCACTGACATTTACTAGTGCTGTTTTAAGCACCCTTAGTCACCTAATGAGTACAAAAAGAATACAAAAAATGATCCCCAGGGTTAAGGCTTCCGTATTAAATTCATACACCAGGGCTTACAGACAGGTAGTGGTTTTTGAAGTTAGGCAGTAGCCCAATGGCCGTTTCAACAAGAGCAAAAATAGACAATACTTAAATCTGGGGTACCCAGAAAAATGGACTCATCAGAATACAGATTTTGATGTTGAGTCTGCTGAACTGTCCGAATAAATAGCCCTACTTATAGAAAGAACTCTCTCCAAGGCCAAACTGGGTATTTAGTGGATTAAATGTAGAAGTTAATCCGCTATTCCCAAATGCCCCAGCGACCCATTACATTCTCCTTATGGATTTCTCAGTCGTAACATCAGAAAAAGACGGGACCTACGACCCGGTCGCTCAATACAAATGGAATCAAGACCATGGTTTTGTATCACATGATTACGCATTGTTACTGAACAGGTCAGATGAGACCTATATAACTAAACAAAATTTCCAAGTCCAAGAATCAATGAATAATTTGAGAGTTGCAATTCTCGACTTGATTGAAGATAGTGAGAGTAATTGGGACAAATTTGCTAACGCTTGCGATAGCGCAGGAAAAGTCCTGGTTGCAACCCCAATTTTTACAAAGGATTCCAGTGATTCCATTATTGGCGCGATTGATGCACTTGTAAAACTGGAACATTTTGGTGGAGTCTCTGATTACTGGGAGTACATCTGGGAACCTTGCTTGGATAGGGTCATCACTTCCCCCGCTTGCCCAAGACCGGTTCTCTGGAGATTAGTCGATGAAATTGTAAACGGCGAAGGCTTTAATTATACAATGAGTAATTATGAAGGAGCTTCGAGCGGAGTTTTCTTTACCCTTTGTAAAAATCCTGTTTTAGGTGACGGTCTAATTTTAATCTATCTGGACATAGCTTACCAAATCGGCCCAGGAAATTTTAGCTGCATACTCAACCCGTCGGTGACTTTAAGAAGTCTTGAAAGAATTTATCTAGGTTTCCTATTTTATGCTTACTTTGATGACGTAGATTCTCTGGTCGGGAAATTCTTGCGCGAGATTCCTACGAACTTAATTAATCTTCCTTCAAATATAAGACAACATCCAGATTTAGACCAAGAATTAGAGGATTTTGTCGTTGCTGAGTATCTAGTTTTTGCATCACGCTTAATAATTGAACTAAAGCTAGGCCGGTGTGAAATGAATGACTTGAAAGAATCATCAAACATTTATGTGAAGAGTTTGGCCCAACTTCTAAATACACCATCCGAAAAATCCAAGGATGAAATTATCCTGCCGTTCCTTAATTCTTTAAACAAGAGAACGGAGGACTTAATTCGTGAGATGTACACGAAGTAAGGATGCAAGAGGCATACAGAACAATTCTGCTGTAAAGGTCTGTGTTGATTTGCAACTCGTGTTATGAGTCCTTCAGAGATCAATCGAGCTTTAAAGGCAGCCAAGTTATTGCGATCAAATGCTAATTATGGGACGGCTGAGAGCCTTATGTTGGCTTATGTTGCGTGGGAGGGATTAAAGGTACGGATACTTATAGCTGGTCTTGCGCAACAGGGGTGGCAACAGAAAACTTTTAAGGCGGCAATAATTGGCTCACAATTTTGGAAAGCAAGAAACTACAACAAAGCCTTTCGATCAGTATTTGGTAAAGATCCAGAACAGATTGCAGAAATATCAAAGATTTGGAAAGAAATTGAAAAGGCAGAAGCAATAAGGAACAAATATGTGCATGGCCTAGGCCAAACTAACCCTAAAAAGTTGATGGATTCATATGATTTCTTAGTGACTATCATTGAAGATCGAAGTTGGTTAGACAATCTAAAAGTAGTTCTTCCGGATGGAAACCGAGAACAACTGGTTGAAGTATTCAAAACTATTCGAGCATCTAGGGGAATTCAAGTAGACCAAAATATTCATCGGCTTAAACAGCAATTAGGATTTAATAGGAATAGTCAACTTTCTTAACGAAAGCAACCCCATGTTAGAGTCCAGCGAAAGGAAACTCCGTTACATGAAATTTTCTGTTATCCCGTCTCCACTCGATGAGGAATATGATCCCGTAGCACAATTTTATTGGAACCTGACTAATGGGTTTGCCCAAAATCCAAAAGAGATTAACGATAAGGAAAATTCTCAAAATAATGTTAATTTAATCAACAACATCCGCATTCTCATTAGTAAATTCGAGGCAGTTATTGAAACGAATCCATTTGAGACTCTCGAAGAGGTGGAAGAATGGATTGAGGAGGATGGAAAAGAAGAGAGTCTTTACGAGGTACTGAATCTACATTGGAATCCCATCGTAATCAGATGTGCTCAGTACACACAAGACTCGGCAGATGCGCTTTGTGAACTCCTAGTTTTTTTGAAAAAGTTCTCTTCAGTATTTAAACGTCTTGATGAATTTTACGATTTCATGTATGAATTCGTAGACATATTTTCTGAACCACAATTTCCAAGAGAAGTAATTTGGCATTTAATAGATATGTTTGAAGGCGGCGAAAGCTGCGGCGGACTATGCTCAGATCAACATACACCGTATTTGCTTTTAAGCATCGGCCGCAACTCGGTTATAGGAGATAGGGCCTACCTTGCTCATCTAAAGAAACTGTGGGGGGAATTTTCATACACTCCGAGTACGTTCTATGACGCCTATAAGAATCCTTCTTTGACGATAACTTCCTTATCAGAACTTCCAGAAGCAGTTTTTGGTGAATACGTCGAATTCATTATTGATCAAAAGCAATATGACTGGGATTTGCATAATTTGGGCGCACGGTATTTAAAGATTGAGGGTCATCGTGTTGAAAGTTCTGGGAGCTATCCGAATTTTCACTTTGCACTTGTGGTGGCAAGAATTTTTGATGAAGTAAAACTTGGTCGCGTTTCATGGGAAGATTTAATATTGAGTGATAATAAATATTTTAGGACTATTGCGTTTTATAATCCGAAGACCGATATTGCGGATAAATCTAGGTTGTTGAAAACCGAGCTAGAGGAAATGGATTCGGTTATGCTTGAATTTCTCTCCTATTCTTTCGCCCACCCACATATCAGTGCGCTCTCACTTGAATTAGCGCAGAAGTCATGGAACTAAAATAGAGGACTTAAAATCCTACCTATTTGGATTCAAACCCCACTTGAGACGATTTCTCCTCACAATTGGCAACTTCTAGAAATGGCGAGCAACACACCTGAAGGTTCTGTCCTCGTGCGATCTCCATCTCTCCAAGCAGGACCGACTTGAGAGTGGAACGTAATCCCTGGGGCTGACTTTCCCTGGAGATCTAGGCAGCGGGGATCGACCGGCAGCGTCTAGGGCGGCGAGCCGGGTTCCAAATTTGTAATTTGAAGGGTGAGAAAGTAAATAATTTATCCAAAAATGACTAGTAAATGTCAGTGGGCCAAATTAGGCTCCCCCAGGCTCATGAGATTGGTCAAGCGATTTTATTCATAGCGGTATCCAGTGAGCTCAAATTGGGACGCGAAACTACATTTAGGGGGAACTTGGAGTGACTCAAAAGATCAAGCATATGGACGCCTTTGTTAAGTACGCACTAGAAGCAGAGGAAGTTATAACACCTGACTTACGCGGCTTTATTAACGTAGAAGGGGCAAGGGTCGGAATAGCAACTGCAGAAATTGATGACTGCCCAGAATGCCAGGGAACGGGAGTAACGATCTCTTGCGGTGAATGTGGACGCAATCCTCAAAATTATGTCGAGTTGAGGTCGGGCTTCGGCGATGGAATTTATCCATATTTCGAACTTCTGTGGGATGGTGCTCTTACCGGTGGCCTTCTCGTATGCGATGAGGAATTTGGACTCACCCGCGAATTGCGTGAGGTCATTTTGCAGACAATGAGCGGAGAGGTTTCGCCGGCAGAAACCACCGTTACTCTTTGGAGTTATCTCGAAAACCGGGACTTGTCAGAGCTTGAATGTTCTTTCGTCACTAGTCTGAACATCCCCGAAAAAGAAGCCTATTACGAAGACCCACAATTAATAATTTCGGACGCAGGTGGAAACTTCGACCTTGAATACGCAGTGATGAGACTTTCAGGTTACACGTCCGGATCCTACTCAGTATTTGCCTTCTTTAGCCGCGAACCCCAGAACCTTGATATCTCGATCCCTCAATTCATACTCTTGCTCGAGAAGGAGCTTGCAGAAAAAATCGGGTTGGATTCTCAATCAGAAATTGGCTGGAAGGAAGAGTCTGAGAAATGGATGGTGGCCACGGAGGCGTCCGCTATCGAGAGAAACAATATCCGAGCAATTGACTTGAATGCGGTTCTGGCAGCGAGTCGGCAGGGAAAAGGATATTTTGATGAAGAAACAGAAGCAGCACTTAAAATAAGTAAACTTTCCTGGCTTGCCCAACTATTCGCTATCGGTGCATATGACGCACTTACGCCCGAGGCGCTTGCTTACTTTAAGCAGTTAGATCCATCCGTGCTCAAATTTTTCTACACACAGCGTGGAATGCACACTCTGGCAGCAAGTCTCTGAAAGGAATTGGAATTCAGATAGGCAAAGTTATCATCTATTGCCAATTTGTCCCACGGGAAAGTGATTTCCCCGTGGGACTCTTTGGGTAGATGAAATCTCATTACTCCCCGGTTATTCAACGTTGTCAAGATAGGACATCATCAACTTGAACATTATCAACGGTAAACTCTTCCTATCTTCAAGAGATCTGATAGCCGAGCTGGAATGTTCCAAGCGCCTCATTCTTGACTATTCTGTCAAGGAATTTGGATTAGCACTCGAGAAGGCACCCTCGAGCCCGGAGCTAGAACTTCTCGTGAAACTGGGGAAAGCGCACGAAGCGCAAATCGTTGAGCGACTTAAAGCTGTTGGAGAAGTGGTCGAAATTGGCGCACCTGCATTTACCCTTGAAGCCTTGGAAGCCGCCGCCCACCAGACACGTGACGCTGTCGCTTCCGGAGTTGACACAATTTTGCAAGCTTGCCTTCTGACCGACGACTTTCTTGGATTCGCAGATTTTCTGATTTTGCAGAGGGATGATGCGGGAGAGCCTGTTAAGGATAATGAGGGTAGGTTCATATATAACCCAGTCGACGCAAAGTCGGCTCGTTCAGAGAAGCGTGGTGCTGTTCTTCAGGTAGCGGCGTACGCCTATGCAATGGGTGAAATGGGCCTAGCAATTCCTAGGACTATCCATCTTTGGCTTGGGGGAGACCTAAGTTGGCAGGCACCGGCAAGTGATGTGATTGATCTCGCAGCTGAATTCCTACAGCGAGTCAGGGCACGACTGGCCTCTACTAAGGCAATCCCCGCGCTACTTTGGGAGGCTCCTCGCGAATCATGCGTTCGCTGTAATTGGAAGGAAAATTGCGTTTCGGGAAGGAGAGAGTCGGACGATTTGTCCTTGGTTCAAGGGATTCGAGCTTCCACGCGTCTCGCTTTGTTGAGCTCTGGAATTGGAACTGTGGCCCAATTAGCGGGTGCCACCGACGAAGATCGACCTCGTAAACCCAAGGAGGTATCTGAGGAAACCTTCAAGACGCTGGTTGCACAGGCTGATATTCAACTTCGTGGGCGTTCCAGCAGGGAGAAGATACTCGCTGAACCTAAAGATTTAATGGCTCTGGGACTTCTTCCTAGAACTTCCTCGGGTGATATCTGGTTCGATATGGAGGGAGATCCTTTCGCTGAAAATGGCGAGGGCCTGGAGTACATGTTTGGGTACACGTATCTTAACGATCAGAATAAAGAAGGTTTCGCAACGTTTGAGGCGGTAGATCGAGTAACCGAGAAGGTTGCCTTTCACGACTTCATAATGATGGTTCTGGATCGGCAAAGACTTTTTCCCGACATGCATATCTATCACTACGCCGCCTATGAACCCTCCCGAATGGGGATTTTATCCCAGCGGCATGGAGTTCTGGAAGAGGAAGTTGATCAATTATTGCGAACGGGAGTATTCGTAGATCTCTACTCCATAGTTCGAAAGGCCTTTCGTTTCTCTACCGACTCAATGTCTATCAAGTACGTGGAGCAGATATATCAAGGCAGGAGAGTTAAGGAGGAAGGGGTAACTACCGCTGTCGACAGTGTGATCGAATTTGAAAAGGCGGCCGCCTACCTCGCGTTGGGTGATGAAGGGAGATTTGAATTCACTCTCAAGAAAATTAGAGAGTACAACAAAGTAGACTGCGATAGCACTAAAAAACTGGATGAGTGGTTACGTGAGCAAGCAACCCTTTACGGGATAGACCTAGAGGCTGCCCGTGTGGTTGCGAGCGAAGTGATTTCGGAATCTGGAGAAGTCACAGAACCCATTACAGCAGCGTTAGCTGAGGGCCTTCCACGGGATCCTGCTGCTAGAACCCCCGAGCAGCACGGGCTTGCACTCCTCGCAAGCGCTATCTCATTCCATGACCGGGAGTCCAAGCCAGCCTGGTGGAACATCTTTGATCGTGCGAAATCAGATCTTTATGATTTGGAGTCTTATAACGACGTTGTCATAGCGAGCAAGGTGACCGCCACCCCGTGGATACCACCTCAAGGACGAGCTAGGAATTATCGGCGAGAAGTGACAATTCAGGCAGAAGGTGTCGAGGTCAACCAAGTCTTTGAACTGAATCACAAGCCGCACCTACTCTATGAACTAGCACCAGAAGATTTTAAGACTATTCAGGGTTCGGGTCGAGGATTTAAGCCTGCAGGGAAGATCATTTCAATCTCTGGAGATACTATTGTTTTAGAGGAGTCGACAAGTGGAGATCTCCGAACTGAACTTCCCATGGCAATTCTGCCGGGAGCTCCCGTCAGCACAGGCACCATCCAGGCTGTCCTAAGAGATGAATTAGGGGTGGCAACCCTTTCCCGGATGAAGAATTTAGTCGAGGTTTTCCCAAAGACGGCGTGGGCAGATCTATTGCTAAAACGCACCCCACGACAAATTTCTGACGTTACTTTGCGACGTTCCGGGAGCAATGTTGAGGACATAATCCAATCTCTCATCGAGAGCGATGGTAGTTACGTTGCTGTCCAGGGTCCCCCGGGTACAGGTAAAACCTTTGTTGGTAAGCATGTAATCGCTCGCTTAGCGGCAGAGGGATGGAAAATCGGTGTAACCGCTCAATCCCATGCGGTTATAGAGAACATTCTTGATGGAGTTAGTGAACTTGATCCCCTGCTCCCCATCGCCAAGAAACCCCAGGAAGGATCCGCGCCTAAGCCTTACCACCAAGATAACGTTGATACTTGGGCCAACCGCCAGCGAGGGGGGTTTGTTATCGGTGGAACTGTCTGGAGCTTTTCGAATCAAAAGGTGCGGGATTTGGGATTTGATCTCATGGTAATTGATGAGGCGGGACAATTCTCGCTCGCGAATACTCTTGTAGTGGCTTCGGCGGCAAACAAAGCGCTCCTCCTTGGGGATCCCCAGCAGTTGCCCCAGGTTTCACAAGCAACTCATCCAGAGCCAGTAGAGGTCTCGATTCTCACCCATTTAATGGGCGAACATAAAACAATCCCCAAATCACTCGGGTATTTCCTGGGATTAACCTACCGAATGCACCCGGCGCTCACATCTCACGTCTCTCAGTTGCAATACGACAATCGACTTGAATCAGACTCGATTTGCTCAAATCGTTCACTATCAGAGGTTGATCCTGGTCTCCATGTCCTTGAGGTTGAACATGAAGGGAACACTGTCCTCTCCATCGAGGAGGCAAGAGCTATATTGGAGTTACTCCCGAAATTGATTGGGAAGGATTGGATAGATGATTCGGGCGGAGGTAGCCCACAAATAGCGCGTCCGATAGTAGAGACGGATGTAGTCGTGGTCGCAGCTTTCAATCGACAAGTGCGTTACCTCAAAACGCTCTTGGGCAATAATGGGTATCCAGATATTCGTGTCGGCACCGTGGATAAATTTCAAGGACAGCAAGCCCCGATTGTCATCGTTTCGATGGCTACCTCTTCCAGTGAAGATTTACCTAGAGGCCTAGAATTTCTATTGTCACCAAACCGACTAAATGTGGCGATTTCAAGAGCCAAATGGGTCTGTTATTTGGTCCGCTCTCCTCAGCTCTCAAAGATGGAACCCTCGAGCGCAAAGGGAATGATTTCACTGGGAAAATTTGTATCCCTCTGTAAGCCAAAGACAAGCCGGAGGTAAAACTGGGAACTGGCGTTCCAATTTAAAGGAGAAAGCGTATTCTTTATAATTGCAGACTAGTGGAGACACTGGTCCAGAAGACTGTCAGTCTTCGGTAGCACACTCCCCATATGAAAAAATACAGATCACCTAGGGGTGGGTGCTTAGAAGGCCTTTTGAAGTTTGTATGGGGCTTTTGGGTTGCTTGCTGGTTAATTTCCAAACTTTCGGAGGACGCACGAGTTACTGCCATTGTCATTTGTCTCGCGATCCTTTGCATATTGATCGTTGTGGCGCTGGTGATTGAAGCAAAGGACTTTGATGGAGGGCCGAGTTCTAACAGGTCTCGGCCATGGTTCTAGCGCACTAGGTTTAGTTCAAGCCTGCTGCAGCCATCCGCACGAAACTGGGTCCATCAGCCGAAGGCCTTACTTCTAGGCGCATGGGTATTTGGGTTTTCATCCCTTCGACGTGACTGATGATTCCGATGATTCGCTCAGCACGAAGTTCTTCAAGGACATCTATGACTTCTTCCAACGTATCGTCGGAAAGTGACCCAAAGCCCTCGTCAATAAAGAGAGTGCCCAGTTCAATTCCACCGTTATCTGCCTTCACGACCTCGACTAGCCCAAGGGCTAGCGCCAAAGAAGCGTAGAAAGTCTCTCCGCCAGAGAGGGTTTCGGCAGGGCGCTCCTTGCCGGCGAAGTAGTCCATCACGGTGATTCCAAGTCCAGCTTTTTGGTTTCGACCGACCTTCTCCTCAAATAGCCTAAATTCGTACTTACCATTGCTGATGCGGCGAAGGTGGCGGCTTGCGTATTCCAAGATCATCCCCAAGCGTTCTTGCAGCACAAAATTTGTCAGACTTAGTCCAGCTGGGTTTTTCGCGGAGACCCAATCGTGCAAGCTCAAATACGGCTTACCTTCGATGAGGATTCGCGCCACGTGGTCGAGTGAGTTAGTAATACCCGCTGCGGCAGAATCAATTTTCGCATTAATTCGGGAAAGGACTGCTAGCCTGTCAACGATTTCTGAAAGGGTTTCGGTAAGCAGCGCAACCTCCGAAGTGATGCGCCCAATTTCTTCTGCCAATTTCTCTTCATCAGGCAAGGTTTTATAGATCTCCTGACCTAGCAAAGCCCTAATCTCTTTTATTCGCCCTCGGTGTTCTTCTACCTCGACCTTGATGCTTTCGAGATCTAATTCAAGAGTCGAAATTGCCTGATCGTCATCAATCCCCAATTTCTTTAACTCTGAATCAATCTTTCCTTGGGTGGCCACTACAGTTTTTTCGGCCTTTTCATACTCAGTGAAATAATCTTGACTCTCATTTAGGTCATCAAGTTCTTCTTGGGCACCCTCGTACTGTTCAGAGAGGTCGTCAGACTGTTCGGCCTTGGATTCAGATGCTCTCAACTCGGTAGTCAATTCCACAACCGATTTGTGAACCTTTTTGGAGCGTGTTGTTGCCGTTAAAAGGTCCGTTCTCTCTTGGATCAGTTTCTCACGGATATCTTCTAACTCGGAGGAAAGTTCTTCTAGCTCCGTATCATCGAGAGCCTCCCCCTTGAGTGGAGCTGGGTGCTCGGTTGAGCCGCAGACAGGACACGGGAACCCGGCTTTGAGTAGCTTTGCGACTTCTAGAGCAGAAGACTCCTTTTGCAACCTTCGAAAATCTGAAATTTTTGATTCAATGACTTTGGATCTAGCCTGCAGATTTTCTACGTTCTTGGTGATTTTTGGCAGTGTGGCGATCGCTTCCTCAATCTCTGTTGAGTTAAGGATTTGGGCCTCCAATTGCTCTACTTTCTCCGCCGCCGCTCCGGCCTCTAGAGATTTCTTGAGTAGCACGCCCACCTCTTTGTTGAGCACTTTGATCCTTGCGCGAACTTCGGCGGCGGTCATTTCCGCATAAGCCACGGGAATGAGTTCTAGGGCCGCTTCCATCTCCGCATACGCCGCATCCCTTGATTCCATAAGCGTGGCTAATGGGCGGATTTTTGCGTGTAACTCCACTTGGGATTCCAGGTGGACAATTTGAGCCTCTACCTCACCAAGGCGGCTTAGTTCTAGGTCAAGTTGCCTTTTAGCTTCAATTTGAGCTTCTGACTCTTGCAAAGTCTTTAATCGAACTCTTAAAGGTTCTAGCTCTTTCTCTATGTTCTCCTTGGCATCCAAGTCGGCGACGCTATCCGGACGCAGGGCACTTATGACAGATTCAAGGGTTTGATCCTTCTCCAGTCGCCCTAGATTGGAATCGAGTAAAACGCTTTCTAACTCCTCAAAATTCATTTCGCCGGTCGCAGCTGCCGACTCATCCTGTAGATTCTTCACGTGTCGGGTGATCTCTTGGGTATGCAGAGCAAGTTCAGAGCGAATCTGCTTCTCTTTCGCATCGAGATTGCCTTTAATGCCATCATAGAAGTAGGTTTTAAAGATGCTTTCTAAAACCTCGCGGCGCTTTTCTGTCGAAGCGTGCAGAAAGGAAGCGAACATCTTAACCTTGCCTTGTTTACCGACGGACTCAGGGCTGAACGCGAACAGGGTATCACCATCGATGTGGCTTACCGGTATTTTGCCACGCCTAACCGTAAATTTATCATTGCCGACACTCCCGGGCATATTCAATATACGAGGAACATGGTAACCGGCGCTTCAACTGCAAACGCCGCCATCGTCCTCATCGATGCCCGCAACGGCGTGATCGAGCAAACCTACCGCCATGCCTTCCTTGCCTATCTCCTGGGGATCCCGCATATTGTTGTCTGCATTAATAAAATGGACCTCCTCGATTACCGCCAGGATGTGTTCGAAAAGATCAAAGCCGACTTTAATGCCTTTGTGGCAAAAGTCCTGCCGGGGGAAGACCTTCGGTTTATCCCGATCAGCGCTCTCAAAGGGGATAACGTAGTGAAACCCTCACAGAAAATGGAATGGTACAAGGGCAGGACTTTGCTTGAAACCCTTGAGACCATCCCCATCGACCAGGACCATGATAT
>Ga0118677_10014001_pt1 | contig 11424 bp, 9 predicted proteins | sample AliMusrvi5mmetaG_FD_86154 | JGI IMG/M metagenome (GOLD analysis project Ga0118677, IMG submission 86154) | reverse complement strand
ATCCCACATCGTAGCTGCTCCAGACTAAATTCGCGCTGCCGGCGGGCGCGTTCGTGCCGGCCACGGGGTCCAGCCACACGCTCACCGTGTCGTTCGCGCCGGAGGTGTTGAAGTCAATGCGCACCACGACAAGGTGCGTTTGGTTGTAGTTGAAGCCGCCCGTGATTTGCAGCCCCGAGAAGGTGGATATGCCGGTGGCTCCGGCTCCGGCGGACGCGTCCCCGGCGGTGCTGGCCGACTGGCGCCTGCGCTCGGCGCTGGGCGCGTACTTCAGCGGTGCGAAGGTCCAGGCTCCGCCCCCCGCGACCCGCCCGGTCGTGGCGCCGGTCCACGACGACGCCCCCGCGAAGAAGGGCGGCGGCTGCTAGCGATTCCCTGGTCGATCTTGCAGGAAGGTTGAACGGCTGCGGAGGGATCCGTGCGGTCCCGGCTCAGGATCGTACGGAGGGATCCTTTCGTCCGGCCAGCAGGCCTTCGATGCTGAGGTCCTCGTCCAGGTCGGGCCAGTGGATGCCGCGGCCCGCCGCGCAGGGAACCCAGTGATCGCGCTGGGCGGGCGTTCCCGCAACCAGCCGCGGGTACCATCGGAGGGGAACCGAGAGCCTGCGGCCATCGATCAGTTCGACGGACAGTCGTTCCTTCGAGCAGCGGACGGTCCGGACCCGGTCATCGCTTCTTGCGAGTTCGCTTCCCATTCCACTCCTCCAGGAGACGTTCGCGATGAACGCCAACCAGTGCCTGGATTCTACCCGTTTCCGCGGGACCGAAGCCATCGTTGCGGGCGACCGCCAGGGGACTCAGCCAGATCTTCAGGGAACAGTCGTCGCGATCGACGTGCACGTGGGGCGGTTCCGCAACGTCGTGGCTGAACCAGTAGATCCGATATGGCCCGGTTCGAAGGATGGTGGGCATCGCGATGGCCTCCATCGGGTGATCGCCTGGGACCCGAAGTTGTTTCATTGCCCCCCCGACCCTGATGGAGCCGGATCGGACTGGGAACGGGAGGCTGCCGGGCTGACCGGAGTCCCGATCTCGCTGGCGGACTCCAGGAACCTGGCCCTGGACCTGATGTCCCTGAAGGGCAACGATGAGGTGATGAAGTACGGGATCGTGCTGGTCACGCCCGTCCTGCGAACGGTGATTCTCGGGGCCGCCCGGTGTGGCGACCATCAGAAAGACTGGAAACTGGTCGAACGCCTGAATCGCCAATCGGTCGCATTGGATCCGGCCGACGGCGGCGCGCGGTTTCGTGGACGAGGCGTTCGGCCTCGATCCCGGGTGTCCGATCGTCCTTGACATGAAGAATGCCCTGGACGCCCTCGAAGGGGGCGGGGCGCTTCCGGCTCTGGGGGGAGGCGATCACCAGGTTTCCGTGAGTCCCGCTCGCCTGGTTCTTCCGGGACGTCCCTCCTACCGGGCTCCGATCCATCGCGGGGCCTCGAAGGTGCAGCGGCTTCCCCCGTCCAGCAGCGCCCGCACCGACCGATCGAAATCCCGGTAGATCGCGTCCGCCGACTTCGTGTGGCAGGGCAGGCATGGGGCCACGCGCAGCGTGCGGCGCTGCTCGGGGGCGTCCAGGGAGCGGACGTCCGTCCGGGTGCCCGGTGCCGGCGCCTCCGGGACCAGCGACACCCACCCGTCGCGGGCGTCGGCTGGCGGGTCGGACCGTGGTTCGGCCGGCGTGAAGCGCGGCCCGTCGTCGCCCAGGTCCAGCGTCCCCGTGCCCAGGCCCAGCGCGGTCGACGAGGCGTGGCAGGACGCGCACGACCGCGACTCCTTCCGGGTCGTGTGCGGGTCGATCGCCGCGTACAGGCGGCGCGAGACGGGCGCATGGTTCGGCGGTCCGAGGTCGGCGGTCAGCACCATGCCCGGGATCGCCGGCACGATGCGATCCCCCTGGACGGCCAGCGTGGGCGGGCCCCAGCCGAACCGCTCCGACTCCTCGACCCATTCCCCGTCGGCAACGGCGCCCAAGCCGAAGTCCCACTGGCGGCCTTCGGGGGCGAACCGGGTGTGGCACGAGGTGCACGTCGGCGCCCAGGCCGAGTGGCAGGACGAGCAGGACAGGCGGCGGTGTCCGGCCAGGCGATGATCGGGGTCGGCCGGGGTCTGCCGCACCGGGTGCTCCCGGCCGTCGGTCTCGCCTTGTATCGCCCAGGGCGCAGTCCGGCCGTCCGCGCCTGCCGCGGGGCGTGCCTCGATCGGCAGGTCCACCGTCGGTCGCGCGTTCCACACGGGGACTCCCCGGCTTCCCAGCCGCGCCGGTTCCAGGGGAGTCCGAACAGTCGCCCGCATCCGCAGCAGGTCCCGGGTGATCGGGTCGTCGACCGTCGCCCAGGGGCGCTCGTCCTGCTCCTGGACGGGCCCGTGGCAGGCCTCGCAGGTGATCGCGACCTGTTGTTCCTGGTGGGCGTGCGCGATACCGTCGCCCATCACGTCCGTGTGCAGGTGGCAGTCCGTGCAGCCGACGCCCCGCTCGTGATGCACGTCGGCCGGCGCCCGTGCGGCGGGACGTCCGTCGAACAGCCGGACGGCCCCGCCCGGTGCGTCCTGGCCGGCCTTCAATTCCGCCAGCCCGGCATACGACAGGCTGATCCGGCCGCTGCGGCTGTGGCAGCCCAGGCAGCGATCGTCGGGTACCTTCGCGTCCACCGGCACGTGGGCGCGAATCGTGAGACTCGCCTTTCGCGTCGCGTGGCACGAACCGCACCCCGACCCGATCCCGCGGACCGCGTCGTCGCGGTTGTCCCCCCGGGTCTGCAAGTGGCATCCCGCGCACAGGCGGCGCAGGTGGTCCTGCGCGGGCGTGGGGCGGGGAGTGGCCAGCAGCGCGGCGAAGTCCTCCGTTCCGTCGGGCCCGGGCGTTTCGCCCAGCACCCACCGATCCACCGCGATCAACCCGCGACCCGTGGCCATCAGCGAGGTCGCGACCCGACCCGCCTCGCGGGCGTGGCACCCCTCGCGGCCGCAGGTGCGCCCCACGGTGTCCAGCACGCCGGGCTCCCGCTCGAGCCCGGCGTGGGCGCGTTCCTTGTCGAACGCCCACGGGTTTCCCAGGTGGCACGGCTCGCAGCCGATCGCCTCGGCCGCGTGGGCTCCGCCGGGACTCTCGTCGGGGCGGTCATGGCAGGTCAGGCACCGCTCGGTCCGCCCCCCCGCCCGGTCCGGGCCTCGGCCAGTGGCGTCGTCGCGCCGGGCCTCCCGGACCCAGGCCGTCCCGAGGCCCACGCCGGCCGCGACGAGCAGCACCGCCAGCGGGCGTGGAAACCGCGTCATCCCGCCCCCGCGACCAGCAGTCGTACGGTCCAGCCGACCCACGCCGCCACCACGCCTGCCAGGACTGTCATCACCGCGGTCCGTGCCCGCCCCCGGGCGTGCGCCAGCATCCCGACGCCCAGCACGGCGGCCGCGGGGACGATCCACCCGGTTGCGACAGGCAGGTCCAGCAGCATCCCCTGCAGGCCCAGCAGGTACCACGGCCCAAGCAGGCGTGCGGCGGCCCCGTCGGCGGGCCCGGGCGTCACGGGCACGATGCCGCCGATCGCGATCGAAGCCAGCAGGGCCGTCACCCACGACCGAAGGTCCGGCCACGCGCGGCGACCGTGCTCGATCGACAGCAGCCAGGGAAGCACCGTCAGCGTGCCCGCATGATGGAGCGCCACCGGCCCCAACCCGGCCCCCTGCGGACCCAGCAGCAGCGTCGCGAGGCCCTCGCCGATCCAGGGCACCGAACCCAGAACGCCTCGTCCCACCGCCATTGCGGCCAGTGCCTCGGCATCCCCTCGCAGCAGGAAGCCGGTCAGCATGCCCGCATACGCGATCGGCAGCAGCAGCGTGCTGCGCCACCAGACGCCAACCGGCACGCGCGCGACGTCGCCCCGCACGACCACCTGGGCAAGGTGGATGACCGTGGACAGCAGGAATCCCAGCGCCCCGAAGGCGTGGACCGCCCGAACCAGCCACGCCCCGGGAATGCCGCCCTGGATGGCCTCGACGGCCGCATGCGCTTCCTCCGGCCTGTACAGCGGCACCAGCGCCACGCCCGACAGCACCGTGACGGCCAGGAACCCCAGCGACAGGGCACCGTAGCGATGGCCGTCCGCAGGCCGCTCACCCATGGTCCGCCTCCACCGTGGCGATCCACCGCGTCCCCTCGCGTCGCACGGGCACCCGGGCCAGGGGGGCCTGCGCCGGGCCCCGGATCACCGCCCCGTCGTGGTCGAACCGGCTGCCGTGGCAGGGGCACGCGAACCCGCCCGACGCCGGGTCGGGGCGTGTCCGGCAGCCCAGGTGGGTGCACCGCAGGCTCACGGCCGTCGGCGCGTCCCCGGTCCACCGCACGAAGATCCCATCCACCTGCACCCCGTCCTGGCGGCCAGCGCGTTCCAGCAGGTCCGCGGGCAGGGGGATGTCGATCGTTCGTCCGATCACGTGGCGAAGCACGCCCGCAATCCCCAGGACGACCACCCCGCCGGAGCCCCACGCGACGGTGCGCCAAGCGTCCCCCAGGAAGGTCCGGCGGCAGAATCGCGATGCCCCGTCCATCGTCCGTGTCCTCGCGTGTTCGACGGCCTCGCGCTACCCGGCGGTCCGGGCCGCACGCCGCGCTCGGCACTTCGCTCCCGTGGCTGCCGCGTGCGCCGCCAGGGCGAACAGGGCTTCCATCACCGCCTCGACCCGCGCAGGGTCCGCCAGCGCGTACTCGCGGCAGCGGCCCTCGGGCCGGCATTGCAGCAGGCCCGCATCCCTCAAAATGCCGAGCTGCTTGGACACCGTGGCCTGGCTTTCGCCGACGTCATCGACCAGAACGCCCACGATCGACGGACCACCTCGGAGCCGGTCCACGATCGCGAGCCTCAACGGGTTCGACAAGATGGACGCCAGCGCCGTCGCCTGTTCCTTCCTTCGCATCGAGGCCATGGTTGCGCTCCTCCGCGTTGATGTTCCAAACGGATCATATGTCAGGCGTGAAACTTGTGGACGGCAGAATTGCGGGCGGGGTCAGGACGCCAGCGGCTTTCGGATCGTGCCGACGGGCCTGGGCGGCCGACCTTCCGGTTCCGTCGGCGCGGCAACGCCCGGGTTCCGGATGGCCGCGATCAGCAGGTCGGCGGACCCGCCCTTGCTGAGGTAGGCCGTCGCTCCGGCCTCTTTCATGGCCCGGGCCATGTCCAGGGTCTCGTGAAGGGACAGGCCGATGACGCGCACGCCCGGAAGATCCCGGGTGATGCGTCGCGTGGCCTCGACACCGTCCATGACCGGCATGGTCACATCCATGACCACGACGTCGGGATGCAGGCGGGCCGCCAGTTGCACCGCTTCCAGCCCGTCGGACGCCTGGCCGGCCACGTCGAAGTCCGGCTCCAGTGCCAGCAGGCTTGCCAGTCCCTGCCGGAGGACCTCGTGGTCGTCCGCCAGCAACAGGCGGATCCGGGCGTCCTTCCGCGGTTCTGCGAAGGACGTCGTCGTTGCCGGGTCGCCGGCGTTCCCGTCGGCGGACGCCTGCGTCCGGAGGGACACCGGGGCCACCAGCGTGATGCGGGCGCCGCGCCCGGGGGCGCTGTCCACGCTCATCCGCCCGCCCAGGTTGTCCAGCCTCTCGCGGATGCTGAACAGGCCGTAGCCCCCGGTGAGCCGCTCGTCGGCGCGCAGCAACGACAGGTCGAAACCCTCCCCGCGGTCCTCGACCACCAGCCGGACCTGGTTCCGTTCGTCCCGATGCAGCGTCACCCGCGCCCGGTCCTCGCCCGAATGCTTCACCGCGTTCAGCAGCAGTTCGCGAGCCGATGCAAACAGCAGCATGCGCACGGCCTCGGCGGCCGGTTCGGCGCCCTCGTCCAGGTCGAGCTCGATTTCGAACCGGTGCTTTTCCCGCATCCGGCGGGCCAGCCATTCCAGCGCGGCGACCAGGCCCCGGTCGTGCAGCACCAGCGGGCTGAGGTCCGCCGTCAACGCTCGCACCGCCTGGATCGATTCCGCCAGCAGGCTTTCGATCGCCCGCGCCGCCGTGGGTAGATCCGGATCAATCGTCACCCGCTGCAGCAGCCCGACCCTCAGCTTGGCCGCCACGAGCAGTTGCTGGAGGTGGTCGTGAAGCTCCTTCGCCAGGCGGGTCCGTTCGCGTTGTTCGGCCTCGACCAGTTCGGAGGCCAGGGTCTGCAACTGGGTCGTCCGGAATTCCAGCTCGGCGGTGCGGTCGGCCACGCGCCGTTCAAGCGTCTCGGCCAGTGCACGATAGCGGGTTTCGCTGTCGTCCTCCCTGCCGGCCTCCGGGAGGATTCGCGGCGAGGGTTCGGCGGCCTCGTCGACGAACACGACGTTTGCGAACGGGGGGCTTCCCTGCGGGATCACGGATCCTCCGGCCCTGGCGGATCATGGCGCATCGTGTCATTTCGCGCGCTGCTGCGCATTGGGGATGCTACCGGAAGGCGGGTAGGGGATTCCCCGACGTGCCGTGATCCGTCATCCATGCCGCGGGACCGGCATCGCCGATGTTCGGCCTGTCGATGCTGCCGGGAATCGCGGGCGGCATCCTTCCGTGCACGGTGGGCATGTTCGCATCGCTGGTTCGCGGCAAGGTTCGGTGCGCCAGAAGGGTCAAACAACGATTCTCATGACTTCCGCCCTTGCAGAATCCCGCTTTCTTCATGGGCCCGTTCTGTAGGACAATGCCGCCGCGATCGGAACCCTGTCGAAGACGCACTGGGAGGAAACGATGGGCCTTTGGATGAAGCTGTCGGTGATGAAGCAGGTCGTGACGTGGGTCATCAACAAGGGCAAGATCGACCTCGACTACAAGCCCTCCAACGTCAACAGCAAGAAGTTCATGACGGGGCGCGAGGCCGCGTCGCTGATCCCCGACGAGGCCGTGATCGTGGGCTGCGGCATGACCGCCAGCATGCGCCCATCGACGTGCTACCACCTGGTGCGCGACTCGTTCCAGCGCATCGGCCACCCGGCGAACGTCACGTGGATCAGCGCCGGCGGCGCGGGCGCCCGCGGGAAGGCCCCCGGCAGCGTCGAGGAGTGCTGCAAGAAGGGCCTGATGAAATGGTTCATCAGCGGACACCACGAAACGGTCACGGCCGTGCTGGCCATGGCCGATCGGGGCGAAGTCCAGTTGTCGGTGCTGCCGCAGGGCACCATCACGCACCTGATCGAGGCCCAGGGGCGGGGCGAGGACTCGGTCCTCACCGACGTGGGTGTCGGGACGTTCATGGACCCGCGTGTAGGCGCGGGCACGCAGGTGGAGCCGGGCAAGGGGCCCCAGTTGGTCGAGGTGGAAGGCGACAAGCTGCGCTACCGGATCCCGAAGATCACCGCGACAGCGCTGATGGCGACCTATGCCGACCCCGATGGCAACGTCTACATGAAGGAATCGGCGATCTACACCGAGGTCCTCGAAGGCGCGCTTGCGGCTCGCGCCAACGGCGGCGTGGTGATCATTTCCGTGACCGGCGTCATCCCGCGCGACGACGCGGCCATCTTCCTGCGTGCCGACCAGGTGGACGCGATCGTCGTGAACCCGCGGAACGAGCAGACGCTGATGATCCCCCAGCGCACGTGCCTGAAGGAGTTCACGCTGGGCCAGAGCGCCCCGATCAAGCCGACGATGGAACGCCTGGCGGTGTTCAACCAGGTCATCAAGCTGGACCCGGTGCGCGGGCCTGTCGACCACGCGCTGGCGCGCCAGGCCGCGGCGGTGTTCGCGGCGGCGGGCCATCCCGGCGTGCGCACGGTCATCGGCTACGGCCTGCCCCAGGAGGTCGGCCGGCTGGCCACCGAGGGCGGCCTGGGCCCGGACATCACGTTCATGATCGAAACGGGCGTCATCGGCGGCACGCCGGCCCCGGGGTTCTTCTTCGGGATGGCCATCAATCCCGAAAGGCTGATCACGTCGGCCCAGATGTTCCACTACATCGAGGAGCACCTCGACGTGACGATCCTGGGCCTGCTGCAGGTTGACGCCGCCGGCAACGTCAACGTGTCCAAGAAGTCGTCCAAGGTGAAGGAGTACGTGGGCCCCGGCGGCTTCATCAACCTGGTCACATACGCGCGCAACATCATCTTCATCGGGCAGTGGATGGCGCGGGCGCAGATGGCGCTGGTCGACGGCAAGCTGGTGATCCAGAAGCCCGGCATGCCGAAGTTCGTCGAGAAGGTCGAGGAGATCACCTTCAGCGCCCACGAGGCGTTGAAGAAGGGCCAGCACGTCTTCTACTGCACCAACGTCGGCAACTTCCGCCTGACCGAGCGCGGCGTCGAACTGTACGAGGTCGCCCCCGGCATCGACATCCAGCGCGACATCCTGGACGCGGCGCCCGGCGCCCACATCGTGCTGCCGCTGGACGGGAAGGTCGGCGTGCTGGATGCCTCGATCATCACGGGCGAGGGGTTCCAGTTGCACTGGCCGGCCGGGGCTGCCGAGGTTGCGGCTCCCGCGCCTGCGACGGGGGATCGGCCGTTCGCCGGGGCGTGAGGTTCGCGGCGGGCGCGTCCGGAAGGGTGCCGGTCCGTCGCCGGGCCGTCACGACGCCGTGGTGCCGTCGAAGCCCAGGATCCACGGCTCGCAGGACGAGCCGCCGTTGAACCGCACTTCCACCTCGTAGTCGAATCCCGTATCGCCGCTGAGGCAGTCGTCCGACCGCCGCACCGTGACCTGTTCGGTCGCGCCGGGACCGCCGGTGGACGACGCGACCAGGCTTCCGCAGGCGCTGTACACGTACAGGTCGTAGTCCACGCCCGTCGGGACCGTCAGCGTGATCCGCGTGGCCACGTCCGCGCAGCAGTCCGAGCACTCCCCCACCCGGCCCCGGAACCAGTGGCCCGACCGTCCGGACCGCACCGCGAAGGATCGCCAGGTCGCGGTCGGGCACAGCACGCCGCTGGCGGTGTCCCCGCAGCTGGAGCCGACCCATTCGGCGGTGGCGCAGGTGTTCGGGGTCCGGGCCAGGTCCAGCTCGCAGCCGTTCGCGTCGTTGGCGTCGCAGCTGGCGAAGCCGGTGTCGCACTGCGCCAGCGCGCACGTGCCCGTCTCGCAGGTCGCCACGCCGTCGGTCCGGACGCAGGCCGCCTTGCACTTGCCGCAATCGGTGACCGTCCGCAGCGACGTTTCGCACCCGTCGCTGCGGCTGGCGTCGCAGTCGCCCCAGCCCGTGTCGCAGGTGGGCCGGCATGCCCCGGCCTGGCAGGACGTCGTGCCGTGCTCGTTGCGGCACACGGTCCCGCAGGACCCGCAGTGGTTCCGGTCGGTCTGCAGGTCCCGGCAGGACCCGCTGCAGCAGGTGCCTCCCTGGCATTCGGCGCTGGTGCTGCACGCCTGGCCTTCGGATTTCAGGCACTGGCCCGTGGACGGCTGGCACACATAGCCCGCTGCGCAGTCCGACGCGACCGCGCAGGACGTGCCGCAGCGGCCCGTGGCGGGGTTGCACGCGAACGGCGCGCAACTGCGCGTCCCGTTGTCCACACACAGGCCCGCGCCGTTGCAGGTGTCCGGCACGTTCGACGTGGACGCCGAAGCGCAGGAGGCGTCGATGCAGACCGTGCCCGCGGGGTACAGGCGGCAGGTCCGGGCACCCGAGCAGGCGCCCGTGTACCGGCAGCCCGACGCGGATTCCTGGGGGCATTCGTCGTCCGGGTCCAGCCCGTCGGGCACCGGGTCGCAGAAGCCGGCGCGGCCCGGCAGGTTGCAGGATTCGCACGTGCCGCCGCAGCGGGTGCGGCAGCACACGCCGTCGGTGCACAGGCCGCTGGCGCATTCGCCGTCCGCCACGCAGGACCGCCCCATGTCGCGGGCGCATCGTCCGCTGACGCACAGGTATCCCGGCTGGCAGTCCGGATCCAGCACGCACGACTGCCGGCAGGCGCCCGCGGCGGCGTCGCACGTGGCGGGGGCGCAGGGGATGGTGCCGCCGTCACGGCACGATCCGGCCCCGTCGCACAGGTCGGCCCGGGCCAGCGTGGCGCCGTCGATGCAGGAAGGCGCGGCACACGGTGTGCCGGCGGGGTGCAGCGCGCACGACCGGTTGCCCGAGCAGAAGCCGGTGGCCCCGCAGGTCGATGCCGCCTGCGCCGTGCATTCGTCGTCCGGGTCCTGCAGCGGCGGGATCGGCGCGCACTGGCCGACCCGGCCGGGCAGGGCGCACGACTCGCACACGCCGTTGCAACGGGCGTTGCAGCACACGCCATCGGTGCAGAACCCGCCCGAGCACTGGTCGTCACGCTTGCACGGGACGCCGGGAATCGTGCGGCACGCAAAGTTGACGCACTCGGTCCCGGACTGGCAGTCCTGCGGGCCGTCGCACCAGGTCTTGCAGCCGCCGCGCGCCGAATCGCAGACCGTCGGGAAGCATTCGGCCAGCGTGTCCTCGTCGGTCTGGCCGTCGCAGTCGTCGTCGAGGCCGTTGCAGATTTCGATGGCCCCGGGGTGCACCGCGACCCGCGCGTCGTCGCAATCACCTTCCTGCGTGGCGACGTACGGCGGGGTCGCGCGGCAGTTGCACTGGCCGCTGCCGGTCGCGCCGAATCCATCGCCATCGGCGTCGCGGTACCAGACCTTGCAGCCGATGGCGTCCCGCTCGTCGGTCTGGCCGTCGCAGTCGTCGTCGATGCCGTTGCACAGTTCCTGGCTGGCCGGCGTGCCCTCGCACAACACGTGGCCTCCGACGCAGCGGCCCGTTCCCGTGCAGGTTCCGTAGACGTTGACCAGCTTGCAGGGGAGACCGTCGGTGCCTTCGTCGATGGTGCCGTTGCAGTTGTCATCCATGCCGTTGCACGTTTCGGGCTGAGCCTGCGCCGCGGGGCAGGCCTGATCGCAGGTGCGCTCGGCCCGGCAGGTTCCATAGGCGTTGGTCACCGAGCAGCGTGTCCGGTTCCCCTGGATGCGGAACTTCGACGAACACTCGCACTGGGCGTTCAGGGGCAGGCACTGGCGCGAGGCCGGCACGACGCCCGGCGCCTGGGCGCACTTGAAGTCGTCGGGGCAGTCCGAATCCGACGTGCATTCGACACCGCAGAAGCTGCCCTCCGGCCCCTGGGAGATGCATGCGTGCCGTCGGTCGCCCGCACCGATGCCGGGCACGCAGTCCGAGTCCTGCTCGCACGGCTGGCAGAGCCTGGCGAACGGATCGACGCACACGTACAGCACGTCCATGCCGCCCGCCACGCCGACCATGCCGCACCTCCAGCCCCTCGGGCACGCGTCCTCGGTCTGGCAGTTGCGGGTGCACCGGTACCGGTCGCGGGCCTCCACGCAGAACCCGGCGATGCACTCCTCGTTGCGTTCGCACGGGCAGCCGGGCCCTCCGGGGCATTCCCAGTCGCCGGGCCAGCCGGTGTCGAGCGTCGTGCCGTCCGGGTGTGCATCGACCAGGCCGTCCGCGATCGGATCCGGGACCGCGTCGGCGGCGACACCCTCGCCCAGCC
>Ga0118677_10014000_pt1 | contig 11424 bp, 11 predicted proteins | sample AliMusrvi5mmetaG_FD_86154 | JGI IMG/M metagenome (GOLD analysis project Ga0118677, IMG submission 86154) | reverse complement strand
ACATGGCACTACATTTTCTGATTTCAGCAACCAACCCCTGATTTTATTGACTATTTTTATTTTTCGAGGGCAAATATGCTTGAATTTTAAAGTAACAAAACGATGTTCTGTCAAAAATGGGTTAACGCCGGAGGTAGCAATTGTGACAATGAAATATTCACGAAGAACATTTATGAAAGCGGGCGGAGCTCTTACGGCAGGAGTTGCAGCCGCCACAACAGTCCCGAAAAAGTTTCTTTCTTGGGCTGAGGAAGCCGGACAAAAAGATATGAAGCAAATTCCTACGTTTTGCGAACTCTGCTTCTGGAATTGTGGGTTGATCGCCAAGGTTGAAAATAACAAGGTCGTTAAAGTCGACGGCAATCCCCTTAGTCTGCGAGGCCGCGGACGCTTGTGCGGACGCGGTAATGCAGCGTTGGGCGCTCTTTATGATCCCGACCGTCTCAAGTTCCCGCTGATCAATACCGGTAAGCGGGGTGAACCGGTCTGGAAGCGGGCCACGTGGGATGAAGCACTTGGTCTCATCGCCGGGAAAATGCGGGTCATCAAAGAAAAGTACGGGCCTGAGTCCATGGCATTGATCTATCACGGTACCGGAGCATCATTTTGGAAGCATCTGTTGCACGCGTACGGCAGCACCCTGTCGGCGGCTCCTTCATTTGCACAATGCCGTGGACCGCGTGATATCGGTTTTGTCCTGACCTTCGGGGCGGATGTCGGATCCCCGGAGTACTACGACTTCAGTAAAAGTAAGTATATCGTGTTGCTCGGTTCTCACCTCGGCGAAAATGCCCATAACAGCCAGGTACAAGATATTGTCGAAGGCATATCCAACGGCGCCAAACTGACTGTAGTAGATCCCCGTCTTTCCAACATCGCCTCCAAAGCGGACCGCTGGTTGCCGATCAAGCCGGCCACCGATTTGGCGCTCCTGTTGGCCTGGATTCGTATCATCATTGAGGAGGGTCTGTACGACAAGGAATATGTAGCGAAATATGCTACCGGTTTTGACGAACTGCGTGCGGCTGTGCAGCAGTACACGCCGCAATGGGCCGAGACGGAGACGTCCATTGACAGTGATGTAATTGTCGCGGTTGCCCGCGAAATGGGAAAGAACTCCCCAAATGTCTGTATCGGCGCCGGCCGCTTTTCAGCCTGGTATGGAGACGATACCCAGCGGAGCCGTGCCATTGCCATCCTTAATGCCCTGCTCGGCACCTGGGGGAGAGAGGGAGGCTATTTCTTCCCCACAGGAGCAGCCGTTCCGGAATATCCGGGACTCCCCGCCTATCCGGAACATGTGGATGTAGCGAAACTGGATGCTTCATTCCCTTTCGCTCTTCTGCCGACGACGACTTCCATCAAACAAGCCTCCATTACCGGCCAGCCACGACCGGTCAAAGCGTGGTTCGTCTACGGATCAAACTTGATGAAGACCATGCCGGACAAACAGGAAACCATAAAGGCAATTCAGAACCTGGACCTGATGGTTGCGATTGACACTATGCCGATGGATATCATCAACTATGCCGATGTGGTGCTGCCCGAGTGTACATATATGGAGCGCTACGACAATATCAACCTGGGCAAGTTCAAGGGGGAAGGCGAAATCGCTCTGCGACAACCGACCATTGAACCGCTCTGGGAGTCCAAGCCATCCTGGTGGATAACCAGGGAACTTGGCAACAAGTTGGGATTGGCTCCCTACTTCCCCTGGAAAGACGGCGAGGAATATATTGCCAGGCGCTGCGAGGCCGGAGGGATCGACTTTGCCCAGCTGAAACGGAACGGTGTCATCATCAAGAAAGGTGGTTCACCATATATCACCGCTGACAAACAGCCGGAATTCGGCACACCGTCCGGCAAGATAGAACTCTATTCCAAACAATTGGCAGACAAGGGACTTGACCCGGTACCCAAGTACACCAGGCACGCTACTCCGCCGGCAGGTCACTTCAGGCTGCTGTTCGGACGGGCGCCGTTGCACACTTTTTCCCGTACAAGTAATAACTTCATGCTGACTGATTTGCAGAAGGAAAACGCCCTGTGGGTCAACAGCAAAAAAGGGAAAGAGCTTGGCTTGAATAACGGCGATTATGTATCGCTGGTCAATCAGGACGGAGTTATTGCAAACGGCCGGATCAAGGTCAAGCTGACTCAGCGACTGCGAGATGATGCGGTCTACATGAATCATGGTTTTGGCGTTCATTCCAAAGGAGCAAGCCGCGCCAATAATCAGGGTATTGCGGATGATGACCTTATCACAAAACCCGCCATTGACCCGATCATGGGTGGCACCGCCATGCGCGGCAATTTTGTCAAGATCGTGAAGGGGGCGTGACCATGCAATTATTCGGAGTTCTTATTCCTGAAAAGGAAAAGCTTATCGCCACGGCGAACGATGTGCTCAAAGGAAAAGCCGGACTGACACTATATGGAGCGCTGTGCGGTCTTGTGATCGGATTTTACGCTATTGCCGCCATCTTTATTCAGGGGCATGCCCACACCATCAACACCTCAAACCTTGTGCCCTGGGGGTTGCAAATATCCACCTATGTCTATTTCGCGCTGCTTGGTACCGGCTGTACCTTTGTCAATTTTTTCGGTCATGTATTCTTTGAAAAACAGTATAAACCGTTTGCCTCACGAATCATTTTTGTCGGCATAATTACTGCTGTGGCAGCATTTTTTTCGCTGGCAACCGAAATGGGACGCATCGACCGCATGTACAACTTCCTGTTGTCACCCAATCCGAAATCTCCAATGTTCTGGATGGCAATCTGGTACACGACCTACCTGATCGCCATTACGTGGGAGTATATCAATATCCAGACGAACAGACATTCCAACCGGGTCATGTGGGGTGCATTTTTTGTTGCCGTATTTACGCACAGTACCCTGGGAAGTCTGCTTGGTTCGGTCAGCTCACGCGTCTACTACTACAGTGCATTGATGCCGATCTACTTCCTTTTTATCGCTTTTCTGCCCGGCTGTTCGCTTACGACGATTATTGCCGCGATGACGGTCAAACAGAAAAAACTGGACGTGAGCTACCATCTGCATCCGTTTGTAACTTTGCTCAAAATCGGCCTGGGACTGGCGCTCCTGATTACCTTCTGGAGAACAATGATCGGACTTTCCGCGCATCTGGAGGGTTCCGAAGTATTCTCGCTGACGCTTATCAACAGTGTGTTGTTCGGGATAATTGTCGTAATTATTATTCCCTATATCCTGCTCAGGATGGGTAAAAGTGCCAACTGGCTGATCTTTGTCGGGCTGTTTATCATGATTACCCAGTTGAAAGCCCGTAATGATCTTGTGATCGGTGCCTTCAAGATCCCGTTATTCCGGGTCTATGACATGCCGGAGGTGGTACACTACTCGCCCTCGATTTACGAGTATCTGGTTGTAGTGGCGTCCGCATCGCTCGTAACAGTACTGTATATTGTTTTTGAACGCTCAGGCGTTTTAGAGGCCCGTACCATCAAGGAGGACCACTGACCATGGAACAGTTTGAAGATAAGGATATCCTGGAAATAATGCGGGCTGACCTGCAACGTGCTCTGAAAAAACAGCGCAAGGAACGCCGCTGGGCCATGGCGATTGATCTGAAAAAATGTATCGGCTGCCACGCATGCACCACCGGATGTATGTCCGAAAACCTGACACCACCCGAGATCCACTACCGTCCGGTCAAGGAGGAGGAAATCGGCGAATTCCCCAATACCGGCATGCGTTTTTTGCCACGTCCCTGCATGCAATGCGATTCGCCGACCTGTACACCGGTTTGCCCGGTCACGGCTACCTACAAACGTGATGACGGTATTGTGGTAATTGATTACAAAAAATGTATCGGCTGTCGCTATTGTCTGGTGGCTTGCCCATATGGAGCACGATCTGCCGATGTCGGGCATTATTACACCGGCGACCTTCATGACAAAACCTATGAAGTGGAGAATTCCGGTGAATACGGCGGCAATTTCAAGCGCAAGAGTCACTGGCATTCACCTATCGGTAACGCCCGAAAATGTCACTTTTGCATCCACCGCGTCGAAAAAGGAGAGTTGACCCGCTGTACGACCACCTGTCTGGGGCATGCCACCTATTTTGGAGATATCAATGATCCGAAGGCACTGATCACTAAATTAATTTCAAAGCCCAACGTGATCAGATACAAGGAAGAACTGGGTACCAAGCCGATGGTATATTACATCGTATAAATCAATCTCTGGGAAAGGAGGGAGAGCCGTCCGGCATTTATGTACTATTTTTACCCGTACTGCGGGAATATCAACACACAACGTAAAGGAGATGTACCATGAAAAAAATTGTAGCGATGATTGTAGCAGCAATGATGGCCCTGAGCTTCTCGATGGTAGCAATAGCGGCTGAAGAAAAAACGGCAGCAGAAAAAGCTGAGAAGAAGGATGTCAAGAAGGAGAAGAAAGACGCTAAAAAAGAGAAAAAGGGTACCAAGAAAGACGAGAAGAAAAATGAAGAAGCCAAGCCTGCAGCCAAGGGTAAAAAAGAAGTTTCCGGTTGCTGATTCCGGAGTTCTGAATGCGATACCGGAGGCATGGCAACATGCCTCCGGTATATAACAGTTCATCCCTTCGATGGAGACATATGCCCGGATGCACGTACAACCTGATTGCCGTTTGCCTCGGATGGATCGTGTTCTGTCTCACCGGCTGTTCTCTACCGTCGGTATCTCCGTCAAAATGTGCGACGTGTCATTACGGGCTTGAAACGGTCTCATCGCATCACCCCTCCTGTACCGTTTGTCATGGCGGCAATGACCATACAACGAACAAATCTGCAGCCCACGCCGGCTTACGTGGTCCTGCCAATCCCGCAACACCGGAACATTGGGAGAAATCATGCGGAGATTGTCACCGTTATCAAACGGAACGGGTCACATCAACCATCATGCAAACCAACGCCGGAATGATTCGCAACATCCAGCTGACCTGGGAGGGCGATGACGGAAAAGGGTATACCACCAGAGGAGGAAATGCATTTGATCCCTCCGGTAAATCGATAGAAACAATTCCGGTAGAGGAGTTGGACCATCTTTCGGGAGAACTGTACCGTAAAGCCTGTTCCCGCTGCCACATCGGCACCGCAAATAACGACTCCTACGCTGCGGCACACGGAGCGGGATGTGCCACCTGTCACTTTCCCTGGAATGATACCGCCACGTATGAAGGAAGCGACAGGAATTTGAAGGGTAAGGCGGGGCATTCAGCCAGCCACCGCATGATGCCGCTACCCGATACCCAGGTCTGCTCGCGTTGTCATAACCGGAGCGGTCGTATCGCCCTCTCCTACCAGGGACTGTATGACGGTAATAACGGCCTGGTACCGACCAGAGCTGGTGAAGCCGGGCCAGAAATGACCAGCGGCGCCCGCAACCTGACCCACATCACCCCTGATATTCATTATGTAGCCGGAATGGAATGCATCGACTGCCACACTTCAAGAGAGGTGATGGGAGATGGCTACGCCTACCGGAACATGTACCGGCAGACCGAGGTGACGTGTGAGAATTGCCACGGGAGCGCCTCGGAGGTGCCACGCTTCCGAGAGGTTTCCCGGGAAAACGATGAGGCACTGCGGGAATCCCGCTCCTACAAACAGCCGGTGCGGTATGGCATGCAGATGATCCAGACCTCAAAAGGGCGCAGTTTTTCCAACGTATTCTACCAGGAAGGCGTGATCTGGCTTCAGGGAAAACGGAACGGAACTCTGCACCGGAGCAAGGTTATCACCGGCACTCCGGAACATACGATTGCCGGACATGGACGTCTGGAGTGTTATGCCTGCCACTCCCACAGCTCGGTGCAGTGCTATGGCTGTCACACCCGCTACGACAAGGGGAAAACCGGCATGGACTTCATCAAGGGAGAAGAAACACCGGGAGTCTTTAGCGAGACGGAAGATTATCGGATGCTGTATCCCTTCCCGCTGGCGCTCAACCAGCGCGGCCGGATTTCACCGGTAACTCCCGGCTGCCAGACCTTTATTACCGTAGCAGAGTCGGATGGTTCGCAGTCAAGATCTGAGTATGTCGCCCGGTTCAAGGGAAAACAGCAACTCCGCTTTGCCCCGTTTTATTCGCACAACACCGCAAAAACGGCGCTCGGCTGCGGCGAATGCCATGGAAACCCGGCCTTTCTCGGGTTTGGACAATCTGTCGTTTCGGGAAATACCATCAAAGGGACTTTGATCTGTGAACATTCTGACAACAAACCGCTCGATGGTTTTCTGACGATGACCAATGGCCACGTTATTTCGTATGCGGCAATCACCAGAGAGAACGCCAGGCCGTTGAACGGCGCCGAGGTACGGCGGGCTCTGGCGGTCAACCTCTGTCTCCCCTGTCACGAAACTCCGCGTGACCCGATTTACCGGAAAGGAATCAACTACCGTGCGTTGGATGATACTCGTCATCGTCGGCTTTTGTCTGGCCCATAGCCTCAATGCCACCGCCGCACACGTCGCTCTGGCCTGCGGATCATGTCACCGTCAGGGTGGCGCTGCCAGCGACCCGGCGGCCCGTTCAAACCGGGCAAACGGATGTGCCATCTGTCACCGGGGGCACGAGCGGATCTTCGACCACGCCATGGGGCAGCGGAGCGGCGAGCAACAGTTTGTCCAGCGGAGCTATGGGCGGTTCGATACCGATTTCTGGGACAAAAACTGCAACGCCTGTCACCTGACAGGGTGTCTTGATTGTCATGCTGATGGCTTGAAAAAACCGTCCGTTGCAACCTGTCAGCGCTGCCACAGCGGTTACTACACCGGGTGGGATTATTCCGGCCGGGCACCGCGTGAAGACAACATGCGCTATCAGCGCGGCATTGCCGTGAATGGCGAGACCTTCCTGAAGATGCTGCCGGATGTGCACTACCGTGCGGGCATGACCTGCGGAGCATGCCACTCGATGGTCAGCCTCGCGGAAGGGAAGAGATCATCGAAAGGGTGTCGCGACTGTCACAAGCCGGGCATGAAAATCATAGAGCACCGTATCCCGGCTCACCTGCAGCGACTGGAATGTTATGCCTGCCATTCGGCCTGGGCGCCGCAGGAATACGGTACATTTTTTCTCCGTTTTCGCGACCGGCAGCTGAAAGAGGATTTTGATCTGAAACCGGGTCCACATGCGGAATATCAACGCAGCGCCTACCTGAAAAAACAGAACACACCGCCGCTCGGGATCAACGCCGCCGGGCGGATCAGTCCGATCAGGCCGATGTTTATCGCATATTATACGGACATCATGCATGCCCGGAACAATGGCCCGGAAAACGATCTGCTGGCGGCCGAATGGCGTGCCTGGTTTCCGCATACCGTTCAGCGTGGCAGCGTTACCTGCGAGGGGTGCCACGACAACCCGGTCCGTTTTCTGCTTGAACCGGAGTCGCGGCGGATCTACAATCTCAAGAAAGATGGCATGAGCCTGGAATCATTCTGGCAACAGAGCGGGCAACGGGTCAGTAACGGCAGTTTCATGGCTGCCGAACGCTATCTGCGCATGAGCAGCAAAACTCCGGCCTATACAAAGGCATACGTGGAAAAATGGAAAACCTTTCTCAATCGCGTCGATCATTCATCACAACCCTGACCCTGCTGCTCGCCTCGGGCGTCTTGCTGGTTCGGTACCTCATTCCGCGGACGAGTGGTACGCGCCGGGTACTGGCAACTGCCGCAGCAGCAGACGTGCCGTTGAACGGCGCGCTGTTGTTTCGCGATGAACGGCTGATACTGATGAGAGATAATTCCGGTTTCTATGTGTTAAGCCTGATCTGCACCCATCTGGGGTGTACAGTTACGGTCACGGAAGATACGCTTGCGTGTCCCTGCCACGGCAGCCGCTTCGACCGGCAGGGGATGGTACTTACAGGTCCGGCGACCCTGCCCCTCAAGAGATTCAAGCTGGTTGAGCAAAACGGGGGCATTACGGTGTATGACTCATGATCGCCGACTTTCTTAAACATCTCTTCCCCCGCGTGGTTCTTGAACGCAACCTTCGCTTCAGCTACACCTTCTGCCTGGGGGGGCTCGCCTTCACCGCATTCCTGATCATGCTGGCCAGCGGCATACTGCTGCTGGTCTATTATCAGCCGACCCCGGAGCGGGCATTCAACTCGATTCTCTTTCTCGAAGCATCCGTCCGGGGGGGGAAATATCTGCGCAGCCTGCACCGCTTGACCTCGCATACCCTGCTGATCCTGATTCTGCTGCATACGGTGCGGGTGATACTGACCGGAGCATATCAGCGGCCACGGCACCTTAACTGGGTAGTCGGTTGCCTGCTGCTCTTTCTGGCGCTGTTCGAGGCGTATACCGGCTACCTGCTTCCCTTCGACCAGCTTGCCTTCTGGGCGACACAGACCGGAATGGAGCTGCTGACCACGCTGCCGTTCGGTTCGCTGTTCCGCTCGCTGCTGGTGCCGGACGGCGTCGGCCAGGGGCTGTCACTGCTCCGTTTCTACGCACTGCATATCGTCATCATTCCGCTCGGGGTGCTGGCGCTGTCATTTCTGCATTTCTACCGGGTCAGAAAAAACAAGGGGGTGCTGCCGTATCTATGAAAAACGGATTTGTAAAAAGCTCTCCCCATTTTTTCCGGCGTATCAGTCGTTCCATGTATGCGCTGACTATCTCACTCCTGCTGCTTGCGGCACTGGTCCCGGCGCCGCTTCAGGAGCAGGCCAACCCGGCAGTTACTCCAAATCCTGCCAAATCGGCCTGGTTTCTGCTCTGGATTCAGGAACTGGTCAGCTGGTCGCGCTCCATGATCTATCCGATCATACTGCTGGGTGGGCTCTTTCTGCTGCTTCCCTGGCTCCCCATTGGTACACATATTCACCATGCCAACTGGTTCCCGCGCGAACAGAAAATGGTATCGGCCACTGCCGTCATACTTATTGTCACGATTGCGCTGTTGACCATTGTAGCGCTGTTTTTCCGGGGGGCAAATTGGTCGCTCGTGTTTTAATGGTTGCCCTGTTTATGGTAACCGTCCCGGCCTGGGGTGGCCCCCCCCGGCAACATTGCCTCTCATGCCATTCCGCTCACTACGAGGAGAAGGGGAAGTGCAGCGACTGTCATCTCGGCAATCCGGCAGCGGGGCGTAAAAACATCGCCCACGCCGGAGTTCGCGCCGGAAAATATTGTCGCTTCACCCTTGGCAATGCAGTTCAGAAGAGAGAAGGAGAACAATTGATAGAACAGCTTTCCTGCCGCCGCTGCCATATCACCGCCGGGCGAGGAAACCGCCTGGCGGTAAGCCTTGATACTGCGGCAGCTCACAAAACAGCCGCGGAACTGGCGCTCTCGATCCGGCGCCCCGTAAAGAACATGCCGAATTTCGTCCTGAATGAAGAGCTGATAACGATAGTGGTGAATGCCATTTATGCCGGTTCACTGAAACATAAGACCGATGTAGAGACTCCGGTTCAGGTACATTTCACTCCTTCCGTCTCAAAAAAACCGGACGTGTTCTCGGCAAAATGCGGCAGGTGCCATCGTATGCTGAGCCGGCGTCTGGGTGCTGTCGGGACAGGTACTATCGGTCCCAATTTATCGGGTCTCTTTTCAGACTATTATCCGAAGACGTTCAAGGATGGTGAAGCATGGACAGTCAGAAACCTGGATGCCTGGCTCAAAAATCCACGAAAAATACGGCCCTGGAGTGAAATGATGCCTGTTACTCTGACCGCTGCGGAAATGAAGGAACTGGTTGATATTCTGGCTGAAAGATAAACAATCAGTCGTACTTCGCATGGAGCGTTTCCGTAAATAATAAACTTACTGCTCGACAAAAATGAAGATTATTCATATAACGAGCAGGTAATCAACTCACCATTACCATACTGGAGTTTTTGTGGAAACACTGACCCTGTCCGCTCCGGCGAAAATAAACTATCTACTCGACGTTATCGGCAAGCGACCTGACGGGTATCATGAGCTTCGCATGATCATGCAGCGCGTCAATCTGTGCGATGAAATCACCCTTACCCTGACAAGCACTCCAGATATTCGTGTTTTCTGCAAATCGAAGGGAGTCCCGGACGGCCCGGACAATATTGCCTGGAAAGCAGCCCGTACACTTCTTGACCGTGCCGGAAGCAGATACGGCGTAACTATCGACATCATAAAAAACATACCAGTTGCTGCCGGTCTTGGCGGGGGGAGCAGCGACGCGGCAACGGTGCTGATGGGGCTAAATGAGCTGCTCAAACTCGGCCTGACAGATCATGAACTTATGGAAACCGGCCGCAAACTTGGCGCCGATGTTCCTTTTTTTATTTTCAAAAGGAGTGCTCTTGCGGAGGGGATCGGAGAAAAACTTACCCCCCTGTCGAAAATGCCTAACTGTTGGATTTTGCTTGTTAATCCTGGTGTACATGTTTCAACGGCCTGGGTTTATAAATCTTTACAGTTGACAATTACGCGTGAGCTGAATAAACTGCCGGAGTTTTTCGAATCAATTGAGGATATTGCTTCAATTTTATCCAATGATCTTGAATCGGTAACAATTCCGGCATTCCCGGTGATTGCCGATATCAAAAAGCGCCTGATGAATCTGGGCGCAACCGGAAGCATGATGTCCGGCAGCGGTCCGACCGTTTTTGGCATTTTCGATAGCTTTTCCAAAGCAGAAAACGCCCGGCGAGAGATAACAAAAGACACCGGGTGGTTTGCAGCAACAGTTGAAACAGTCTGACAGTCACGAAAGTATCACTATTGGGGCGTCGCCAAGCGGTAAGGCACCGGATTTTGATTCCGGCATTCCCAGGTTCGATCCCTGGCGCCCCAGCCAACTAAATCATGCACTTACATTCAACATGTAAGTGTTTTTTTTATACTTGACGCAGATTTTGACGCAGGTAGTAATCGCACGGTGCCTTATCGCCCATTCCCAATATCACGAATCTCTGTTTGTAGCGCGAAAAATCATTTGCTCGCGGTGACGTAGCACTACAAAAAAATTACCGCTCTATTCGGCGACCTCTTGAAGAGAAACTCACACCCCCAACTCCCGTAAGACAATGCCGGTTTCCGCCTGACCATCCAGCCAGAGAGCAAGCTCGTCAACTATCTCTATCTCATCGACTCCACTGCGCCTGGGCCATACCCCCAGCACCGACGCGCCGCAGAGAGATCCGATCTGATGCGGCGCCCCCTGCTCCGCCAGACCGGGATGTTCCGGCATGCCGTTTATGATGACACCGGCAGTTTTGAGCCCCATCTGCTGCGCGGCAAAACAGGTCAGGACCGTATGGTTGATCGTTCCCAGCCCCGCCCTCGCGACCAGCAGCACGGGCAGTTCCAGCCGACGCATCAGGTCGGCCATCGTCAGCCGCCCGCCCAGGGGGACCAGTACGCCGCCCGCTCCTTCCACCAGCACAAACT
>Ga0118677_10013999_pt1 | contig 11425 bp, 8 predicted proteins | sample AliMusrvi5mmetaG_FD_86154 | JGI IMG/M metagenome (GOLD analysis project Ga0118677, IMG submission 86154) | reverse complement strand
TTTTATTTTGAAATGAAGTTCTAATCTTGTTTTGGTAAAATTGCAAAAAAATGGCGTTTCTACTATCTTAGATGCCCTTTTTTATAATGCAACAAAAAAGTATTTGAAATCAATTTCGATTTATATTTCTTGTTCAAGCTTCCGATATGGCTTCAAGAAGATATTCCTTTCCAATTTTGACTGATACTCTAAGTGAATCTCATAATATTGGCAGGGATTGTTCCGAATATCATTGTCCATAATATCGGTTAGTAATAATGTTGTATATAAAAAACCTCCTCAATAATATGATAAGCGAATAATGTAAAAATATAATGACTATATTTACAGTATATTTTACTGTAAATATTTAACTGATCCTGTGTAAATTTATTTATAGCAATAAATTCGTCCAAAAGATTCGGGGTAATGGTTGATTGCGGACCCGCAGGTTAAATTGACAACATTGAAAAATAGTCTTTACAAATAAATGAAAATTGCTCATCGCCATTTCAAACAAGGCAATTCGAAAATAATCAAAAAAGAATATGCAGAAGCAATTCTATTGTTTGATAAGGAAATAGAATTGAATCCAAAATTTGCATGGGCTTATTTAAGCCGAGGAATAATTAAGAATTCTTTTCTCCATCGTGAAAATGCATCTTTGGATTTTAGTAAAATTCCTGTCACTGAGCAATTTGAAACGGAAGATTATTCGAAGTCAGATGTTTCACTTCATTCTGAAAATCAACATTCTGCAGTGGCCATTACCGATTTTGATAAAGCAATTGAGCTAAATCCAGACTTCGCAAAAGCCTATTTTATCCGGGGTGTTGAAAGAAGCTGCCTTTATAATCATCCGCAATCTTCTGCTAACATTTCAATATTTTATGATGTGAACTCGATAAACGAGAATCCAGATAATTCCCAAGTACACAATTTGGAGAATCTCACTAAAGAAAATTGGGGGGGGATTGCTGATTTTGATAAAGCAATTGAAATTGATCCTGAATTTGCAGAAGCATATTACACTCGCGGACTAGCTAAAAGTTATCAATATAATCAGTGTATTACGAAAAATGACTTAACAAAATTGGACAATATTGAATCATCTTCAACTGAAGAAATGGCGATTCAAGGCTATTTGACCAACATTCTGATTCAAGATTACAGAGGAGCAATAGCTGACTTTGATAAAGCAATCGGTATAAATCCTGAATATGCCGATGCCTATTTTTGCAGAGGACTTGCTAAAAATAATTTGGAAGATTCGGGTATTACAACCGACAAACAGGTTAATTATCCAGAAGTTATTGTTAGAAATGCAGAGAAATCCGTAAAAAAAGTTTCGGAAACAAATTTCCAAATCAAAGACTATGAGGGGGTAATTGCCGATTATGATACAGCAATAAAAATTAATCCAAGACATTCTAATGCGTATTATCGCAGAGGTCTTGTGAAAATGGTCTTTCAGGATAGGTGGGAAACGATGAAATATTTAATGCAAAACAACCCAAAAGTTTCTGGAGACCTTGATTTTCCCAATAATGAATATGGAGAATCAGATAAATTTTTCAAGAACTATGCAAGCGCTATCACAGACTTTGATAAAGCGCTCGAAATTAATCCTTTGTTTGCAAATGCCTATTATCATCGCGGGTTAGCCAGATTTTACTGTAATGATATTTCCGGAGCCATGATTGACTGGAATAAGGCGATCAAAATTGATCCCATTTATAAAGATATATATAGGAGAATTGATTCTTTAAACTGCAATCTCAACGGGATAATAAGGGAATTTTTAAATTGATTACAAATCAATTGTTTGAAAAATATTTTTATGCAATGGTCAATCAACTTTCATAATAAAATCAAGGTATTGCATAATAATTTCGACACTTTTATCAAGTCCTATTTTACCTGTATTTAACGAAATATCATATTGAGTAGTGTCTTCCCGCTCTTTGCCTGTAAAGGCATGATAATAAAGTGACCTTTCTTTGTCACTTTGGATTACTTTTTGAGTGGCCTCTTTTTCCGATAATTTGTACACCTGTTGAATCCTCCATCTTCGGAATGGCAGATCAGCATGTAAAAATATGCTCACATGATTAGGAAGGTCACGCAGGATATGAGACCCGCACCGTCCGATGATTACGGCAGAACGTTCTCGGGCAATATGTGTGATTATTTCTGATTCAGCTTTAAACAGGATGCTGTCGGTAGGCAAAGTAATTTGTGGCGGTACAAATGCATCCAGTGTTCCGAATCCATATGACTGGATAATTGATTGCCAGAATGAGCCTTTTTTTTCTTCTGATGATTCCAAATCCTCCTCCAATACCGAGAATTGTTTGGCAGCCTGAATAATGATTTCACGGTCTGCATAAAAAATATTCAGCTTTTTTGCCAGTTGTTGTCCAATATATGCCCCTCCACTCCCTAGTTGGCGGCTGATTGTAATAATAAACGGTGAACTCTCTTTCATATTTTTTGTTTAGGTATTATTCTGGTTGCAATTGTACTAAAATACAAGATCAGGTGCAATAAGAATTGCCATCGATACGTTAATTTGTTTAATTAAAATATTTTTAGATTTCTTAATATTTTTATCTTTACATCTTCTTAATGCTTATGCCACAAATATTATGAGAAAATTAAGACTAATTTATAAGGCGGATGAAACATATTTGAAAACTTCTTTTCCGGCGTATTACTATGGCTCTCCGGACAACAAAATCTACATTGTTTATTCTGCTCCTTATTTAACACCCTCCGGGAAATCAGGCAAAGAATTTATCATTGCAAGACATGAAGAATTCTCGTACAATTACATGGAGGATAGCATAATTGAAATTGCCACTAAAAAAACGCCTTTACTAAATAGCTTTATCGATAAATCCGGTTTAAAAGTAACGAATATAAAGAGTTATAAAAGTTGTAAGTCATATGAAGATGCCAAGGAATTATTAAGTAAATGGGTTGGCCATGAGTCAGGTAATGATTCCACAAAAAACACTACCAAACCAATCAATTTACAAGCAGACTGACCGAAAGAATTATTCTTTCAAAGCACTTTTAATTAGAAATCATCCATGTTTCAGCTTGTGACTTAAGCCAACCTCTGAAAATTTTGAATGATTTAAGTGGGAGGCAGATTAAATTCATATTTCTTTTTTCTGATTTTCCTTTGAAATCCCCATAGTCATCGCAGTTAATCCGGCAAGGCCACCTAACTGCATGGTTTCCAGTGCAGAACTAGGGACAATCACAATCGTGGAATTTGTTTTCAACCCTTCATAGAGCATGTTCATAGCTCTTAAATGAAGTGCTGTAGGATTATTGGAGTATGATTTTGCTGCCTCTTCAAATTTCTGGGCTACCTGGCGCTCAGAATCACCGAGGATTACTCTGGCCTGACGTTCTCTTTCCGCCTGAGCCTGCATCGACATAGCATCCTCTAATGCAGGAGGGATGAGTACATCCTTTACTTCCACTGAAATGACATTAATTCCCCATGGCTCAGTGCGTTCATCAATAATCTTTTGAAGTTGGTTGCTAATTTTCTCTCTCCCTTCAAGCATATCTGAAAGCATTGTCTTACCTATGACATCTCGCAGGGCAGTCTGGGAGGCCCAATTAATTGCGCTTTTATAATCTGCCACATCGAGAGCCGCTTTTTTGGGATCGAGAACTTTCCAAAACAGCACCGCATCAACGTCTACAGGTACCGTATCTTTAGTAAGGGTCTTTTCAGCAGTAAATGAAGAGGTAATAACGCGAATATCAATCCAGTATGGAATGGTATCAATTACCGGAATTATGAAAAAAAGTCCCGGTCCCCTGAGTGAATGAAAGCCACCAAGCCGTAAGACAACCGCTTTCTCCCACTGATCTGCAACCTTAATTGAGCATGAAACGATTAGGGCAATTACGAAAGAGATCACTTCAATCACAGTCCCTTCAGTTTTAGCCTCAACTCCATAACTGGCGTATGCAAATGCAACTCCAATTCCAAGAATGACAAAAAAGATCAATACCGCAAAATAGTTTGTTGTTTTCATTGTAATTCCCTCCATTTTTTAAGTTTCGGCAGGAATCGCCTTCCACTAAGATTAAATTTGAATTAGTGGGGACTGATTTACCTGATTAAAGATACGAAGAATTATGGAAATATGGGGCGAATTTTGGGACTATCGTGCACCATTGGGCTGAATTCTTATTAACTTAGATGTGTATTAATTCATCCGGGAATATGAAAAAAAAAGACGATCCCGAAAATCTTTTTGCAAGGCAGAGAGATGACCAGGAGATAACCAGCCTGGAAGGTTATCCATTATACCCATCAATCGATGATATTTACAGCAAATATCACGAAGAGAAGAACTTAGATCCCGACAGGATTGCCCGGGCTGAAGATTCGGCTGACGCAGAAGAGTATTTCCTTAGCGATGAAAGCAACATGAATAACGTCCCAGATGATAAAACCTTAGATGTATCAGAGTTAGAATTGGATGATTTCCGCGGGAATATTGGGGATGAAGATGAAGAGAACCACTATTACAGTTTAGGAGGTGATGATCACCATGATCTGGAAGAGGATTAGCAAATAGAATAAAAAGATGAAAAAGGTACTGATTGCCCTGGATTATGATCCAACATTGCAGAAAGTTGCAGAGGGGGATTTGAATTTTCCAGGACATTAGGAGCGAAGGTAATATTATTGTGATGGGTCCAACAGCAGGAAATGGCTGGAAAATATCTTAATAGGGAGTGTTGATGAAAAAGTACTGCATCACACTACTATACCGCTCTTCATTGTTCCCACCAAACCAAAAAAATGATCAGACTGGAGAAATTCGTAGCTCCTTCTTTTTTAATCGTTATCCATCAATAGCCAAATAACAAGGCTCCTTCCGGGATTTAAATTCTCTTTAGGAAATGTATGCCCCCAAACTTTCAGGTTTGGACTATCTTATTATAAACTAAAAGGAGGTATCCCAACTCATGAGACACCTCCTTTTTGAATTCAATTCTCGGGTAATTAATTTACATCCCAGAATAATTTGGTACCAGGCGTGTCTTGTGCGGAAACCGTAGCATAATTAGCAGCGTTATTTGCTTCTTCATCAGCCGGATAAATCCATCTTGCCGGAGGCAGTGAATTATTTGGTTTAGACGTATCTGCCCAAAATGAAAGCGCTGGTAATTTCAATCTTCTGTATTCTGCCCAGCCTTCGTATGGTTCGCAAATATTCAGATGAATCCATTTTTGGGTAGCAATCAACTGAAGCTTGCTGGCGTTGGCAGTCCAGCTTATACCGGAACTTGCAATATAAATAGCAATTTCGGCAGGAGTGGTCGGAGTAACCGAACCTGATGTGTTGTCTTGGCTCAATGCCCTTACGCTATAGAAGAAATTCACTGATTGGGTAATTCCATTTTCATACGCTGCCTGAGCTGCGACAGAATTGCCGGCTTTCTGGTAATATTCGGCAACATAGAACTGGACTTCAGCAGCGGTAAGCAGGATTCCGGGGAACCACCAGTTACGTGTTAAAGTCGAACGGTTATAGAGTGCATTGATACCGGCATTGACCATAGTTGTCTGAACACTACTATTTGCCAATGGATCTACACCGATATAGATGCCAGGACTACCGACTCCGGGTTCAAACATAACCCTTTCGCGGGGATCCTTATTTGCATTCATATGATCAATCATCGTTTTCCCGGCATAATTTCCACCCCAGCCGGCGCTTTCCAATCCGGACTGCCATCCCTGTGAGTTAAAACCACTGGTCTGCGAATAAACATTAATCAGGATATTATCGCTATTGGTTGTTAAAATAGGATAAGAGGAGGCATTTCCAAGAATTGCACCCATTTCGCTGGAAGCCCTTGAACTTAGTGCAGATACTCCTGAAACCCTGGTCAACATTCTTAATCTTAATGAATTACAGTACTTTTTCCAAAGACTCATTGAGCCATAATTAACGATGTCCTGATTGTGAAACAGTGTCTGTACTCCTGCATCAACATTAATTGAGTTCAGTTCATCTGAGAAACCTTTCAGGCCATCAAGCATGGTGGTGTAGATATCGGTTGCTTTATCATATGGGGCATAAGAAACACCATAATTTCCCCCATTAGGAATAATCATCCCGGCTTTACTCCAGGGAATATCTCCATGAAGGTCAACACTTCTTTCAGTATAATCATAGAAATAGATGGTAGCAGCAATCATATAGATTCTTTTGAGCGTCTGATCGGCCTGGGACTGTGCAGCAAATACCTGCTGGAATGCCCTGTATTGAGCAAGAAAACTGTAATAATTACTCCACACATCGCTATTACCTGAGGCCGGAGCCACATACTGACCGGAACCGTTAATCCAACCTATTACCTGGGTATAATTGAGCAACGAGGTCCTAAGATCTACAAAATAGTTCCAGTAGCTGGGGACAATATAAGCAGCATTTGATTGCATAAATCCAGCAAACTGTTTTTCTACCGTGGTAGTTGCAATTTTAGAAGGATCGGGATAGGCAGCTGCAAATTCGGATTTCTTACAGGAAGATAAAATACCGAATACTGCGACAGCAAGTATTATAAATATTTTTTTCATATCTAAAATGTTATTAAATTTATAAAATCGTTTTTAGAAACTTGCCCTTAACATTGCACCAAAGGTCCGGGTAGTGGGGTTTTCACCTGCGTTGTTCACGTTCTGGATCCATCTTGAACCGGCAACAGTAGCTTCACCATCGATGTTTTTAATATTTCTGTAGATATAGAACAAGTTACGCCCATATACAGAAAATCTGAGTTTAGAAGCACCGATTTTGTTGGCAAAACCTTTAGGCAAATCATAGCCGAAGGTAATATCCCTCATCTTATAGTAAGTGTTCTTTTTCATAAACAGTTCATAGCGGGATCCCCCATATTGAGGACCACCCCAGTTGTAAACATTATCATAGTAATATGCCTGCCCTACGATATTTGTATTTTTTGATCCATCCGGAGCATTTCCTGGAAGCAAAATACCATCGTTAAACACAGTTTCGCCATGAGGGCCGGTTATGCCGTTAGTTGCAATTCCTGAATTTGCGCCATCAGGAGTTACTTTAATATAATAACTCAGACCGCCATGTGCTTTATCCATATGGTTTAAGCTCTCCTTAGTCAGACCTCGACTGGTCAACCAGTTAATACCGGTTGGCATAATATAGCCTCCAATACGGAAATCAATCATAGCGTCGAGGGTAAACGATTTATAGGTGAATGTGTTGAAAAATCCGCCAATAGCGATAGGCATCACATTTCCAACTCTCTTCATCTTAGCCGGATCCGTTTCAAGCTGGTAGCATCCATCTGAACCAACAATTGGTTGTCCCGTAGCGTCCTTCAATACCGGTGGTGCATAGAGGTCTCCCATTGGCTGACCAACGTAAGATCTCAATTGTGCCGCACTACCATCATAATCTACATGCTGCAGCATATTCTGTCCGTTGGTCAATTTTTCGATCTTGTTATGATTCATTGCCCAGTTAATTCCTGTTTGCCATTTGAATTCTCCGGCTTTAACTGCTGTAATGTTTAATCCGATTTCAAGACCTGAATTCCTCAGCGTTCCAATATTGGTTAACACGGAGCTTGCGCCCATAGAAATTGGGGTAGTTAACGGTAAAATCTGGTCTCTCAGCTGAGCATTATAATAAGAAACATCGAGGCTCACGCGGTTGTTGAACATTCTTGTTTCCAATCCAAATTCAATTTCATGCTTTTTTTCCGGCCGTATACCGTCATTCCCCATAGTAGTTGGCAAAGTGGTATACAATACAGATGAGCCACCTTTCTGGGTAACACCTAAAGTACCCTGGTTATAAGCAATATTGGCATTGTATTGGTCAGGATAGTTACCTACAATACCCCATGATCCGCGCAGTTTACCATAATTAATGAATCCAGGCATATGAAGCGCTTCAGAGAATACAAAACTTGAATTCAAAGAAGGATAAGCAAACGTATTATTATTCGGGCTCATCGTTGAATACCGGTCACGTCGTACATTCCCTTCCAAAAACAGGTAATCCTTATAGTTAAAGTTAATCGTTCCAATCAATGCATCAGAAACCAATTCTCCAAGAGATCCGCTTGCATTAAGTACATTGACAGTAGAAGAGAGGTCAAACCGGTTTTCTGTGCTCAAGCCACCGTTGGTTGACACACTCTCGTTGCTGGTTTTGTCTTCCTTCGCGGTATAACCACCCATCACTGTGAAATCGAGGTCTGGCATAATCTTTTTGTTATAGGTTAACAAAAGGTCACCGTAGAAGATGTTATCGCGATAAGATGAAAATCCGAAGGATCCTGAATTACCAAATAAAAGAGGTACGGTGTTCCGGTTACGGTCTTCAATTTTCCGGGAGGTAACATCGGTCGCAAACCTGGACCTTAATTTTAAATTCTTAACAATCTCATAATTGGTGGTAATATTTGCAATAATACGGTCGCTGTATTCATCTTCCCTGTTTGCCTTGACATTCCATACAAAGTCCATGATGTCTGATCTGTAGCCGCTGTTAGTAATGTTCTCATTTGGGGTAAGACTCTGGTTGGTCCCATAAACAGCATGGTAGCCCAAACTGGTCTGGTACTTTTTCAGATACCAGTTTCCATTGTCGAACGGCCCTATCATCCCGGTAAAGTTGTTGATCATCCGGTCGATGGAATAAGGACGATTGATGATATGGTTATTGATATAGTTAACATTGACATCAACGGAAACTTTCTTGCCAAACTGGTGGTGACTGGTCAGGTTGAAATTATTTTTGTTCTCCTGGGAGCCCATGCTAATTCCTTCATTCTCCGAACGGGTTATTGATAATCGTGTATTTGAGTTTTCGGATGAACTTGAAACGGCTACATTATACATCGTGCTGTTGGCCGTCTGAAATAAATTAGAATAATTATTTTTTTGAGCGGAATATGGGCGGACAATGCCATCCCACGACATAATGGGTTTACCATCAAATACAGGACCATAGTTAACTGAAGTTTGAATAAGTTCCCTATTGTCCACTCCATTTATAGTTTTGTGTATAAATAAGTTTGCATCCTGTCCTGCGTCGTTTAGGTATGTTGGATATCCATAGCCCCTTACATTCTGATAATCTGGCAGATATGCAATATGATCAACACTGGTTGAAATATTTACATCCACTGAAAATCCTTTTTTCCCTTTACCCGATTTAGAGGTGATCAAAATAACGCCATTTACAGCTTCCGATCCATAAAGAGCAGCAGCAGAAGCGCCTTTTAATACTGAAATTGATGCAATATCCTCAGGGTTAATATCGAGTAAACCGGTACCTCTAAGTCGTTGGTCTCCCCAATAGTTTCCGTTGTTGAATTCCCCGTCGCGGATTGGCACACCATCCAAAACGATCAGTGGCTGTGTTTTACCCGTAATTGAGTTGACCCCACGGATTGTCATATTTACACCGCTGGTTGAACCTCCAGGACTGGAACCAACTTGTAAACCTGGCGCCTGGCCATAGAGTGCCATCGCGAAGTTGGTCGGACTTGTTTTAATGATTTCGCTTGACTTAACGGTCGTAGAAGCATATCCAAGCGCTTTTTCCTGCTTGGCAATACCCATAGCTGTAACGACGACTTCACCCAACTGGGCAGTAGTAGCCTGAAGCCTTACATTAATTGTTTTCAGGTTTGTGATTGCTACTTCCTTGGTATTAAAACCAATAAAGGAAAATACGAGGGTGTTTGCATTAGCTGGGGCCGATATTTTAAAAGCACCCAGTTCATCGGTAATTGTTCCGATAGTCGTTCCTTTAACGAGAACTGTAACGCCAGGCATTGAAGTACCATCCTTGTCATCCGTTACCTTACCGGTGAGTGTTTTTTGAGCGAGTGCTACCTGCCACGAGCAGAATAGTCCCATCGTCAAGACAGCCAATAATAAAATTTTACGCATAGGGTTCTAATTTTAGTTTAATTTCTGAATTGATATTTTTTCCGCAGAAGAATTAGTCTCCACTTCGTACCTGCAGATTTATACGAAGCGCAATCTCCTGTTTTGCTCAAAACAGGAGAGTTTTTGAATGATTTTCATCCACTTTTCAAGTTGTTCATAGGCATACTTTTGATTTATTATTCATAAGAAACTTATTTCATTAAATACTTTCTGAAAAATCATTTCAGAAGTTCCGAGAAGCGCAGTCTGATCGCCCATATCCGAGATGAGCAGCAGGGTACTTTCCGAAATCTTTTCGAGACAAAGTCTGTTCAAAGATTGCTGGATGGGTGATAAAACATATTGTTTGGCCTTCGAAAGCGGTCCGCTGAGTACAATCACTTCCGGATTCAGTAACTGGATAATATAGGATAATCCTTTCCCCATGGCACTTCCCACCTCGTTCAGGATTGAAATACAAAATTCATCCCCCTGACGTGCGGAGTTTATAACGTCTTCGGGAGTTACTTTCTCGGGATGGTCTTCAAACTGCCTGATCAGGGAAGAAATTTCCTTGTCGGCAAAACCCTGTTTAACCCGTCTCATTATGGTGTTGGAAGAGGCGATGGTTTCGAGACAGCCCCGTTTCCCGCAGATGCACAATTCACCGTTTTCAACAACTGGAATATGAGAGAATTCACCGGCAAAGCCGTTTTTCCCGCTGCAAAGCAGACCGTTTACGAAAATCCCCAGACCAAGTCCCCAACTCCAATGGATAATGATGGCATCCTTGTATTCTTTGGCTGCACCAAAATGGAATTCTCCCTGGGCATGCATCCTGGCATCATTATCAATGTAAACCAGTTTATTGAAACGCATCCTCAGTTCACGGCCAACAGTTTGCCGCTTTTTATCTTTAATGGTATAATTAATCCCTGTTTTTGAATTGATCAACCCCGGCATATCCACTCCAATCCCATAGACCCTTTCACCCGGGATGTGATGATCAGCTATCAGTTGATTAGCAGTCTCATACAATTTATCAACCAGCTGAGGATCATCAATATGGGTATTTATTTCGGCAATCGGGGTGACAAATTTATGATAACAATCCAGAATGGCCATATTGGCGGAAAAGCGGGCAATATCGCATGATATCACATAAAACCCATCTTCCGGCAACCCGTAAAGGCATGGTTTTCGTCCCCCACTGGATTCGCCAATGCCAAAATTCTTCACATATCCTGCAGCCATAAGATCGTTCAATAAAACAATGCAGGTTGGAAGGCTTGTCTTCAACCATTTACTGAGCACCGGTGCAGAATTGAATCCATTGGTACGCAGCAAACTCAGTATTCTTTTCTTCTGTCTGATTTTATTTAATTCAGCGGAAGAGACCTTTTGGAGATGAGAATCTGTTTTCAGAGGCATAGTTTTACCTTTTGAAAATTTGAATTACTTACTAAATAG
>Ga0118677_10013998_pt1 | contig 11425 bp, 10 predicted proteins | sample AliMusrvi5mmetaG_FD_86154 | JGI IMG/M metagenome (GOLD analysis project Ga0118677, IMG submission 86154) | reverse complement strand
GAATAATACTTGCTGTGCTCTTGCAATACCGGGGGAACTGTCCTCACCGCATTTTTATGAACCATCTGTCTTCAAAATTAAGCATTGTTTCGCGCAGGGCCGCAGCCTTGTTGATTTCATGCGTCCTACTGGGTGCTCCGGTGGCGGCGTTGGCGCTGGAGGACAAGAACTACGAGCAGGCGGCGGCCCAGTTCCGCGAGACCATCCTCCTGAACGCGGATTTCGAACAAGCCTATTATGACTTGGCGACCGCGCAGATGGACCTGAACAAGCCGGCGGAGGCGCTGGCGACCCTGGACCGCGCTCGCGCCAAGTTCGGCAAGGATGGGACGAACTTTATCGTGGAGTTCATGACCGGATTGGCCTTCAGCATGCAGAAAGCCTGGACGGAGGCGTTGGGCCATTTCTCGACCGCCGAGGTGATCGCCAAGACCACGGAACCCAAGCGATTGAACGAGTTTTTCTATTTCGAGGTGGGGGCGGCCTATGAACGGAAAGGGGAGCTCGCGGAAGCGGAGAAGTATTTCCAAAAGTGCCTGGAGCTTTCGCCCTCGTTCGCCCAGGCCTTGAACTACCTGGGGTACATGTGGGCCGAGCACGACCGAAACCTCGAAAAGGCTCGTGAGATGATCGCGAAAGCCCTGAAGGCGGAACCGGACAACGGCGCCTACCTCGACAGCATGGGCTGGGTCCTCTTCAAGTTGAACCAACCCAAAGAGGCGTTGGACTATATCTTGAAGGCCTGCCACGGCCTGGAGAAGCCCGATGCGACGGTGTTCGATCATCTCGGCGACATTTACCGCGCGTTGCACCAACCGGAGAAGGCGCGGGAGGCCTGGGAGAAATCGCTCTCCGCCGAACCCAGCGACGAGGTCCGGAAGAAACTCGCCTCCCCCGCGCCCACCGCCGGGGGAGCCCAATAGCACTCATGTCCCACCAGTTCGAAAAACACTATTCACCGGAGGAGGCCCGAGATCTCCTGCCGCGCATCAAAGGCTGGCTCGCTCACCTGTCCCGTCTGCGTTCCGAGATTGAAACGCACGAGCAGCGTATGACGGGCTTGATGGCGCCCGGCAGCGATCTGGGCGGCTCGCTGGTCAATGCCTGGCGCGCCTTCTATCAATTCCAGATCAACTTGTCCAAAATCGAGTCGCGCCCCTCCAAACGCAAGGACTGGGAATATATCTTCTACGTCGATCTCGCCGGCCACTGCGCCGATCCCAAGGTCGCCAACGCCCTCACCGAACTGGGCCGGCACTGTTCCTTCGTCAAACTCCTCGGCTCCTATCCTGACACCGGCGAGTGAGCCGTGACGCGTATTGTAGCGGCGCTCTGTGAGCGTCGCCTTGGAGTGCGGGGGCCTGCCACCGCCTTGGAGTGCGGGGGCTTGCCACCGCCTTGGGAGGGGGCGGACTTGTCCGCCGTGGCGCGGAGCTCTTGAGCCAATGCAAAAGTCAGCGCAGAAGAATTCGGGCAGGAAGATTGTGGGCAGGAAGATTTCACCGGATTTTTCGACAATCCGCGATTGCCAAGACCCGTTACGCTGCGGACTCTTTCCCGCATGAATTCTCCCGAATTGCCCCGCTCCGCAGAAATCACGGCCGATGTGTTGGAAACGCCGGTCACCCGCGACGTCATGCCAGCGACGTTGCCTGACGGCTTGGACCAGGACATCATCGACGATTTCCACGATGCGGCGGTGCAAGGCAAGCCGTTCGTGGTTAGAAGGACAGGCATCCTGCCTGTCATGGCAGACGGGCTTCCAGCCTGTCGTCGCATGGGCGGGCAGGAGGATAGGCATCCTGGCTAAATTCAGTCAGGCGATTAATTCAAGCTAAATTCAGCGCCGGTTCAGACATCCTGACACCTGCCTGGAACTGAGCCTGATTCGGGAACACAAAAAGTTTTCTCAAAAGAAATACTATTTCCGCTTGCGCTTATTTAAGGACTGCCTTAAATATCCCCCGCCATGCCCGCCACGCGCAACAATTCCGAGCAAGTCGTCGCCATCTACAAGTGCCTGTGCGACCTCAATCGCCTGCGCATCCTCAACCTGCTGCGGGGTGGGCCGCAGTGTGTCTGCCACATCGAAAAAGTGCTTGGCATCAGCGCGGTGAGGACGTCCCAACAACTCGCCTACCTGCGCCGCCACGCGATGGTGGAAGTCGAAATCCGCGGCACCTGGCGGATGTATTCCTTGCCCGCCAAGCCCTGCCCGGAGTTGAGCGCCAACCTCGCCTGCCTGCAGGACTGCATCTTCGAGGGCAGGGTCTTCCGCGACGATCTGGCACTCCTGAAAAAGACCCTCCGCAGCCAATGCGGCCCGCAACCCATCTAACATCCAGACCGGCCCATGCCCCATCCCCACCGACCCCTCGTGCTGATCCTCTGCACTGGCAACTCGTGCCGCAGCCACATCGCCGAAGCCATCCTGCGCCACGCCGCCGGCGACTTGCTAGACGTGCGCAGCGCCGGCTCCCAGCCCGCCGGCTACGTCCATCCGCTCGCCATCCAGGCCACGGCCGAACTCGGCATCGACCTCGCCGGCCACCACAGCAAGCACATGAGCGAGTTTCTCCAACAAGACGTCGAGACCGTCATCACCGTGTGCGGCAATGCCGACCAAGCCTGCCCGATGTTTCCCGGCCAACTCAACCGCCACCATTGGGGTTTCGACGACCCGGCCCACGCGCCAGGCGATGAAGCCGCACAACTCGCCGTGTTCCGCCGGGTGCGCGACGAAATCAAAAAAGTGTTCGAGGCCTACGCCGACGGCCGCCGCGACGAAGCCAAATCCGTCGCGGCTCAATGTGCCAACCCGCGGGTCATCATGGGAAAGGAAACGTATGAAGAGTGAAACAACAACAACGAATCATGAACACCACAAATGAAGAGCCGAAGGCAACCGACAATCCGGAATCCCTCAAACAACTATCTGAGGGCTGCGGCGCCGGCTGCAACTGCCACTCCGGCGGGGCGTCGTGCAAGGCGCGCTGGGGGATTTGCGCCATCGTGCTGATTGTCGCCGGTGTCCTGGTGATCAGAGCCATGACCAAGCCCGATACCGTATCGACCCACGCGCCTGCAGCCGTTTTCGCGGACCCTGTCGCGGCATCAATAACGACAGTTGGCGCGGCGGCGGAGGCACCTGCCGGGGGTGCTTCGGCACCGGCTGAAGGCGAGCTTGTCCAGCCTGCCGAAGCCAGCGTGGGAATGCCGATCGGCACCTTTGCCGAACTCAATACCATCGCTGTCAGCAACGATGCCGTGTTCGTCTATCTGCCCGGGAAAAACGCGCTCTCGGTTAAGGCCCCCGCCACCCCAATGCAGGCCGCCGCGCGAAGCATCGAGACGCAGGGTTCCAAGTGCGCTCTCTTCACCTTGAAGGCCGGCTCGCCGGATTACGACAAACTTGCAACGAAAATGCCAATTCCGAGTGTGCTGGCCTTGGTCAAGGGCAAGGGTATCAGCGCGGTTTCCGGCGACATCACGGAGACCAAACTGGTGCAATGCTATGTCGCCGCGTCGAGTGCGGGCGGCTGCTGCGGCTGCGGTGCCGGCGGCTGCAACTAATTCCGAGGACCGACTCGATGCAATCCATTACCACCACTCTTCAGGCGGCCAGCACGGGACCGCTCGCCTTGCCGCTGGCGTTTACGTTAGGCTTGGCCAGCGCCGTGGGCAGCGCCTGTTGCACCCTGCCCGCAATGGGCGCGTTGGTGGCGTACTCGGGCACCCGGGAAAACATGAGTCGCCGGGCTGCCATCGGTTCCGCCATCGCGTTCATGCTTGGCACCTGCATGGCCCTGATCGTTCTGGGCTTTGTTGCCGGATTCCTGGGGCACTCGGCACAGGCGCTGCTCGGAAGTTACTGGAAACTCTTCGCAGGGGTGCTCGCGGTGGTGTTCGGACTCGCAGCCCTCGGCTTGCTGCCACTCAAACTGCCGCAGCTCCGCCGCACGACGGCCAAGTCCGCCGCCGGTCATGGTTTGATCGGAACGCTCGTCGTGGGCCTGTTGTTGGGTGGCGGCGTGGCCGCATGCTCGCTGCCCTGCAATCCGGGCATCTTCGTCGTGTTAGGCGCGGCCGTCCTGCAAGGCCATGCGCTGTGGGGCATGCTGTTGATGGCCGCGTTCGCGATTGGGTTCAGCTTGCCACTGGCCGCCATCCTGCTCGGCGTTTCCTGCGGCAAAGCCTCGATCAGGACGCAAAAAGTCGAGGCAGCCATCCGTGTCGTCGCCGGTGTGCTGCTGGTCGGCGTTGGTCTCTATCTGCTGGCAATGTTCTAACCAATTTATCAGGAACCATGAAAACGATTCAAGTCTATGACCCTCCCATGTGCTGCTCGACCGGCATTTGTGGCACCGATGTCGATCCCGATCTGGTCAGCTTTGCGGCCATGCTCGCGCAACTGAGTCAGCACGGCGTCCACATCGAACGTTACAATCTGGCCCAAACACCCATTGCCTTTGTGAAAAATCCGGCCGCCAAAGCCCTGCTGGAAAAAGAGGGGACCAAGGGACTGCCTCTGGTCTTCTGGGATGGAGAAGTGAAACTCAAAGGCCGCTACCCGACCAAGGCCGAACGCCCGGATTGGATCCGTGCGGCTCTTGGCGAAGCGGAGGTGGCATCATGAAGCTGCCGATCTATCAGATCAATCCGGCCACCGCCACCCGCCATCTGTTTTTCACCGGCAAGGGCGGCGTCGGCAAAACCTCGCTGTCCTGCGCCACCGCCTTGATCCTCGCCGGGGCCGGCAAGCGGGTCTTGTTAGTGAGCACCGATCCGGCATCCAACCTGGATGAAGTGATCGAGACGCGCTTGGCCAATTCACCCGTTCCGGTCGCCGGCGTGCCCGGCCTCGACGCGATGAACATCGACCCGGTAAAGGCCGCCGCGGCGTATCGCGAGCGCTTGGTCGGCCCGATGCGCGGATTGCTGCCGGAGTCGGCGCTACGCAGTATGGAGGAGCAACTTTCGGGAGCCTGCACGGTTGAAATCGCCGCGTTCGATGAGTTCTCGGGCTTGCTCGGAAATCCGGACGCGGCGCAGGACTATGACCATGTGGTCTTCGACACCGCGCCCACCGGCCATACGCTGCGGCTTATGAGTCTGGCCAAGGCTTGGGACCAGTTCCTCGACACCAATACCAGTGGCGGTTCCTGCCTGGGGCCACTGGCAGGTCTGGACAAACAACGTGCCATTTATGAGTCCACCGTTCATACGCTGGCCGACGCCACCGCGACGACGCTGGTGCTGGTCAGTCGTCCACAAGCCGCCGCACTCCAGGAAGCGGAGCGCACCTCGGGCGAATTGCGGGCGCTGGGTGTCGGCAATCAGTGCCTCGTCATCAACGGGGTCTTTGCAACGAAGTGCCCGGAAGACGTCACGGCCCTCGCGCTGCAGCGCCGTGGCCTGGCGGCCATCAAGGCTGCCGCCGGCTTTATCAGCAGCCTGCCGACTTCGGTTGTGCCCCTGCGGCCGGTGAATATCCTCGGCGTCCAAGGCCTGCGATTGTTGTTAGCAAGCGAATCTGCCGCCATGGCGCCCCCCATGAATGACGGTTGGATCCCGCCGGAAATGGAAAGCCTGGAGGATCTCGTCGCCGACATCGAACGACAAGGCAGCGGCGTCATCATGACCATGGGCAAAGGCGGCGTGGGCAAGACCACGATTGCCGCTGCCATCGCCGTGATGCTGGCACACCGCGGCCATGCCGTCCATCTCAGCACCACCGATCCCGCCGCGCATCTGGCCCAGACCTTGGCAGGCCAGGTGGCCGGACTCACACTGGGCAAAATCGATCCCGCCGCGGAGACCGCCGCCTATCAGGAGGAAGTCATGACCGCGCAAGGGGCCGCGATGGACGCGGCGGGCCGTTCCTTGTTAGAAGAAGACCTGCGTTCCCCCTGCACCGAGGAAATTGCCGTGTTCCGTGCCTTTGCCCGCGAGGTGGGACGGGGAACCGATCGCTTCGTGGTGCTTGACACCGCGCCCACCGGCCACACCTTGCTCCTGCTGGATGCCAGCGAGGCCTATCAACGCGAGTTGGAGCGGCAGGCCCGCAGCACCCAGCCGGAGGAGGTGCTCAAACTGCTGGAGCGGCTGCGCGATCCCGCCTTCACCCGGATCCTGTTAGTCACGCTGCCCGAAGCCACACCGGTGCATGAGGCCGCCGCCTTGCAGCAAGACCTGCGGCGAGCGCGCATCGAGCCGTTTGCATGGGTCATCAATCAAAGCCTGCTTCACAGCGGTTCATGCGATCCCCTGCTGCAAGGCCGCGAAGAATCCGAGCACCGCTACCTGAGCGAGGTGGTGGCAAAACACGCCGCCCGCATTGCCTGGCTGCCGTGGCAGCCCGAGGAGCCCACCGGCCCGGAGGCTCTCGCACGATTGGCATCGTCAGGCCTCAAACTCATCATTCCGTGAATACGACGACCCCGCCACCCCTCATTCCCAAGCGCCTCAATTTCTTCGAGCGCTACCTCTCGCTATGGGTGCTCGCCTGCATGATCGTCGGAGTCGCGCTGGGCAAACTGTTGCCTAACGTCATCGCCGCCCTCAGCCAACTGGAATTCGGCCAAGGCTCGCAAGTCAACATTCCCATCGCCGTGCTCATCTGGCTGATGATTTTCCCGATGATGCTCAAGATCGACTTCGGCTCGCTGGGCGGCATCGCGAAACGGCCCAAGGGCGTGTTCATCACCCTGTTTGTCAACTGGCTGGTCAAACCCTTCAGCATGGCATTGCTCGCGTGGGTCTTCCTGCAACACCTTTTCGCCCCATGGATCGAGCCGCAGATGGCCAAAAACTACACCGCCGGACTCATCATCCTGGCCGCCGCTCCCTGCACCGCCATGGTGTTCGTGTGGAGTTATCTAACCGACGGCGACCCTGCCTACACGCTGGTGCAGGTGGCCGTCAACGATCTCATCATGTTGGTGGCCTTCGCGCCCATCGTGATGTACCTGTGCGGCGTCGCCGATGTGTTCGTGCCCTCCAAGGTGCTCATCACCTCCGTCGTCGTGTTCATCGTCATCCCGCTCGCGGCGGGCTTTCTCACCCGCCGGATCCTGCTCAAATCCCATGGCAGCGAGTGGTTTGAGAAAACCTTCCTGCCCCGCTTCCAACCCGTCACCGTCATGGCATTGCTGGCGACCCTGGTGCTCATCTTCGCCTTCCAGGCCGACAACCTAACGACAAGATGGGCCGCCGTCATCCTCTTGGCCATGCCCATCCTGTTGCAGGTGTACTTCAATTCCAGCCTGACCTATCTGTTGATGCGCCATTTCAAGGTTCCCCACAACGTCGCCGCGCCCGGCGCCCTCATCGGTGCCAGCAATTTCTTCGAGCTGGCGGTGGCGGTGGCCATCACCCTGTTTGGCCCAAGCTCCGGCGCCGCCCTGGCCTGCGTCGTGGGCGTGCTGGTCGAGGTGCCCGTGATGCTGTCGGTCTGCCGCCTCTGCAATGCCTCGCGCACCTGGTACCAGCGTGGTGCAGGGTTGGCGTCCTCTCCTTGGAACTAAATGCAACAATGGAGTCGGCCGCAAAGGCTCGCAAAGAACGACGGTGTCTCCCTATGCATTCCACAGGCTTCTGGGTCTGTCCTTGTCTCCCAATAACAGGCTCTCATATTTCCTGAGGGTTCTGATGTCCTTCGGGCTTTTGCCCATGCGCTTGACCAGATGGCTCACACAAGCACTGCGCCCCATGGCCAGGCGCTTGCCAAGCCATTCGTTGCCAAGCGCGGTATGGCGTTTGGCGAGCGCGGCGCATGCTCGAATTGTGGCGGCGCTCTGTGAGCGTCGCAGCCAAAGGGGGAGCCAAGGCACCACGCGCAAGCTCCACGGACATCAGACCACGGACAACTCCTTCCTTTGTCCCCCGTGGCCCCGCGCTATCACCTGATACACCGCACCAGGATATCGGAATCCCAGTTGCCGTGCCATGCGCGAATTCTCATGCCTGACCCATGTGGTGTCAAACGAAAAGATTGAAATGAAAGGACTGATCCCATAGACGCAGCGGACCCAACGTTTCATCCGCTGGGTCCGGGTCCGCCTCTACCAACACGTTCCCTGGAGCGATTCTGTGGTCCGCCTGCGGGAAATCTGGACCCTGCCAGCATGAGAGTTTTCCACACCGATCACGCAATTAAATAATGCAATTTCACGGTGAATCTCATAGCGATAGATTCAATCGATGCCCGATGGGGCCTTACGGTCATATTTCCAAAAAACAGCTCCCGCCTTTCGATCATCCTTTGCCTTTGTAATCTCCATAAGATAGGCATCCGAATAATGCTTTCCAATTGGCGTGTCGCCGTATTTCGAGTCAAACCTTCGCGTGAATTCGGTCACTTCCCGGTCAGCTTCCGGCATATCGAATTGCGTGAGGTAGATTACGCAGGGACGCAAGACGTCCAAGAATCGTACCGGGTTCGATGCGATTCCCTTCAACATCCCCTTTTCAGCCTGCTCAGCAAGACTGCGAAGCTCCTCCAAGGAGGGTAAGACATCAGGCAAGCCCGCCTCGCTCTCCCGCATCATGGATATCCAGATTTCGACCGTTTTCTCGTTCCTCGTAGCGGCCAGTTCCTTTACCGCTTGGTCAATCGCTCTCTTGTCGGACTCCTCTCCGTCTAACACTCTGACAGACGGCGTCGCACTCTGGCGGATATTCGGGGGAAGCGTATGGTCCGTTGCACTCTCTCGTACATACTTGCCATCGGTTACGGGCGAGTTGGGTTGGGACTTGCGAACATTCACATTGTCGTGAGGACCCGATGCAGAATGTCGCTTCTCGCAGCCGGCAACACCATATAGAGCTAGGCGTGGGATCACACCTTCTGCGGACGTCAGCACCCTTCCTGCAAAATCATAATCCGCTTGGTAATTTATCTGATGAATGCAAGTATAATACTTATTGGTATAACCAGTCGGTGGCGCAGAGTCCGGGTAAATCCAAATCTCACTCCCCCTGGTCGATTCAGATTTATCGTCATTAAAATGAACGCTCAAGAAATCATCTGCACCATACTTGCCAGAAAAATTAGCGCGATCCATACCACTAAGGTTATTATCATCATTTCTTGTCAATATGACACGGATACTGTTCCGTGATGCGCGAGCTGCGTCTTTCAAATTATCCCGGAGGGATTTTGAAACACCCAATGTCATATCTTTCTCCAGAATTCCGGTAGCGGATGTTGCGTGATTCATATCCGATGCGCGCATGTCCTTGTTGCCTCCGTGCCCCGGATCGATGATGACGACGACTGGGACTTCGAGGTCGATGATGTCCACGGGAATATTGAGGCCCCCTGAGTCGATATTCAGAGTGATTCTGGCCTTATTGAAGCCAATGGGAGGGAGGTTCACTCGGACGGCCGTGTAGCCGTCGGGGTCGACGGATGTTGTCGCAGTTGGGCCCGTTCCGGTAGTGACACCTGCAACGAACTGGTAGGTGGACCCATACATCTCGGATGCCGAGAAGTTATGCCGATAGTTTGCGTTTGCCGCTTGGTTCCAATCTCCCCGCACACGTGGCGTATCCTCTGGCGTACCCTGAGGATGTGCGGTTGTTACATGCAATGGAATGAATTGCGCTGTCATCGACCAGGTGACCGTCTCGCCTACGAATTGTTGTCCGATCCGCACCTTCATGTCCCGCCAGGCGATGCGAACGGTGGAGGCAACGGCGAGATTAGAATGGGCGGGATCGCGCTCAACCATTTCGTTGCTTTCAGGGAGCGGAGTGACGATTTCCGACCCGTAGATCAAGTTGTCGTTTTCGTCGCGTAGCGTGGGCGACATCTCCTCGACGGTCACCGGCACCATTAGCATGAACTTTGGTTGTTCCCCAGTGAATTTCACCTCGGCCACTCCGACGCCATTGTCACGTATCTTGCGGACATGGATCGATTCCGGCCTGTTGACGCCGAGTTGACCGACGAGGTCGCGAAAATCCTTCCAAGACCCGTTGCACCACATTTGAGTGCTAACCGAGCTTTGGTTCGTTTCGGCGGCAAGCCAGCCAGCGGAACCGACACCCACACAAAAAGCGGACTGGCCATTCCCTATCGCCGAGCGGCGGAACGGGAAATTCTCACTGGCGATGTGGACCCCATCGGCTGTCCCCACAGCATGCCATTCATACGGCGGGGGATTGATCTGGTCGAATGAAGGGCGGGGTTGTTTGATTGTGGCGGACACGTTGTCGGTAGAACTGAAGGAACCGGGAAGGTATCTGGGGTTTCCGTACGTTGCTGAAACTGAATCATATGTCCAATATCCCACCTTGTAGTCATACGACGGGGGGCCGCTATCAGGATTCCCCACCACGTTCCCAGTTGATTCAACCCTGGCGTTCCGATTCGCGCCGTCGCTGGCGGCCAGGATACCACCCGGAGTCTCATAGCGCCAATTCACACCTTGGTAGTTCCATTTCACTTGAAACGAGCCTGGCGAGTCAAGGATATCATCGGGATAAATGAAGTCGGAATAGGGTGTGAAATCGAGGCCGGGTACACCCACCGGATCCCACAGTTCATATTCATCAGAAGAGTTTTCCACTTGCCGGAAGACAAGCATGTATTCATCAATAAGCACACCTGCCGTCGTTGATACAAAACCGGTGTCTCCAAACGATAATGCGTCCACGCGGTGAGGCGTCATGTGCCGGTCCACCATGAGCTGCCCCGACAAACCAGAGCATTGATCGGTCAAATCGAACAGCACGCTCCCTTTCGGGGACACGTCCTGGAAGTCGGCTGTAGTCGAAGCAACTGGCAGTTCAACCAGCGCCCACCTGGGCTCTGGGGTTGTCCGCCAATTAACCACCGTGTCCAACGGATCAGCATCAAGCGAGTCAACCAGACCGTCACCGTCGGAGTCTCTGGTGGCGGACAGCGTCCGGTTGCTTCCAGAAAATCCCAAGGCAAACGATTGTGCCGCAGTCCAACGGTCGCCCCAGTAGCAAGTATTGGGATCAAGCACCCCCGCGGCCGTGAGGTAGCCCCAATGAACCGGGTCAAGAGCGACCAGATAGGCGATTTCGCTGGTGACCCAGTCGTCCGCCATGCCGGTGCCCTTAGAGTCGTTGTAAGGGACGATTTGAAGGATGACCTGGTGTTGCAGGGCATCAATCGTGGTGAGCGTAATGCGGCCGTCGGAGGTGATGTGTTGTGGGACGATGGGGTTGGGGTAAAGAGAGGAGAGCGGCACCGCTGACGCCGTGGAACTGCTCTTGATTTGCAGTCCTTCGAGGCGGATCGGAGTGCCGTCCGGGGTGACTTGAAAGGGTTTGGGACCACTGCCGAGCATGCGCGCGTTTTTCGAGGAGAGGAAAATGATGGACTCACCGGCAAGGCCGGTTTGTTTAACAACAGTAAAGGTGCCCGTCGCCGTGTCAAGCAAGTATGCCT